>Ga0193744_1000150_pt1 | contig 22712 bp, 22 predicted proteins | sample L1a1metaG_FD_143056 | JGI IMG/M metagenome (GOLD analysis project Ga0193744, IMG submission 143056) | Soil microbial communities from a riparian zone of the East river system, Colorado, United States - L1a1 | ecosystem: Environmental > Terrestrial > Soil > Riparian zone | place: USA: East River...
GACGGCCGGGGCCGATTGGTTCGGCGGTGGAACGATGTGCCGAGCGCGGATGCTCTAGCGGCCGCCTTGAACGAAGCGCGGTAGGGATCCACCCGCTCGCACCTAATATTTCGGCACGGCTGGATCTACTTCGCTCGACCACGCCTCGATCCCGCCTTCGAGATTGTAAACATTCTCGAAGCCCGCCTGCCGCAGCAATCGCGCTCCATGCTCGCTCCGCATCCCGCTGTGACATTGGACGACCAACATCCCTTCACGCGGGATTTCTGCCAGGCGCTCTTCCAATTCACCCAACGGAATCAATCGCGCCCCAGCGATTTGCGCGATCTCATACTCCCACGGCTCCCGCACGTCGAGCAACGTGATCGATTCATGCGCGTCCATTTTTCGTTTCAATTCGCTCACGCTAACAGACGGCACCGCGTCCTCTGTCTCGATGGCGTCGCCGGCAACTTGCCCGCCGCAAAACTGCTCGTAATCGATCGGCGCAAAGATCGTCGGATTCTCTCCGCAGACGGGACACTCCGGATCGCGGCGCAGTTTGAATTCGCGAAACTTCATCTTGAGCGCATCGAAATGGACCAGGCGTCCGACGAGCGATTCACCCGCGCCGATGATGAGTTTTAGCGCCTCCGTTGTCTGCATCAATCCAATAATACCGGGCAGAACGCCGAGCACGCCGGCCTCCGCGCAACTGGGGGCGGCCCCGGGCGGCGGTGGTTCCGGGAAGAGGCAGCGATAACAGGGCCCGCCGAGATGCGGCGCGAACACGCTGGCCTGCCCATCGAATCGAAAAACGGAGCCGTAGATGTTGGGCTTGCGCGCGAAAACGCAAACATCGTTCGACAAGTATCGCGTCGGAAAATTATCCGATCCATCAATGATCAGATCGTACGGGGCGATAATTTCCCGCGCGTTCTCGCTCGTGAATTGGCAGTCGTGCGAAATGACTTCGACGTTTGGGTTGGCCTCTTGAATCCGCCTCCGGGCGGACTCCACTTTTTTCATTCCAACATCGCCGGTCCCATGAAGCACTTGGCGTTGCAGGTTCGAAAGGTCCACTCGATCCGAATCGACCAGCCCGATCGTGCCCACTCCCGCGGCGGCAAGATAGAGCGCCGCCGGAGATCCCAGACCGCCGGCGCCGATGCACAAAACTCGCGCGGCTTTAAGACGCCGTTGTCCCGCCAGACTCACCTCCGGAAGCAGGAGATGGCGCGAGGACCGCGCGAGTTCGTCAGCGTCGAGTGCGATCTCTGCTAGGCGCTCTTCGCCGATGATGCTTTCGTTCATCCCGGTCACGATCGCACCAAACTCCAATCGATGCCGACGATACGATGCCCCTCGAAGCGTTTGAGCGACTTTGTGAAGGCCAGATACCGGGCCCCTTTCTTTTCCGAAAAACCAACCACGCCAAAGTCCGTTCCCGTCTCACTGGCCCGGATGGTCATGACGCGATTGTTTTTGATCAGCGATTGGAAGTGCCGGTCCGTTTTCGGTTTTTGCCAGAGCGTATAAACCTCCGGCTGGCCGCATTTCTCGATCACCACGCGAAAGCGCGTTGCCTTAACCTTGAGCAGTTTCATTGAGGTTGAGAGGTTGAGAGGTTGAGAGGTTGAGAGGTTAAGAGGTTAAGAGGTTGAGCGGCCTCGAGGCGACGCTGCAAATCCTCTCAACCCTTCAACTCCTCAATCTCTCAACCAAAAAAAGTCCGCCAGAGAACTACGGCAAGGAGGATCAGACTACCGTTGCTGCATTCCTGCTCTGGCGGGGTTCGTAAGTCCTCAGTCCATAGCCCCTGACGGAGACAAACTGTTCGCGAAAGATCGGCGTCGCGCAACGGTCTTTTCCGAAGTGTAGAAATGGACGGCGCTCTTGTTTTTTCCGCGAAGAGAGGGCGAGACTCTGTCGAGCCGGCGGAGAGAGCCGGATCAAGCGGTCGGGTGCTGGCGACACTCGGCAGAGCATGCTCCGAGTCACAAAAATGACGACGGGGGATCTGTTCGAATGCCGACGGCTCCGCGGAGCGTCGCCCTCCCGGATCGGGACCAAATCGGCCTCAGGCGAACGGCATGTTCGATTTGATCCGATAGGTATCGGTCTTATCGACTTCGGCCGACTTGGCCATGTGCCGCTTGCGCTTGGCGCTCTTGGAGGAGAGCAAATGCCGGCGCGAAGCATGTTGGCGCATGACTTTTCCCGTCCCGGTGATTTTGAACCGCTTCGAGACTGATTTCCGGGTTTTGCTGCGGGCGATCGCTTTCGGCATAAGGCGCGGAAGATAGCGGCTTTTCACCTCATGACAAACGCTTTTGCCACTGTAGCCGCCGCCCTGTGGGCGGCGAGATTCAGGGCCGAGAGAAACAGGCTTTCGGAGGGACGTGCTTCCGCACGTCCTCGCTTGGGTTGGCCGATGGAATATTCGGGACGTGCTTCTGCACGTCCCTCCGAGGAGAACAAAGTTCTCGCTTCCAATTCTTAACACAGGAAATTGTCCTATGGAAAACGCGCTCGTCCCAAAACCGCATATCATCATCGTGGGCGCGGGCTTCGGTGGACTCGAGGCGGCGAAGAAGCTCGGCAAAGAAGCGGTCCGGGTGACGGTGATCGATCGAACCAATCATCATCTTTTCCAACCGCTCCTTTACGAGGTCGCCACCGCCGCCCTTTCCCCCGCGGATATCGCCGCGCCGGTCCGCGGGATCTTGAACAAGTTTGCGAACATCGAGGTCCTTTTGGCGGAGGTGAAGTCGGTCGATGTCGCGGCGAAAAAGCTAAGCATCGGCGACCAGGAAATCGCCTACGATTATCTCATCCTCGCGACCGGGGCGCGGCATTCCTATTTCGGACACGACGAATGGGAGAAATTAGCGCCGGGATTGAAGAGTCTGGAGGACGCGGTGGAAATCCGGCGGCGATTGCTTCTCGCTTTTGAATACGCGGAGAAGGTCACGGACCCCGCGGCCAAGTCCGCGGCGATGACCTTCGTCGTCATCGGCGGCGGTCCCACCGGAGTGGAAATGGCCGGGGCGATCGCTGAGATTGCACGTTACACCCTGGCCAAGGATTTCCGGCACATCGATCCTTCCCACGCCAGAGTGGTGCTGGTCGAGGGCGACCAGCGCATTCTCTCCAGTTTCCCGGAAGACCTGTCCGTGAGTGCGATGAAGCAGTTAAAAGAGTTGGGCGTCGAAGTGCGCACCGGCGTTCACGCGAAAAATCTCACCGAAGCGGGAGTCGAGGTAGGCGACGAATTTATTCCCTGCCGGTTGAAGATCTGGGCGGCGGGTAATGCCGCTTCGCCCGTCGGCAAAACCATGGGCGTCCCGGTGGACAAAGCGGGACGCGTCATCGTGAGCGAAGACCTGACCATTCCCGGTCATCCTGAAGTTCAGGTCATCGGCGACCTCGCCAGTTTCACGGATCAATCTGGGAAGCCGCTTCCGGGTGTTTCGCCCGTCGCAATGCAACAAGGGCGCCACGCCGCGCATAACATTCTCGCCATGATCGACGGTCGAAAGCCGCAGCGCTTTCGCTATTGGAACAAAGGCAGCATGGCCACGATCGGCCGCAACAAGGCGATCGCGGATCTGAGTTTCCTTCACCTGAGCGGTTTCCCCGCCTGGCTGGTTTGGCTTTTTGTCCACATCATTTTCCTGGTTGGCTTCCGCAATCGTCTCGTGGTCTTGATGCAGTGGGCCTGGTCCTACGTGACTTTTAACAAGGGCGCGCGGTTGATCACGCGGAATTTCCAGGCGGAGACGAGACCGCTGGCGTGAGGGCATTGAGCGATTTAGTGAGTGAGTGATCGGGAGATTGAGTGAATAAACTTGAGCGCGCGAAAGAGCTTCAACAGCGGACAAAGAAGTTCGCTGTTCAAATCATCCATGCCTTTAGCTCTCTCCCAAAATTGGAAGCGGCACGAATAATTGGGAGGCAATTCCTTAGATCTGGTACTTCGGTCGCTGCAAATTATCGCGCGGCGTCTCGTGCCCGATCCCGAGCCGAATTTATCGCGAAGTTAGGTGTCGTCGTCGAGGAGGCTGATGAGACATTGTTCTGGTTGGATCTGCTGGTCGATTCTGCCTTAGTCCGGTCGGAGGCGATCGAAACGCTTCGCAGTGAATGCAACGAACTAGTTCGAATTTTCTCGAGCTCACTTGCGACAGCGAAATCCAATCGCTCAATCGCTCAATCGCCCGTTCGCTAAATGACCCCAAACTTCCGCATCGCTATGGTCGGCGCCGGCGCCATCGGTTGTTATTACGGCGCGAAGCTCGCCTATTACGGGCGGGACGTGCAGTTCCTGATGCGCGGCGATCTGGCCGACGTCCGCCGGTTTGGAATTCGAATTCGCGGCAAAGGGGAAAACCTGCGTGTCGCGAAGGTGAATTATCACGGATCGACCGAAGAGATTGGGCCATGCGACCTCGTTCTGGTGGCTCTGAAAGCCACGTCCAATGGCGACCTGCTGAAACTGATCCCTCCGCTTCTGCATGAGAAGACGATGCTGCTCACCCTGCAAAACGGTTTCGGGAATGAAGAATTTCTTGCACAGCAGTTCGGCGCAAACCGCGTGCTCGGCGGTCTTTGTTTCGTTTGTCTCAACCGCGTCTCACGCGGGGTAATTGAGTCATACGGTCAGGGACGGCTCGCGATTGGCGAATACACGGACGGCCCTCAGCCGCGCACGCATGACCTCGTTTGGGAGTTCAAACGATGCGGCATCGTGTGCACTGTGGTAGAAAACCTCACGCTGGAGCGGTGGCGCAAGCTGGTTTGGAATATTCCGTTCAACGGTCTCTCCATTACCGGCGGAGAAATCGATACCGCTGCCATTCTGGCCGACGAGAACCTGCGCGCGCTGACACTCGCTTTGATGGAGGAAGTCATCGCGGCCGCGAATAAGTGTGGATTCCCGCTGCCGGCTGAAACCATTCTGGAAGAGATGAAGCGGACGGAATCGCTGGGCGCATACAAGCCCTCGACCCTGATCGATTATCAGGCTGGCCGGCCGCTTGAGCTCGAGGCGATTTGGGGAGAGCCGTTGCGGCGAGCGGTGCGCGCGGGAGTTGCCATGCCTCATTTGGAGAAGCTCCATGCGGAATTGAAAGCGCTCGATCTCGCGCAGCGGGATGAGATCACCGCGGCGACTGTGAATTCGTGAGATGAAGGCCGTCGACCAATCTCCGGCGACCAAGCCCGCGATCGCGGTGCACAACCGGCAACGCGCGATCAGCGTGAACCTGAATGCATTGCAGGATTTCGCGCAGCGTGTCCTTCGGGAATGCCTGAAGATTTCGAGAAAGAAAGCAAGTGCGCTGGTAGCGCTGGCGGATGTCGGTGTCGAAATCTTCAGCGATCGGCGCATGGCCGGATTACATCGCCGCTTCCTTGATCTATCGGGCCCAACCGACGTGATCACCTTTCAGCACGGCGAGATTTTTATCAGCACCGAGACGGCACAGCGACAGGCACGGCGCTTCGGGACATCTCTCGAGCATGAGCTTCGTCTCTATATTGCGCACGGTCTGCTTCATCTTCACGGCTTTGATGACAAGGAGCCCGACGCGGCTGCGGAGATGAAGCATGCGCAAGAGAAGCTCGTGGCTTCCGCTCTTTTGTAGCGACGGTCTATGACCGCCGAGCGTTCGTCCTCAGTGCCGGCGGCGGTCATAGACTGCCGCTCCAGTGTTGAACGAAGGGCAGCCTGTGGTAGCATCCCTTCCATGAGCAGGCAGCCACGCGGAAGGGGGCGGTGGCGCCGGGTAACTGATTGACCTCACACGGGTTCGCCGCGATGCACAGTTACTTTGAGTCGGCCGTCGATAACCCGGTGATCGAGCAAGAGACTCGCACTGCGGAGGAACTCGACCTTCCCTGGCAGGTGGTGGTGCATAACGACCCGATCAATTTGATGTCGTACGTCACGATGGTTTTCCAGAGAGTCTTTGGTCTTACGCGCGAGAAGGCGGAGAAGCATATGCTCGAAGTGCATCAACAGGGGCGTTCGATTTTGTGGAGTGGGATGCGCGAGCGTGCCGAGCTTTACGTCCAGCAACTGCACGGCTATCTGCTGCTCGCCACGCTCGAACGCACGAATTGATATGGAAATTCGCCGCCAGGGAGATTGTCTTGAGATTTCCGAGCTCGATCCCTTCCTGGCCGAGCTCCTGCGGCAAATTCCGGAAAGTACGAATACCGACGGCGCGGAAGCCGCTCAGGAACGTTTGTTCAGTCCGCCCGCCCCTGCGTCCCAAGGCGAGATGTGCGCCGAGTGGAAACTTTACGTCGCGCCGGAATTACGACGGCTTTTCCAGACCGCCACGGAAACGGTCGCCTGCGATTTGCAGCAGCTCAACGGCAGCACGAAGCCCTTCGCCAACTGCACCCTGCGAATCCCAACAAAGAACTCCGACGCATGGTTGAACGCGCTGAACCAGGCGCGACTCGTCATCGCAGCCAAATATAATTTCACCGACGCGGAACTCTGCGATCATTACCGCTCGCCCATCGGCTCAAGGCGGGACCTGGGTTTATTCCAGGTGAATTTCTACGGATTCCTCCAGGAATTTATTTTGCACGAACTGGAAACGTAGAGCGCTTGTGAAGCGCCTGGCCAAAAAAAAGGCGCTTGGCCCAAGCGCTTTAGATTACCCCGCTTGCCGTTTCCGCACCATAGCCATCAGGCGTTCTTTGAGCGCGTCGGAAGATTTTTCGGGACGCAGGCTGAGCGCGAACGCTTCGTGCATGGAATAGCACTCTGTGATGAAATCTTCGGCCTTTTGGCCAAAATATTTCCGGGCCACCTCAAAGGCTTCCGATTCTTCCCCTTCCAGCGCTCCGATGACGTAGAGCCGCGCCTGGTTCTGGAATTCTTCAAAGCTCATCGCGCAGTTCTTTCAGGCCGTCGTAGATCTTTTTCAGCCCCAATTCGAGCCGGGTCTTGACCGTTCCTAACGGTGTATTCGTTTTTGCGGCGATTTCGCGCTGACTCATTCCGCGAAAAAACGCGAGATTTATGGCCTCCTGCTGGGCCACCGGCAAAGTGTTGATGACCCGGCGGACCAGGATGCGAGTGTCGCTGAAGGTGATTTCCTCCTCGGTCGCGTTGTGCACCCATGCGTCGGGTTGTTGCTCGGTCTCCGTTTGAAGCCGCTCTCCGGCGCGCGCATAGGCCTGCTTTTTCCGCAATCCATCGATCGCGCGGCGTCGCGCCAGCGTCACCATCCAGCCGAGCGGTTTGCCTTTTTGGGCCGAGAAATTTTTCGCCTGGTTCCAGATCTCCATGAAAATTTCCTGCAGGAGATCGTCGGCTTCCGCTTCGTTATGGATCACGCGCAGGATGAGCGCTTTCAGAATTCCGTTGTAGCGATCGTACAAAAGCGAAAGCGCTTCCGGATCTTCGCGCTGGATCGCGTGCATCAGCTCGAGATCGGTCGGAGCGTTCGGGTCCAGATCCGGCGCCGGCATCCGGGGCTGGGGAACTTCCGTCGTCTCCTCGGCGCCGTTTTTTGATAAAAAATCCATGGCGGTGATCGTGCTTATGCCTGCTTTCGTTTCGCGACCCATTCTTTCAGGTGGGTTTCGAGAACATTCAAGGGGAGGGCGCCATTCTTGAGGATTTCATCATGAAAAAGGCGCAGGTCGAATTTCGGGCCGAGCTCTTTCTCGGCGAAGCTGCGCAATTCGCGGATCTTTAGTTGCCCGATTTTATAGCCGAGTGCCTGCGAAGGCCAGACGATGTAACGGTCCACTTCCACTTCGATATCGTGCGGCGGATTGCCGGTGTTTTCCTCAAAATATTTGATCGCTTGTTCGCGCGTCCAATCCATCGAGTGCAAACCGGTATCCACCACGAGGCGAACCGCGCGCAGCATTTCGTCACCGAGATGCCCGAAGTTCTGGTACGGGTCCTTAAAGAAACCCATCTCATATCCGAGGCTTTCCGCATAAAGAGCCCACCCTTCGGCGAACGCATTGTAGCCGCCATTCTTGCGGAATTCGGGGAGGTCCTCCATCTCCTGCGCGATCGCGATTTGGAAATGATGTCCCGGGACCGCCTCGTGGAGCGTGAGCGTTTCCATTCCCCATTTCGGGCGACCCGGCAGGTCGTAAGTGTTGGCGAAGAAATAACCCGGCCGCCCGGCCTTGAGCGATCCCGGCTCGTAATAAGCGCCGGCTTGCGATTTCTCCGAGTAAGCCGGAACCGGACGGACGCCATAGGGGAGGCGAGGGAGGATGCCGAAAAATTCCACCAGCTTCGGATCGATCCGCTTCGCGATATCGCGGTAACCGGACAGCAGGCTCTCGGCGTCGGTGTAATAGAATTTCGGATCGGTCAGGAGGTATTTGATGAAGGCGGGGAAGTCGCCTTTGAATCCGGTGCTCGTGATGACCTTGTCCATCTCGCCGTGGATTCGCTTCACTTCGTCGAGTCCGATCTGATGGATCTGCGCCGGTGTCAGCTCCGTCGTCGTTTGCTGGCGCGTTGTGTAGACGTAGATCTTGTCTCCATTGGGCAACTTATCGACCCCAATCGTAGTGCGCGAGCCGGGGAGATATTTCGCGACGAGGAAGTCGTGGAATTTTTGGTAGGCGGGCTCGACTTTTTTCGTAAATGCGTCGGTGGCCGCCTGTCGCAGCCGCGCTTGATCGGCCGCCGGGACGATCGACGACATTTCCTTGAAAGGCTCGAGCATCGAACTCTGGGCCGGGTTCTTCACGATCAAATTCAAGACCTGCTGCGGAACATCGCGGAGCGTGATTTGCGGAGGCGTGATCTTTTGTTCCAGGCCCTTCTCCAAAAGAGCGATCGTTTGATCGATTAAAGCCGGAACGGCGTTCAGACGCGCGACCAGATCTTCGTAATCTTTCGTGCTCTTGAACGTGGTCGACGAAATGACTTGGGATACACTCTGCTGCACGCCGCCCATCTGCGTCGCTTGCAGGAGCTCAAAAGGAAACGCATCCCCTTCGACCGAGAATTCGGCGTTGCGCCGGTAAAGATCGTAGCTGATGGCGTCGTTCTCGGAGAGTTTTTCTCGCGTGATCGACTTGATCAGCTGGAGATCGAGTTGATTCGTTGCCTTGCGGCGCGCGATCGCTTCCAACGAGATGTCCGTCCAGCGATCGTTTTGTCCCGCGTACCCCACGGAGGTGGCGAACTCGGGCGCTTCTTTCATGGTGTATTCCCAGGAAAAAACGAAGAGCCGATGCAGCCGATCGGGATCGCTCAACTGCTCTTTGTTCGCGAGCAGCTCTTTCCCGCGCGCGGCAAATTCGTCCGCTGGAATCGCGGCTATTGCCGTGCGGAGGAGGCCAAGCACGGAGAGCAAAACAAGAAGGGGTCGCATAGGGTAGGGAGATAGTGGCAAGCGCGGAGTTAGTCCAACTGAATTGCCCAAGGAGCGGCGCTTCCAAATCGTTGTGCTGGCAGATCACTTCGTTTTCTTTGTCGCCAGCTTCCCACTCGTCCTCGAGCCCCGACCGGATTCTATTCGGCTTGACCGTCCTGATGAGCGCGGGCTAGCCTCGCGAATCAATTCCGCTCGAGAAAACAACCTGAAAAAACCCATGCGCTTATTCGCCTTCGCGATCCTGTTCCTCGCCGTCTCATCTTTTGTGCGCGCGCAAGATGCGGCATCCACTCCTTTCAAACAAAGGACGCCTGCGGAGGACGAATCGGTGCCGCCCAAGCCAATCATCTCTCCGACCCCGATATCTTCGGCAAGTGCCGCGGAGACTGAAACGCTGGAGTTGCCCACTATCAGCACTCCTTTTCCGACATTGAAACCTTTAGAGACGCTGAAACCAACTGCCACCCCCACGCCAAGACCGACAGTGAATCCCACGCCGCGCCCAACAGCGACCCCGACGCCGAAACCAACGGCGACTCTGATACCGCGGCCCACGGCGACGCCGAAACCAACAGCGAGTCCGACACCGCGGCCCACGGCGACGGCGAAACCGACTGCCACCCCGACGCCACGACCCACCGCCACGCCAAAGCCAACGGCGAAACCGACTGCGACTCCAACGCCGAGACCCACCGCTACGCCTAAGCCGACGCCCAAACCCACTGCAACACCGACGCCGCCTCCAACTCCTGAGACATCACCGGCTGCCGATGATGCCTCGAGCGAGGTGACGACAAAGGTAAGAGCGCTCGAGCAGAGTTGGGAATCTTCCTACCTCACGCACGACACCACCATCATCGAGAAATTGGTCGCAGACGATTTTGTCGGCACCTCGTCGAGCGGCAAGACCGGGACCAAATCGACCCTGCTCGCCGAAGCCAAAAAAGATACAAACGTTTACAAAACCGCCGTCTCCAGCGACATGGTCGTCCACTCGTTCGCGCCAAATGTGGTGGTCGTGACTGGAATTGCCCGCGAGACCGGTAAGAGCAAGGCGGGCAAGGAATTTTCGCATGCCTATCGCTTTACCGACACTTGGGTGGAGCGAAATGGCGAGTGGCAATGCGTCGCGGCCAGCGCGATGGCGATGCCGAAGAAATAGCGGCGCTCCCTGCCTTTCCTGTAGCGGCGGTCTATGACCGCCGAAGTGCCGGCACTGAATTCGGCTCGGCGGTTATAGACCGCAGCTCCAGGAAATTTGTGAGCGCTTGGCTGCCTCCTGCGCGCCAAAGCGCTTCGGCGGCGGCGCGTGCGAGCATCCGTCCGGGGAAGGGCGATTTCCAAATCTCCTTCTCATTAACACTGGCCTTTAGGCCGGTGGCGTCCCGGTCGCCCGTAAGTAAGCCGTTTCAACGGCTTTCGTCCCTCCTCACGGCGGTTTGGAAACCGCCCCTCCTTGTTAGACCGCCGGCGGCGCTACAGCAATAGGATTGCGCGACGGCGATTGTTGCGCCAACTGTTAGCCGCATGGCACAGCCGTCGAGTGATCCCGCCGTCGATCCGCTTTGGTACAAGGACGCCATCATCTACGAGCTCCACGTCAAGACCTTCCACGACAGCAACGGCGACGGCATCGGCGATTTTCGCGGCCTGATCGAGAAGCTCGATTATCTCCAGGAGCTCGGCGTCACCGCCATCTGGATCCTGCCGTTTTATCCCTCGCCGCTGCGCGATGACGGCTACGACATCGCCGATTATTATGATGTCAATCCGAACTACGGAACGCTCGCCGATTTCCAGGCCTTCCTCGCCGCCGCGCACGAACGCGGGCTCAAGGTCATCACGGAGCTCGTGATCAATCACACTTCCGATCAAAACCCGTGGTTCCAAAAATCCCGCCGTGCGCCAGCTGGTTCGCCCGAACGCGACCTGTATGTCTGGAGCGATACTCCGGACAAATACCAGGATGCGCGCATCATCTTTAAGGATTTTGAGACTTCGAACTGGTCGTGGGATGGGATCGCAAAAGCATATTACTGGCACCGCTTCTATTCGCATCAGCCCGACCTGAATTTCGATAACCCGGCGGTGCACGATCTGGTCGAGAAGGTCCTCGATTACTGGCTCGAGATGGGCGTGGACGGATTGCGGCTGGATGCCGTTCCGTACCTATATGAGCGCGACGGCACCAGCTGCGAGAATCTGCCGGAGACGCTCGAATACCTGGTGAAACTGCGCGCGCACGTCGATGCGAATTTCCAGGGCCGCATGCTCCTGGCGGAAGCCAACCAATGGCCGGAAGACGCCGTGGCTTATTATGGCAAGGGCGACGCCTCGCACATGAATTTTCATTTTCCGCTCATGCCGCGGATGTTCATGTCGCTTCAGATGGAGGATCGGTTCCCGATCATCGACATCCTCGACCAGACGCCGGCGATTCCCGAGAACTGCCAATGGGCCATGTTTCTCCGCAACCACGACGAGCTCACGCTCGAAATGGTCACGGACGAGGAGCGCGATTACATGTATCGCGTTTACGCGAACGATCCGCGCGCGCGCATTAATCTTGGCATCCGGCGCCGCCTCGCGCCGCTGCTCGCCAACAATCGTCGCAAGATCGAGCTGCTCAATATTCTTCTCTTCTCCATGCCCGGAACACCGGTTCTCTACTACGGGGACGAAGTCGGGATGGGCGATAATTTCTATCTCGGCGACCGCAACGGCGTGCGCACACCGATGCAATGGAGCCCGGACCGCAACGCCGGATTTTCCAAGGCGAACCCGCAGCAGCTCTATCTGCCGATCACGATCGACCCGGAATATCACTACGAAGCGATCAACGTGGAAAATCAGCAGAAGAATTTGTCGTCGCTGCTCTGGTGGATGCGCCGCGTCATCGGGATGCGGAAGAACTTCAAGGCCTTCTCGCGCGGCACGCTCGAGTTCCTCTATCCGGAGAACGCGAAGGTGCTCGCGTTTCTGCGCCGGCACCAAAACGAAACCATTCTCGTAGTCGTCAATTTGTCTCGTTTCTCCCAGGCAGCCGAGATCGATCTTTCACGGTTCGCCGGTTGCAGTCTGATGGAAGTCTTCAGCCAAAATTATTTCCCGGTGATTAAGGAATCGCCCTATCCGATTACGCTGGGGCCGCACGCGCACTATTGGTTTGTTCTCACCGCTCAGCCCGCCGCCGCGCGCGCTTCGCAGAAACGCGTCGTGCCCACGCTCGAGACCGCGCCGGATTTGGAGACCCTCTTGGCCGATGGCCAGCGCTCGCGTTTCGAGCGGGAGGTCCTGCCAGAATTCATTCGTCATTGCCGTTGGTTTGGCGCGAAAGCGCGCACCATCCGCGATCTGCGCATTGCTGAACAGGTGCCGATGCCCGGCGAAGGCGGGGGCGAGTTCTGGTTCCTGGAAATCACCTACACCGACGGCGCGCCGGACACCTACGCGCTGCCTGTGCAGATCGCGATCGGGGAATCCGCGCATACCATCGCGCAAGCGGCGCCGCAGGCGGTGATTGCGCGTTTTGCCGGTGCGGAAGAAGCGATTCTCCATGATGCGATCTGGGACACAGGTTTCCGCGAGCAACTTTTCCGGACCATTACCCAACGCCAAAGCTTGAAGGGGAAATCTGGTGAGTTGCTCGGAGCCTCCGGCAGCGCGGTGACGCCCGACGATAAGATTCCGCCCTCCCATGTCGTCACTGCGGAGCAAAGCAATTCGTCGATGTTGTTCGAAAGCAAATTTTTCCTGAAGCTCTACCGCAAGCTCGAGGATGGCGTGAACCCCGATGTCGAGATCACGCGGTTCCTCACGGAAAAGCGCGGCTTCGCCCATGTGCCCGCCTTCGCCGGCGCGATCGAGTACCGCCGGGAAAAATCGGAGCCGACCGTCGTCTGTCTCCTGCAAGCCGCAGTCGCCAATGAAGGCGATGCGTGGGCGCTCACGCTCGATTCCGTCGGTCGCTATTACGAACGAGTGCTGGGACGGAAAGCGGATTTGCAGATCGAACATACGCCGCCTGGTCCGCTGCTCGAGGAATTGATCGGCGGCATCTATCCGCAAAAAGCGCGACTGCTGGGCCAGCGCACGGGCGAGCTGCACCTCGCGCTTGCTTCCGATCCCGATGATCGCGCGTTCGCCCCCGAACCGTTCAATGCGCTTTCGCAGCGCTCCGTCTATCAAAACATGCGCGCATCTTTGCGGCGCGCGTTTGGATTGCTGCAAAAGAAAGTGGCCGATTTGCCCGAGGCCTTTCGAGCGGAAGCGGAGGAAGTGCTGGCTGCGGAGCAGACGATCCTTGCGCAAGAACAGCGCATCCTCGATCAACGCGCCGCCGCCTCGAAGATCCGCATTCACGGCGACTACCACCTCGGCCAGGCTCTCTATACCGGAAAAGATTTTGTCATCCTCGACTTCGAAGGCGAACCGGCGCGCCCGCTCAGTGAGCGCAAGCTGAAGCGCTCAGCCTTGCGCGATGTCGCCGGCATGATGCGCTCATTTCAATATGCGGCTTACAGCGCGCTCTGGCAGCCGGCGATGCGACCGGAAGACATTCCGTTCCTCGAGCGCTGGGCCGATCTTTGGTATCGGCAAATGGCCAGCGTCTTTTTGCAGAGCTACCTCAAGGCGACCCGGGGAGCGTCCTTCATCCCGCCCCGCGAAGGCGATCTCGAGGTGTTGCTCCAGGCCTATCTGCTCGACAAAGCGGTCTATGAAGTCGGCTACGAGTTGAACAATCGCCCGAGCTGGGTCGTCATTCCCATTCGCGGCATCAAACATATTTTGGGAGCGATGTAATTCTTCTGTAGCCGTCGCCCTGTGGGCGACGCGGGATTGCGGCCACGTTTGCTCTCACGCTTCGCACAGCAAAGCGGCTACAGCCGACGCGTCAGAAAAAAAGTTCGCGCTTCTTTCCCCGCACCGTTAAAACCAACCAACTCTTCCGAGACCCAATATGAATACACACCTCGACTCCATCGATCGTCAGATCGCCGCGAAACATCTTCTGACCCATCCCTTTTACCTGGCCTGGACCCGGGGCGAGCTGAGCATGGCCGCGCTGGGCGATTACGCGCGCCAGTATTATCACCACGTGGCCGCCTTCCCGACTTATCTCTCCGCGGTCCACGCCCGTTGCGACGATCAACCCACCCGCCGCCAACTACTCGATAACCTCATCGACGAAGAGGCCGGCTCCCCGAACCATCCCGAGCTCTGGCTCCAGTTCGCCGAAAGCCTCGGCGTTTCAAAGGAAGATATTCGGTCTTCCGAAAAGTGGAATGAAACTTCGAACCTGATCGGCACCTTCCGCGCCGTTTGCTCCGAAGGCACTACCGCCGAAGGCCTCGCGGCCCTTTACGCCTACGAGAGCCAGATTCCCGCCGTCTCCGAATCGAAGATCAAAGGCCTGGTCGAGAACTACCGGATGACCGAGCCGCGGGATTACGAGTACTTCACCGTCCACGTCGAAGCCGATCGCGAACACGCCGCCGCCGAGCGCGCCATACTCGATCAGTACGTCACTGACGACAACGCTCCGCATACCGCAAATGCCGTTGAGCGCATTCTCGACGCACTTTGGGAAATGCTCTCCGGCGTCTGCCGCCGCCACGCCATCGCCTGCGCGTAATTCCTCGCTCGGAGGAACATGCTTCCGCATGTCCGTGACTTCCGGCGCTCTGTGCCCGCCGTCTCTGCCTTACCAAGGAGCGGCGGCCTCCAGCCCGCCGTCTTCGAAGCGTGGTTTCAAAGAGCGCTCCGCCCTGACTGGAAAACGCCTTAGCCATGCATCGTAAGCCGCTTACGATGCATCGAAATCCGGACCGAGAATCATCGCTCTGGCATTTCCAGCGAACCGGAAATGTCGACATCCCTTACTGGGACGTGAAAGTCGATCCGAGTGTCACCAGGAATCACACCGACATTCGGAATCCGAACGAGCAAGCGGTGATGGCCGCCGTTCTCCGGATGATCAATCCATCCTGAATCGCACCGTACCACCCACGCTGTTCTTCAAAAACAGGCTATCACGTTCGACCCGCCTTCGGCTAAGGCTACGGCGAACGTTCTACTCAGCTTTGTCCGGAGTCGGTGTGATCGAATTGATGATTTCGTCCATCATCTTGGCGTGTGTCTTATTCAGATCCGCCTTGTTCGCCGCCAGGATGATAAAATACGCGCCTTTCTTCGGCGCAAACGCCGTCAGTGATAAGACCGTTTCCCCGCCGCCCTTGTCGGCTTCCCCCATCGAAACCGTTATAGCATAGAGCTTCAGCTTTTTCACCGTCGTCGTTTCTTTGATCTCACCTACTCTTGCGTCCAGGACGAAATTTCGCGCGAACTTCGGCAGGTAAGCCTTCATTTCCGATTCCGACCGCACCGCCTCGCTCGGGGTGGTAATTAGGAAGTTGAAAGTCGAGTCGTCGCCGGCTTCGCAGTGGAGACTGCCGGCGTCGTTTAACTCGGTGGCCCAATCATCAGGTAGGGTAATGGTAAAGACAGGATCTTCTTCCGGGTACTTAATGGTCTTGGCGTTCACGGAACTGACGACGAACAAGACCGGAACAAGAATTAGTAAAGCTTTCATGTCTGCGGGTGCTGCCAAATGACGGAATCCCTTCCAATTTCGGGGTGGCCCGGAAATCGCGTCAAGATTTTTCGAGGGAGTTTGCTGTCTATCAGTCTTGCCTCAGCGCTACCATCGGATCGACGCGAATGGCGCGGAGGGCCGGGAGCAAACACGCCAATATCGCAATTCCCACTAATAGAATTGCGGCTCCAACGATGGTTAGGGTGTCGTGTGGTGTGACACCATAAACGAAGTGTTGAATGAGTGGACCGCAGCTAAGGGCGAGAACGACGCCAACAAAAATGCCTAACCCGACCATGATCATCGCGCGGCGCACGATCAGACCGAAAATATTTGCTCGCGGCGAACCCAGGGCGATTCGAATTCCTATCTCGCGTGTCCGCTGCGTCACGGAATAAGCAAGGACTCCATACAGACCTAAGGCGGCGAGAAACAAAGCCAGAATTGAGAACCCGCCAATCAGCGTGGCGGAAAGCCGCTGCGTTCCAATGCTTGCAGCGACCGCCTGCTCCATGGTGCGCGCGGCGAAGATCGGCAACTGCGAATCGATAGAGCGAACAGCGGCTCGAACGGAAGGTAACAGCGCGACCGGATCGCCCTCTGTGCGAACGAGGAGCGTCGTTTGCAGGCCGGAGAATTGCGCGGCGGGCCAATAGATTTGCGGAATCTTCGGCGCGATTCCTACTTCTCCATGTCTCACGCTTGGGACGATCCCCACGATGGTGTAATGGGCTCTCGGCTTGTCCGCCTGCCCGGGCTCCAGTTGCTGATTGAGCTGCTGACCAATGGGGTCGCGCCCCGGGAAAAATTTTCGGGCAAGGTACTCATCGATCACGATCACGAATGGTTTGCCTAAGACATCGTCAGGTCCAAAGCTTCGCCCGCGCAACATCGGGATTCCCATGGTTCTAAAATAATCCGGCGACACACAGTGCGTTTCGGCCGAGGGCTCTTCGCCATGGCGCGGCTCCGGTTGACCTGTGACCGCAAAAGTTTCTTGAGCACGAAAACCGCTAAACGGCACATCGTCGTCAACGGCGGCAGCCTTGACGCCGGGCAGCGCTTCAACTTTTTCCAGGAGTTGTTGAAAGAATGTCGCCTGGTCGATCGGCTCGTGATACTTCAGCCCCGGGAGCTTGATCCCCGCCGTGAGGAGATGGCTTGGATTGAACCCGAGCGGTTCGTTCCCCAACGCTAGGAAGGTCTGGGTAAGAAGGCCGGCGCCTGTCAGCAGAACGCAGGCGAACGCAACTTGTCCGACAATGAGCAGGCCCAAGCTTCGATGCGGATGGGAGCCGCCGACTGATTTGGCTACGGTACTCAACTCCGCCTTGGATAGTCTCCAGGCCGGCCCCAAGCCAAAGACGACGCTCGCGACTAAGGTAATAAGTGCGCTAAATGCGAAGACCGGCAGGTCCAATCGGATTTCCTGCAATCTGGGGAAGTCGTGAGGAGACAAGGATGTGATTGCGTCTTTGCTCCAGAAAGCAAGTAAGCAACCAGGTGCGCCACCGATGAAGGCGAGGACGACACTTTCGGTAAGCAATTGCGCAAGGATTCTTGCTCGGCTTGCTCCCAGGGCTGCGCGCACTGCGATTTCTTTTTCTCTTGCCGCAGTGCGAACGAGCAGCAGGTTGGCGATGTTAGCGCACGTGATAAGAAGCACGAGCGCGACGGCAGTCTCGAGCAACCAGAGCATGGCCCGATATTTTCCAATCACGCTGTCGTGCAGCGAACTAACCGCCACGCCACAATCGGTATTGGAAGCGGGGTATTTCAGTTCCAGGTTTCGAGCGATAACTTTGAGGTCGGTGGCTGCCTGTTCGATCGAAACGCCCTGCTTCAAGCGGCCTATGCTATAAAATCCGAGACGGCTGTTGCGGTCGTGCATGTAGGGCCGATTCGCATAGAAGCCGAAGGGTGCGTAAAGATCGGCATTGCGGGCGCCCTGGGTATTGCGGGAGGTTTCGGGATTACGAACGATCGCAAGATTGTCGGCCGCGACGCCAACAACCTCGTAATTTATCGTATTCAAGATCAGCTTTCGGCCAACGATAGCTGGATCGCCCGCGAACCGAGAGCGCCATAGGTGTTCGCTCAGGACAACCGGATTGACGCCGGGCACGGAATCCTCTTCGTCGAAGAACAAGCGACCTAGCTTAGGGGGAGCTTGAAGAACGCGGAAGTAACTCGCCGTGACAAACAAGCCGGAGATGCGTTCGGGTTCGCCGTCGCCGGTCAAGTTGAAGTCATCCCGCCGTGAAACCGCGATTTCGTCGAAGGAATGTTGCGCCGCTCGCCAGTCCAAATAATCGGGGTAAGAGGTGGGCCAAACAGAGCCTCCGGCTGTTTCCGTAATCGCGACCAGACGCTCGGGCTCGGGATAAGGGAGTTCTGACAACAGGACAGCGTGGACTACACTGTAAATCGCGACGTTGATCCCGATCCCCACTCCCAAAGTGAGGACCGCGGCGAGAGTGAATCCGGGTGACTTGCGAAGGAGTCGAAAAGTAAACGACAAATCCTGAAGGAGGTTTGCAATCACGGAGCTAGTCTGACGATTCCCGCCAAGGATTACGACTCAAAATTTCCTCAACATGAGGTCTAATCAATCCTGCACGTAGCCCCCTGTGTGGCGCGGGGCAAAGGTTGAACGGAGGACGGCGAATTACAAGAGAGAAAGCTCGCTCTCGTCATCGAAAGCTGATTTTATTTGGATTAGGCGCTTCGAACGATTGCAGACTGCGAAGGAGGCATAATTATGAGCGAAGTAAAACCGATCCCCGACGGCGTTCCAGCGGTGATGCCAATGTTAGTGTGCCGCGACGCGGCGGCTGCAATTGACTTCTGTCAGGCCACTTTTAACGCTGTGGAGCTGATGCGCCGGCCAGGTCCGGATGGGACTGTGGCCCATGCGGCGCTGACGATCGGCGGAGCCATGATCATGATCGAGGGCGAGTGGCCAACCCTCGCGAGCCGTGCTCCGCAACTGGACGGCAGTTCGCCGGTGATGCTCTACGTCTATGTCGAAGACGTGGACACGGTGGTAGCACGGGCGGTGACCGCCGGGGCCAAAGTGCTCCTTCCGGTGCAGAACCAGTTTTGGGGCGATCGCACCGGGCGGATTATCGACCCATCGGGGCACGTCTGGACCATCGCCACACGCGTCGAAGAAACTTCGTCGGCCGAGAGGGAGAAACGATGGTCCAGTACCCTGGAGAGTTAGGGGCTCCGATCGACCGATGCCGCTGTTATTATATGAGCAAAGGGCAAACTAGAGACTTACTTAAGTTTCTGAAGCCTTTTCCCGATGACGTAAAGGAACGGGCTATGTGGCTCAGGGAGTTCGTGTGGGACGTATACCCGGACAGTAACGAACTGATTTACGACAACTATAATGCTTTGGCCTTTGGTTGGTCCCCCACGGATCGAGTTGGACATATCTTCTGCTCGATTGCGGCGGGCAGAAGTTCCAACAATGTGCATTTCGGCTTCTACTGGGGTTCGCAAATTGCCGATCCCAGGAAGATCCTACTCGGACAAGGAAAGCAGTACAGATACATCCTGGTTAAGAGCCCGGATGAGTTTCCCAAGGCCTACATCAAAAAAGCTGTTGAAGGAGGCCTACGCTAATTCTCTGGCAAAGGTCAAAGACAAGAAGCAATCGATGAAGGGTGCAACGATCACCAAATCATCTCGGCGAAGAAGAGGCCCGCCGGCCGCGGCGCGATGGAAAAGAGTGGATGAAACTGCGTGTTCGCCTTTGCGAGGCTTTACACTTTGTGTCGCGCCTTGGCCGTTCGCCGTGTCTTGGACAGCGGCCGCTTCGTGGGAATGGCTTCGTTGCTCGCAACCACGGGCACGTAGGAAGGTTGGTAATAATTAGCGCGGTACTTGCAGGCACCGTTGTAAGCATAGAGGGGGATGTACATGGTTGAATCGTGCTCCGTGGCTCGTTCGACGGCGCGGTTAAAGGTGGGATCGAGAAGGAGAGTGCCAGCTGCGGTGTCCCACTCCAGCCAGGCGTGGGTCCTCATATCGGCGATATTATGCTTGCCGATCACGACCCGAACATTTGTCGCGCCGTTGGCCCGCATCTTTGCGTAAAGCATCATGGCCTTACCCTTGCAGTCTGCCGCGAGCGCCGAGCGGACTTGTGCCGGCGTTTTCCACTGAATGGAATATTGGTACGGGATCGCCCGCAGATGGATCATCCATTGGTTGATGGCGATCAGGGAAGTCTGGCGGGCCAAGTGGCGAGTGGGGGAGTTCAGAACGCCCGAGATGGGGGCCATCTGGTGATCGTACGGGGTGGAAGCAACCGGGAGGAAGGATTGCGCGAAGCAGGAGGTGGAGTTGGGGGCGAGAAAGACAGCGAGCAGCGAAGCATATCCTATCAGGCGAAGGGCAGGGCGCGATACAAACAACATCTCGACTGAGTGAACAAAGCAGCCACCATGCCCGATCGCGCGCTCAAAAAGCGGTTCGGTTTTGCCCACGCAGTTCTTCGCTCTTTCATCCATATCGCGGCCATGCGGGAGGTCCGTTTTTTTGGTTAGACAAATGAAATGACCAGCGAATAATCGGTCACAACGCGGGAGGAAATATGCCTATTCAAGATAAGTGCTGTTCGATTGTGCCTTACTTCAAAGTATCGAGCGGTAACCTGGAAATCTTTAAGAAGCTTTGTGAGCGATTCGTCGCGAAGACGAATGAGGAAGCAAAGTGTCTCTACTATGGATTCTGCTTTGACGGTGACTTGGTGCACTGCCGGGAAGGCTATGCAGACGCTGAGGGTCTTCTCGCGCATCTCGCGAACGTGGGAAAATTGCTCGAGGAAGCGTTTACGATTGCCGAGCTCTCGCGCCTGGAGATCCATGGCCCGGAAGAGCAACTGGACAAGCTGCGTGAGCCTCTCGCTCATCTCAAGCCACAGTTTTTCATTTTGGAGTATGGGTTCCGCCGCTAGCTCTCACCCCATGTTCCCACCGGCTATCTGTGAGCCACTCGAACCGATAGACGGCCGGCGGACCTGCTTGTGAAAGATTTGCATATTAAGAAGCCGGGAGGGTGGTTCTGGACGCCTTTGAGCAGAGATGAACTCGATCAGCGCATCGGTGCGGGTCTGATCAAACGTGACTGGAAACTCTGGCGGGATGGTGAATCGGACATTATTACCGTCGCTGAGTTTCTCGACCGAACCGAGCAACGCTCGACCGATTTGCAAAGTATCGATCAAAGCGTCGATGCGAATCCTCAGGCCATTGGAGGCGGAAGCGGACGGGTGACGTTCGTCCTCTTGTGCACCTACATCATCTGTAGCTTTCTCTGGCGCGCGCTGTCGACGGCCCACGAATACCCGATGCGGTTCGCGCAAGTCTTGACCATCATTTGGGACTTTCTGGGCGTGATCATCTTGATCGCCCTGAAGATCCACCTTCTCAAAAAGAGGCCGCCAGGTCAGCCCGAATGGGTGACGGGGGAGATTCTATTTTGGCTCGCTCTCTTTGCGGCCGTGGGCCGATTGCTCATCCGGCTAAACAGCGATGCTAGTTGGTGGACTGGCCATCTTTTTTACGAAATCTAATCTGCTGAAATCCCGGTGGTGTCGAAGAGACTCCTGCCCCGCAATCCAGCCTTGTCCGGAACCTATTCAAGGTTGATCCTTGTGTTTCAAATAGCGCATTCCCAATGATAACCAACCAAAGGACACAGATATGAAATCAAGAATCCTTGGCTTGCGAGTCGCGAGCACAGTGTTTGCCCTGGTCTGCCTGGCGCAGTTGTTGCGCGTGGTGTTAAAGGTCGAGGTCGTCGCCGGAGGCCACCGGCTTCCGTTTTGGCCCAGCGTAGTTGTTTTCGTTTTTACAGGTTGTCTAAGCGTCTGGCTTTGGAAACTCTCCGCTTCAAAAAGAGATTGAAATTATCCCTCCCGAGCGCGTCGCCCATAGGGCGACGGCTACAGCTGTAGTCGCTTCGCTGCGCGAAGCATTACTTTTGCGGCGCTGGAAGTTTTGCGGCGTGCAAAAGGCGGGTATGGTGACGCGTTATGGCGAACCAGATTTTGTCGGGGAAGGTCGGAGTCGTTTTCGGCGTGGCGAACGAGCGGAGCATCGCGTGGGCGATAGCCAAGGCTTGCGCCGCGGCAGCGAGTGACTAGTTTTTCGCGCTCTCAAGGCTGCTGAAAAAAGCGGCGAAGATTTCGATGCCGTCCCAGAGATTTTGGAGACGGAGGTTTTCGTTGGCGGCGTGCTGGTTGTCGTCGTGGTTCGCGATGGGGAAGGCGATGACGGGGATGTTGTTCCCCCGCTGGAAAAGATCCATCGGCAGGCTGCCGCCCACCGTAGGCAAGCGGACCGGGTCGTGGCCAGCGGAGGTCATGATGCTGGCAAGCTCGCGCGAAAACGGCAGATCGAGAGGAGTGCGTGACGGAGGGTAGCCCGAGCCCCAATCGACCTTCACCAGCCTTGCTTTAGCGAGCCGGGTGGCGGTGTCCGGCGGCTGGCGGACAATCGTGTAGCCCTGCGTTTCAAGGTGACGTTCGACCAGCGGTTTGATGGATTCCGGTGTTTCGTTTGGAACCAGACGAAAATCAATCGATGCCCGCGCTTCGGTCGGGATTGTGTTTGAGGCCTGCGGTCCCACATGTCCCGATTCAATGCCGCGCAGATTTAGCCCGGGCTGCATGAGCAGTTCGTTGAGCGATTTTCCGCTGCCTTCCGTCGTGCCAATCTCAAACTCGCGGCGAAGGTCACCTT
>Ga0193744_1000151_pt1 | contig 22576 bp, 23 predicted proteins | sample L1a1metaG_FD_143056 | JGI IMG/M metagenome (GOLD analysis project Ga0193744, IMG submission 143056) | Soil microbial communities from a riparian zone of the East river system, Colorado, United States - L1a1 | ecosystem: Environmental > Terrestrial > Soil > Riparian zone | place: USA: East River...
CTTCCAATTCGGTCACTAAAAGATTGTCCTTTATAGACCTGCCTTCTTGCCGTTCTTCATTAGAATTTGAAGCCCCCTGCCCTTCTTTTTTCTCAGGTGCCTTTACACGATCACCATAAATTCGGATGAGTTCTGAAACATCTACCTTAGGCTGGCCTCCCAAATCTTTAACGGTGCTTATGCCTCTTGTCTCAATATGTTTGTAAAACGTAGCCCTGCTCACTCCAACCATTTTTGCGGCTTTAGTAATTGATACCTGCATTTCACTTCCTTTTAATGATATGGATTACCAGAAAACTATTTTATCAGCTTTACGTTTTCAATTCAACTGAACAGAGTAAACTTGTCTGCAAGTGTCAATATTAGGCACTTTTGATAGATCCAGGCTGTTGTATGCACAAGCCAGTTTGTGGCTGTAGGTGTTAGTAGGCTTTATATTGGGCACAGTGCTAGAATGTCTACATTTGCCCATCTTGTTTCAAAAAGACATTGTCTAGTCAGCTCATAAAAATCAACCTATACAGTTGCTTTACAGCAGTCTGTGTTTAAGTGTTAAGTAGTGTGTATTGAAACTGTCTTATCCTGTACGCACTGTATCGTAAGTATACAGCAAAACTTGTATAGAATAGACACTTTAAAGTGTATACAAATTGTCTTTAATGAGCAAATCCAATGACTTACATTGTATACATCATTAAACAGGTGAAATTGTATATACATGTCTTTGTTGTAAGTGTCTTGTATTGTATAGCTATTTTTGATAGCCTTTTAATGTCCGTGGCCGAATCTCGGCTACAATTCAACTCACCAAGGAGAAGGTTCACAATTCAGGATCATTGAGCTTAAATAGAAAAACCGCAAGGCTGTAACCCTGCGGTTTGAATCTAAAAATTATACGTCTCTGTTGATAGTTCCAATTTCAATAGTAGACGGATCTGATTATAAAATCAATAGCGAATCGCATTATTGATAGAAATTTCTATTGTCTTTTAAGCAAAGATCATCTTGTTTTTGACCTTATAAATCAATGACAACTTTTCCAAGGATGCAAAGTCCACAAAGAAGGGCAGGGGGCTTTACACCTCTTGCCCTTACAAATTTAATTCGAGGAAGCAAGCCATTTGCTGAAATGTGTTTGACTGAAGGATTACCGTTTCGGAAACATCTAGAACCTCCAATTGATATCAAAACATTCATAAAGCCACTTAAGCAATCCTTCATGCGCAATCCACGGCTTATGCCAGGCAGTAGAGTTATGATAGCTGTTCTTGCTGGGTGGGGAGGGCAGGGAGGATCAATCGAAACAACCATGTCAATTATAGGCCGGAATATCGGACGCTCATCCAGACAGGTATTTCGCTATCTAAAAGATGCTAAGGAGGAGGGGTATCTCACTTATTCCAGGACAAAAGATAGAATGGGCTATTATGTGGGCATCAGGATCTGGTTAAACTTTACTGCGCTCTTCCACCCTAAGAAACCTATGCATTCTAAAAATTCCATCCAACCTGAAGAAATCCGGGATATGACTCAAATGTCAGACACTAAGGAAACATTTAAACTTAATGATATTAAAGATGTAGAATTGAAGAAAAGGTTACAAAGATTTGAAGCCTTATGTATGTCGGCATCACCACCCTTTATTTCATAGGTGGATTTATTAAACTGCTAACTAAATAAAAATAGGATTGAGGTAAATCTATGAATATTGCTCAAGCAAAGAGAGTTCCCATGACTCAACTTATGCAGGATCTCGGCTTTTCCGTCCTCAAAAATGAAAGAGGAGGAACAGAATACAAATATCTCTCTCCTTTCAGAGCTGAAGAGACACCTAGTTTTAATGTAAATATTAATCTCAATTCCTGGTATGATTTCGGGGAAGGGCAGGGGGGTAATACCCTGGATTTTGCAATCAAGTATTTGCAGTGCAGGGGGCTTTCATCAAGAGTTACAGATGCTCTTTCTTGGTTGGGTAATAGGGCAGGGGACAATAGGATCGAAAATGATACCAAAAACCCTGCTTTTTCCTTTAGTCAGCAAAGCAGTTTAATCTCAGAAAGTAGAGCAGGGGATCGGCAATTAGAATTTATAAGAGCCATGCCTTTAACGTCTCAAAGAGCCCTAAAATATTTAGAACAGGAACGCAAAATTTCTTCAGCCCTATCCCAAAAATACCTGCTATTAATTCAATATAAGAATGTTAAAAAGCCCAGATTTGAAAATAGACCTTATTTTGCATTCGGTATGGTCAATGAAAGCAAGGGATATGAGATACGAAGTGCCACAGATCGACCAGCTTTTAAATCGGCTTTAATCGCTCGTGATATATCAGTGATTAAAGGAAATGAAGAGAGCAGGGGGCTTCATATATTTGAAGGTATGCTTGACTTCCTATCTTTATTGCAACTCAAAGGCGTTTCAAATCTAAATGAAGATGTTTTAATTATGCACTCTACATCTTCTTTCAAGAGAGCAGTTGAATATATTTTAGATAAAAACTACCAAAACATTTATACCTGGTTGGACAATGACAAGACAGGTCAAAAGATTACAATGAAATTCAAAAACACTTTTCCAAGCTTTATTACTTCAAAAAGCGATGCATTTGCTCAGTATCAGGATCTGAACTTTGCTCTTAAATCCGGTTATAATTCTTCCTTCATGCTGAACCCAATCTAAGTCAATCTTGAATAATGATTAAAGTGCCTTCACGAACTCCTTATGTGTGATGTCATAAATAATTGCATTTTTTAGTAAAGTATTGTAATATAAATATATATGCTTTACATTTGATAATAAATATGTCGTAGTTTTGCAACTAATTTTGTCGTAGATTTGTTTATTGGATATGATTTTAAAGACTTTAAATAGTAAAATTAAATACAGAATTCGAAGAAGCAAAAACTCAGTTTTTGTTCTTGGAGATTTTTTTGATCTATCTGATCGAGACCAAGTTGGGCGGGTTCTTCGTGAACTTGTAAAAACTAAAGAGCTTGCAAAAATAGGGTTGGGTTTGTATGTCAAGACTAGAGTGTCTTCAATTAATGGCAAGATAATTCCAGAAAAGCCACTCACTGATTTGGCAAGAGAAGCGCTTGTAAAAATAGGGGTTTCTATCGCACCAACAGCATTTGAAAAAGCTTATAATTTAGGAAAATCTACCCAAGTGCCTACTGGCCGTGTCATTGGGGTAAGGGAAAGAATTTCAAGAAAGATAGGTTATGATGGCATATTTATAGCTTTTGAACATGTCACCTGACCCAAAAATTATAAAAGATGTAGCTTTTGAATTAGGTGTTTCTCCATCCTTAATTGAAAAGGATTGGTATGCTACCCAGGTTTTAAAAGCCATTTCAGAATTTAATTATCCTCAAATGGAAGCAATTTTTGCAGGGGGAACAAGCTTATCTAAAAGCTATGATCTTATAAAAAGATTTTCAGAAGATTTAGATTTTAAAGTTCAATTAAAAAATCCTATTCTCACCAGAAGTGATTTCAAAAAATATAGAGAAGAACTATTAAAAGCAGTTGTAGCAGTTGAAGATATTAGGATTAAACCAAATTCTTTAGAATCAAGGAACGGCAGTAGGTTCTTTTCAGTGCTACTTAATTACCCTCAAAAATTTGAGGCTTCATCTTCGCTTAGGCCAGAAATCAAACTGGAATTCAGTTTTATTAATCCGCACCTTCCTGTAGAAGTTAAATCAATTGCCTCATTTATCTCATCTTTTACTAGGGCAACGCCTGAAGCAGAACTGCAATCAATTTCTCCAATTGAAACTGCGGCCGATAAATTTTGTGCACTTACATGGAGAGTATTGAATCAAAATCGAAAGAATGAGGATCCTACCTTTATCCGGCATTTACATGATCTTTGCAAATTGACAAAAATTATAGAGGCTAAAAAGGATTTATTTATTAATTTAATTAAAGAGATACATACTGATGATTTTGATAGGGGATCAATTTCATTATCATTAAAAGAAGCAGCAAAAGAAGCCCATAGGGTACTTTCTTTGGACAATAAATATTCCGAAGAATATTCAAAATTTGCCTTGGGGATGTCTTATGAAAGTAATAGCGAGAAACAAACGTTTAACCAGGCACTTAATGCATTTTTGCAGATTCTTAACTTTATAAAAGAATAATCTAAAAAGATAAGAAAAGAATTCATAATGGGAAATTTGGCAAATCCTTGTATGTTTCCTTGCTACTGATACACTTTGAAAGATGCTTCATACATTTTTCGTTTGTTAAAAAATCTATTGAAGCAGGAAATGGGAAGTTATCAAGTTCTTTTCCTTGTGGGTTATATTTATTGTGCTTCAAAAATTCCAAATTACTCTTAAATGTATCTATAGAATTAAAAGGCATAGGTAAATGAACAGCAATTATTCTTTTTAAAAGCTTAATTTTAATGACAAATATTACTAAAAAAGACTCAACTCCTTCATTCATAGTATAATAAACTCCACATGCATTTTCATCAAGTGGTGGTTGCAGCCATGTTCCTTTGGGGTATATTCTCTTTTCTGGATTTAATATTTGTTCCCTTAATTTATTGTAAATAGGATCAAGAATAAAAATGTAACCAAATTTTTCAAACAAAAGTAAATATGCTGCTTTAAGGATAGTGTATTCTACCTTATCTAAATCTATATTTAGGTCAGGAAACTCTAAAATTATCTGAGGGTTTTTAGAATCAGGATCAAGACTCTTTATAAAATCATTTAGTTTAACCGGGTGATTTTTACTAATAGTATGTGTTATTGACATTGAACCATTCTCATCTACTGTCATAATTCCTTGATAAGTTTCAGTGTCCTTTTTAATTTTCACTGGTGTTTCCACATTTGGCAAAAACCTTTTATTCGCCATTTCATCGAGCCTAATTTTGAGGTGGTTTTCTAACTGGGTTCCTGCGGCATTATTACAAGATCTACATGTTAAAATATTGGCTTTCCCTCCAACATTTTCAGGAGGTGTGTGCTCTAAAGTAAGAGGATTACTCCTATTTTTTTGATCTAAATCTCCGGGTGAAAAATGTCCTAGACAAATTGGACAAATATAATTGCCGACATATTTTTGAGGAATTCCAATAAGCAGATTATTTTGTTTAAGTAATTCCCATTGGTGAGAATATCTCTTAAAAATCTCACTTCTCTTTAGATTATTATCAACTCCCAAAATATTTGATTTAATAAGTAAAATTAGGTACGCAAATTAATATTAATTGAGATAAAATCAACGAAAAAATAAATTGATTTACATAAGAAACATTATCACATTTTATTATGGAACTGTCCCCTATTTTCTTCATCGATAAATTTCCGTCTTCTTCATTAATATTTTTCCTACTGTTCAGAAATACATGCTCTTGTACTCAATCTTGTTAAATTCAGAATTCTTTGTTATCCGGTTTAAATCAGAAAGGATAACTCATGAATACTCAGGAATTATATCAAAAGGTGACCAATACTATAATTGAGCTTTTGGAAAGCCACCTAGAAGATTGGTCAAGACCATGGATTGCCTTTGGCCAAGATCAAGATTTTGCACGAAATGCGAAATCAGGAATTCATTACAGAGGAATAAACCAATTTCTTTTAAGCTTCATAATGTTGAATAAAGGATACTTAAAAAATACCTGGTTAACATTTGATCAGGTTAAACAACTTGGCGGGAATATCATTAAGGGTGAAAAAGCCAGTCCGATAGTTTTCTTTAAAACTGGATATATGGACAATCAAAATAAATTCTATTCAGATGAAAAAATATCTTCACTGCCAGAAAAGATTAAGGAAGAAAAAGATATACATTCAATTCCTATTCTTAAGCTCTATAATGTCTTCAATGTAGCTCAAACAGAAAAACTCGATTCTTCAATTTATGAAATAATTACAGCAGAATCTTTAAAGGAATTTGAAAAAGATGAAAGAGCAGAAGCCCTAATATTTTCAACAGGAGCAAAGATTGAGATTTTAGAAAGTAATAGGGCTTATTACGATAGAGTAAATGACAAAATTCGCCTTCCCTTACGTGAACAATTCAGTGGGGTTGCAGAGACATTTTACAGTACAGCTTTGCATGAACTTGGACACTGGACAGGCCATCCTTCAAGGTTAAATAGAGAAGGAGGTAAGAAATTTGGAGATATAGAATATTCTAAAGAAGAACTAATAGCTGAGCTAACCAGTGCTTTCTGTGCATCTTCTTTAGGGTTTTCAAAGACAATAACCCAGAATGCTTCTTATATTAAAAATTGGCTTGGAATATTAAAAACTGATAACAAAGCCGTTGTAAAAGTTTCTTATCAAGCACAAAAAGCGGCAGATTATATTTTTGAACTGCACAAAATTTAAAATTCATTTCTCCTTCAGATATTCAACCCTTTATTTATAATTTGTAAACATTACCAATCCAAAAAGTGTCCCTTTAAGTTTATTGATATTTTTTTGATATTACCTTTAAGTTTAATTGACTTATATGTCATTCTTTCCAATCTCATCGGTTTGCTATCCGGAGTAAAGATTATTTGCTTATTAGAATCCTTCCCTAATTCCTTATAGACCTGTTCAGGGGTCAATAAATTTGCTTCTTTTTCTTTATAATTATTTGATTGGCCTCCTTTAAAAGTTTCAGTATTAACTCGTGATCCTAATCGGGTTGATATCCATTCAGCTGTAATTGGATCATTTACACCAAAGGTTTGAATTGTCGCAGCACTAACAACATCTGACCAATCGTTTCCAAAGTTTGATTTCAATTGAGCTAAACTTTGAAAAACTAACCATAGCTTACAGCCATAGCCTCTTAAAAGGGCAAATCCTTTATTTATGGTATCAATTTTCCCTCCCAACTGGTGGAATTCATCAAGGATAAACAAAGAAGGAGTAAGAGATGGAAATAATTGACGCCTCTTTTTTTCTTGAATTAGAAATACACCCGACAAAATTCTTACCCACCTCATCTGAGATTTAATCATGTTTGAATCTAAAACCATATAAACTGTAATCTTTTGGTTCTTTAAGTTTGAAATCAAAAAAGGGGATGAATTTGAAAGCTGTTTTCTCATAGCAGGATCCCCCACCCATTTCATATTTCTATAGGTAGTAGATAAAACGGCCCCTTTTTCTTCAGACCCCATACTACTTATTAAAGTCGCAGTTTGCTTAACAATGCCACCAGCAGATTCATTCATTATCATATCAATCAATAATTCATCGAATCGGCTAAGTTTTTTTTCATTAATATCTTCTGTAATGTAAGTTTCCATTCCAGTAAAAAGATCAAGTACAAAAGGAAGATTGTGTTTATCCTTTGGATATGCTGAGATTACATGTATTATTAAAGCCTCAATCAAATTCTTAGCCCATTCGTTCCAATGAGGATCCTTCTCATTAGATGATGAGACAACGCAACCATCGGAAATTGCAGAGATAACATCCATCATTTTATCAGATGTCAGGTCAATTTCTGTTAAAGGATTGTAAAAACTATGGGGAAGAGAATCTAAAGTTTCATTAAAAGGATCAAGTAAAAACGCATTTCCATTCATTCGATATTTTAAAGGAGAATATATGCATGGGTCATTGCATCTTCTTTCAAAAGTATTCTTAGCGAACTCACCCTTAGGATCAAATACATAAATTGATGCATCATATACAGCTAAATTAGTGTTTAAGACTGTAGTTGTTTTTCCTGAGCCGGTCATAGCCACAGTAATGCAATGTGCATCATCTTTTATTCCTACTAATCTAGGATTTGGATCATCATCAAATAATGATTTCCCTAAAATAATATCGGATGTTAGAAAACCTTCAGTGGAGGGAGGTTGACTATTAAATTTAACTTCCTTTTTTCTGAAAGTCTTAAAATTTGCCCAATCTGCTGTTCCACCAAAACCTTGGGAATATCGACGTCGATAGAAACCAGATCCTTTAATAGTGATGGGAATTTCATATAAACCTGATATAAATTCACAAAATTTTAAACAGCCTCCAATTTTTATAAAAAGTACCAGTACTGCCGTAAGAAATACTAATAGACCATACAAAAAGGCACCATCTTCACTTCCAATATTTTTTACATTATTTTCTGATAAATTAGTTGCATTCACGAAACATAGGTAGCCTGAATACAATAGTGATAAAAAAAGAGGCAATATTGCCAACTCTTCTACTTTTCTAATTCTTTCATCAATTAGGGAAGCTAATAACTTAAATATATTAACTATTATAACGTAACTTAAACCAACATAAAAAAAAGGTTTTAGCCCCATCCATTGAATTTTCATTGCTTGTCGAAAAGAATAGTTATTAAAATTTCCAGCATTCTCAAAGTTAAAACGATGGAGATGTGAAAGCAAATCAAGAACTAAATTGATTGCTGGAATATATATAAGCATTGATACAAGTGAAATTATTCCCCATTTATAATGAAGAAAACCAATATGTTGATTACTTCTCATATTTAAGATATTTAGTTTTCTTGTTTATTTAAAACGCACCTACATGGATGAAAACTAAGAGAATTGTTGTAGTTACTTCTATAAAACGACGCTGTGCCTTTTTTTCGATAGAACCCTATTGTGGTTGGCCCTTCATTAAAGCTTGATGTCCAGAGGTGGACTTCATCTCCATAGCCGTAAAATCTTAAACTCTCACCAGGTTCAATTACACCACTTCCCTCTAATAAAACTCCAAACCTAAGTTCATTATCTATTGTAGTTAACCTTCCAAATGCAAGATTCTGATTTGTGGAATCATTATTTGTTGCATATTTTATTAACCTCTTCCAATCGGCACGGGTAGGTAATCTCCAACCATAAGCACCACAAGCTGTTTTTGCGCCCTCTTGTGTATACATTCGAGTTGTTTTTACATTTTGCCAAGCTTTATTACCATTTTCATCATAGTATTCAAAATAACTTTCCCCAAAATTGAATTGATAATTCTCTCCAATATCTGCATCTAAATCTTCTGCCATCCACAACATTTTTCCCAGATCTAAGACTTCATATGATTTGTTTCCAATTGCCATTCTAGACTTTGATTCATAATGTAAATCTGAATTATCCAATTTTTCTGCAACTCCTTGAGCAGTGGCTTCTACTTCACAATTGTGGCATTTTCCTATTATTAGAAAAAATATAATTACTCCTACCCCTACAAGCCAATTGGTAGCATTTGAAGAATTTCCAGTAGTGCTCATAATTTTGTTTTTTAGATTGATTTATAATTTATTGGTTACGTTTTAGATTTTAATGTTGAATTTAAGATTGCAATAAGTAGCTAACTATTTTGAAATTTCTACAACATTCATCTGTAATCTTATCAATTAATTTTTTTGACGGTTCCTCAAGCACATATTCTGTATTTGCTTGATAAATTACCTCATCTACGATGTCAAAGGCTTGCTTTTTTGTTTTTCCAAAGGAAATAGCCCTTGAAAATATTCTTGCCTTCATCCCATAAATTTCTTGTTGTCGTAAAAAATTGATACAGTCCATAATTTAAGATTTATAATTGGAAATTAAACTTTCAGTAAAAATATAACATAAATAAATATCGGTTTAACTAATATGTTACTATTATTACTATTTTATAAATAAGTAATTACGCAATTATTATAAATTATTTTGTAATTACTTTGTATGAAATGTAATAAATAGTATATTTGATTAACAAAACATTTTAGCATATGAAAAAGGAACTTGAAAACAATGAAATTGAGGATTTGGAACTTTTAGCCGAGAGTAAGAAGATTCTAATAGAAGTAGAAAACTGGCGGATAATAGTAGATGATTTTCGAAAGCTAATAAATAACTTAAAACCTAAGTTTAAAGCTTTTCATGAGTGGATTGATAAACAACCCAATCCGATAATTTATAGAGGACTGAGAGATAGCTCAATTACTAAACTGCATGAATGGCTTTATAATACTAGAGCCCTAGAGCCAAAAGCCATAAACAGGCAAAAGATTTCAGAAATAAATGATAAAATTAAAGATGCAAAGAGATTTAAAGAAGCAGCTAAATTATATTTAAAGTCTACTGAAAACTTTGAAAATGAATCATTTGTAGGAACAACGTGGTATGCTTATTTCTTCTATTCACTAGGGAAGGAGCCCCAATTAGGTAGGGGCGTTCTTACAACATCTGAAAATTTAGTAGCCAATTTTGAAAATGTTCCTGATTCGATAAGTAAAGATTATGTCGGAACTTATAAACATATTCATGATGACGTTATATTCTTTGATTTAGAAACTGGCACTAAAGATAGAAGCCTTCATATAAAAGTTTATTGCACGGATAAGAAGAAAGATACTATTCTTCTCGGATCCTATATAACTTATGAAGACCACCATATTACAAGTGGTTCGATCCTTCTTGAATCTACCAAAGACATTGACCCGTTGTTAATAAAGCCAATTATAATGTCTTATAAAAAAAATTCTGACGAGTTTCTTAAGACCAACAAAGACATCATAAAATATCTATCTCTTAGGAAATTTAGTTTTTCTGAAAGGAAAAGAAAGATTACAAATAATGAATTATTACATGAGCATGTGCTAGTGCTTAATGAGGAAGATTGGTCTCAAAGGTTTATTGATGATACTTTACCGCTAATGTATTTAGCTGCACCTTCTTCAACTACTAAAGAAAAAACGATAAAAGACCAAAATAATGTTCTTATTAATTTTGTGGAGGAATTACAATCAAAATATGAAAACAAAATATTAGTAAAACATTTTTTAGATAGTGTTGAAAGTGGAATAGCAAGTACCATAAATGAATCACCGTCTATTAGTATAGAACTCTTAAAAAGAACAAGACTATTTATATTAATTTATTCCAAGACTTCAAAAGGATCATTTAGTTTAGTCCAGCTTGGGTTGGGAATTACATATTGCAAATCTTGTCTTGTTTTTTACGAAGAAGGAAGTTTATCATTTAACGTACAAAAATTAAGAACATTGGGTGTCAGGATTGAACCCTTTTCAAAATTTACTGAAGATGGATTAAATGATGTCTTTAAAATAATTGATATAGAAATACAAAAAATCCTAGAAATATGATATAATTTGTGAATAGCCTCTTAAAACATCAGTTAGGAAGGTAAATTTAAATGCCGCATAAAAAAATTACAGGAAGTAACCAAATTGATAAATTACTACATTTTTTTGATCAGGTGAAAGGTTTAGGAAGTAAAGAAACTAAACATGATATTTTTATTGCTGTAAATTTTTTAAAAAAGCACAACTGGAATGCAGACCAAGCGATTGAAGAATGGCAACAAAATCGGAGGGATGCTAAGAAGGAATCATTAATTAGAAATTCCAATCCATGTCCATAAGCTTATTTTTTATACTTGTTATAAATTTATTAATTCAAAAATGGCAAAATAAGTCTCAGTATTGATTCAGTAGTAGCAGCTCACGGGCTAGAAAATTGATACTATTGGCTATAGTCTAATTACTGTATGATTTAGAGCTATTTCCTTTGAATACTTAAGATTATCAATTATTCCTGGCATTGTACTCAGGCCGTACGGGCCCCTACTTTTTTGCAATCGCCAAAAAAAGTAGGCAAAAAACGCTTGCCAAATCAAGGCAGCTATACGCATCCTTGCCCACTTGAAAACCTGCATCAGGCTCTAGCTCCCCAGAATCTTTTGACCTTTTAGCGTCGTCACGAATATCAAAATATTCAATGCGCTTCCTGCCCTCCATGCCTTTCCTGATCCAGTTTTCAATGCTCTAATTTGGCTGTAAATTAAAAATTAACCACCTTAAATCATACATAAACTAGCCTATAGCCATACTATTCCAATAATTTTTTATTGTTCTTGATGTTAGAAATTTTGGCAACAATGCTTAAATCCCATTACTACTAAATCAAAGACTTTTCCCTTTTGATTTACTATTATTAAGATTTTGCTGTTGGAATTGTTCCCTTACTTTTTGAAGATCTTTATCTTTTTGAGTTTGGCCATTATCATGTATGGGTTGATCTTCTTTTTTATTAACCTCATTTTCTGTATAGAGACTTTGTACAGATTTTCGCTGTTCTTCCAAATTCATTTCGAATAATTCTTTAGCAGCCTTTTCACTTCCCCCAAAATCAGCAAATATTTCTTGCTCTAGTTTTGGAGATAATATTTTCAAATCTGCCTCTACACTACTTTGCAATTTAGAGTTATAATCTTCTTGATTATAAGCATTGCTAATTTTTGATAGTTTATTTGCCGTCTCTAGTTCAAGCCTTGCTTTCATTGCATTCTTCTCTTTTAAAAAATGTTCACTTAAAAGCTGAAAATTCTCCTTGTCCATAATATTGATTTTGGTATAGAGTTAATATATAGCCCTAATATAAAAACTCTTGGATTAAAAAAGAATGATTGATAATTTATTTTCATATAAAGACCCAAATAAAATTTCACATGAGGAAAAACACAGGTCAACGATTATTTTACTTTATCAATAAAGAGCTACCAAAATGGGAAGAACCATTGCAAAAACTACTTTTGCAAATGGCATGTGGATTTGTACGGGTATTTAATTTTAGCGCAATAGCGGCTGCTATTGCTTATATTAAAATGACTGAAGATTGGAAAAATACTTATAAGAATTATGTTGAAATCGACAGTAAAAACCACCCATATGATGAAATATTAAAATGGTGTGAAGAAAATCCTGGCAAACAACATCCTCTTCATAGGGCTATGTTTGAAAATGCAGGAAGAGAGACCAGAAAAACTATCGAAAAGGTTTTTTTTAATTGGATTTATCATTAAGTTGATAAAGTGCATAATTAGCTTAGTTCTTTTTATAAACTAAGACCAAAATCATCACCTTTATCCTTATTTCTCTTTGCTTCTTGTTCTCGGAGAAATCGATCTTTGATTAATTTACGTTTTTCAATTTGCGGATCTATTTCTAACTCATCTGCTTTTTGAGATTGAGAACTATAATCTTCTTTTAATTTAAGCCCATTGCCTACTAAATCATTAATTTGTTTAATAGGAAATTTTTTCAATGTTAGGTCATTAATTTCATTCTCTAAAACTTGCTTCTGTTCACCAATTCTAATATCCATATTAAAAAGATTTTGTTTTAGAGCTTTAACCTGATCCTCTAATTTTAAACCATGCATTATTCTTTTTTTTAAGTTCATTTTGAATGTCCTCCAGTGTTGTTAATAAATTTGCCCGATTATAGAATGAAGATAATTGCTTCTCTAATCGCTCTCTTTTTCCTTGCATCTGTCTTTCGAAATCTCGCTTTGCATCGAGATTTCTCAAAAAAGAATCCGTATCATATGCAGGTTGGTTATCGTTTTTGGAGTTCACATTTTCAGGTTCATTGATTTGAATTGTAGAACCCTTTTCAGCTAAATTATTTACCTCATGCTTCTGAACAATTGAATTCTTTTTTTCATTTGATACATTCTTGGCTTCAGGCAATACATTTAAATCAATATCTGCTAGCCTATTTTTTATATCTTCTGCTCTCTGTCCTTTGAGCTGGCGTGATAGGCTGTAAATTTTCCCATTGTCGGCGACAAGGGTAAAACCCCTCCTATCTCCTTTTGCCAGAGTATAACCCTGTTCTTTCAAAGCGGCCTGAAATGCAATTCCATTATCAGAGCTGGAATAAAGTTGTTGAATTCTTTCTGCAAGATCCAATTTTTCAGCTCGATGTTTAACATTTTCTAGAGTGAAATCTTGCCCCTTTTCTCTTCTTTTTTGATTATTTTTGACCCTTTCTTCGCAGTATATTCTCCCTGCTTCCTTTTCTTTTTCTTCAGCCCAGGATGAAAGTTTTAAGCGATCATAAGAAGGTACTTTAATACGCCCATCTCTAGGGTTAACCAGGTTGCAAATAACATGGACATGCGGGTGCGCAGTCTCGTTGTGAGAAACAATTACTGCTTCGTGATCCTGCAATTTTAAATGAATCAATGATTCTAAGGCAGATTTAAGCATGTCCTGTTGAGCGGGAGATTGGTCAGGTGCCCAAGCGAGACTGTAAGCATATACAACCCCTGCTTTTGATTTACGACCAGTATATTTTATGCCAGCTTCCTTTTTTAGCTGGTTAGCATTGCTGGCAGTATAAGCCATCCAATTCAAAGCTTTCTTAGGATCATCTGTCGGCAGATTAACCGTGTGTGTCCAAGCAACCCTTTCAGTTGTAGTAGCTCCTTTATCATGGAGATAATACATGCCCGCGCCTTTAAATGAATGACCTCTGGGTGTAATGTACGGAACCATCAGATGCTGCTTAAAATTTGATTCAATAATTGATCAAGTTTTAACCATAAGTTTTGAAGCTCTGGCGAAACTTTACCAAGACCGTTTAGCTTTTTTGTTTGTTGATTAATGTTAACCCCAATTCTTCTAAGCTGGTCGACAAGCTCAAAATCATGACGGCTTTGTTGGATGGTAATTTTACCATTCAAAGCCATACTTCGAACATATTCGCTGACTGACATATCAAGCTTTTCTGCGTTCAGGCGAATGTTTAAGCGTTCGCTTTCTGAACATCTTATAGGAGGTAAAACCTGATTGTTTTTCTCAGCAATTATTTTTTTAGGGCGTGTCATAGAACGGTTTTTTAATTCCGAATTATGCCCGAAGGCGTCTTAAGAAGGGGATGCAACGGGGAATTCTTTCCCCTTGCCAAGATCGTGTTTGTATATACAAACACATATCTTGCTACTCCATAGATCGAAGGTACGTAACTATAGGTTGTGGTGCAACATTGATAGAGCTTTAATGCACAAAAATCTTAAAATGCAGGCGCATCTATATAGGAAGCATTGCTGACTAAAAGAAAAAGGATTTAATTAAATTAATTCCTCAACTATCGAGGATCAGGTGAAACACTAGACTCACAATAAAAATCCCTGTTAAGCGGATTATTGCGTAACAGGGATTGTATTTTTAAAAGAAATGAGTCTGGAATTTTTATGGGGTCAATATTAATCTCTTTTAAAACACTATAATTTTTCTAGAAGTTTTATAGTTGTCATTAGATAATTTTAGAAGAAGTATACCCTTAGGGAGTTTGCGAATTTCTAATGAATTAGGGCAGTTTTCATTCTTAAATATTTTCCTTCCGAATGTATCAAATATTTGAAGACTGCAATTACTTATAGATTTTGGGATTGTTACGGTTAAGTTACCTGTTGACGGATTTGGGAATGCATTAATTGATATATCCAGCTCTGAGGTAATTGTGCCAGTAGTACAATTTGCATCAACAAAAACTTCTTCACTAACAAAGTTTGTGCATCCATTTGCATCTGTATAAGTATAAATGAGGTTATGAGTCCCTGCTCCGGCCACAGATGGTTCAAAAACATTCCCTGACACTCCTGAGCCACTATAATTACCCCCAGCAGGTACTCCACCTGATAGTTGAATTCCTATTTCATCAATACAAAAGGTATCTTTTAATTCTAAACTAACTGCTGGCAAGGAATGTTCGATAACTAAGACAGTGTCGGTGTTTAAGCAGCCATTTCCATCGGTCACGGACACCTCATACACACCTGGATTTGAAACTATAATTGATTCTGAGCTTTCACCGGTATTCCATTCATAATTTATTCCTCCTGAAACATTTAGAGTAGTGCTATCTCCGGTGCAGAAGGCCATAGCTCCCATAATATTAATCAAGGGTAAAGGGTTAACGATGACTTGAGTTGTTAATTGGATTGTACTTCCGCTGCTAATTGTAATAATTACAGAGTACATACCCGCAATGTTAGGATTGATTGCGATTAGAATAGGATTTTGATCTGATGATGTATATCCATTTGGACCGCTCCATTCATAGCTTACCCCTCCTCCGGCGTATAGATTTACAATACCACCTTCACAAACCGGACTATCATTTGAACTTGATGTTAAGGCAAATTGGCAAGCATCTTCAATTTGTTGCCTAGTTCCGCATCCTGTTGCATTTGAATCTATTGTAGCAATATTTGCTGGAATACTAAGGTAATCACAAATACTTTTTACCTCACAAATAGATAATTGACTGGAATGTTGAATAACCAATTCTGTAATTGTGGCAGGGTCAATATTATCTAATCCTCCCAAATTCATTAAAGCCTGACAATCATCAATAGTTAGTTTGCCATTTATTGATTTTACATTTGATAGACTATTAACATTTTTAAGCGAATTGCTATACCTAAAAAAGAATTCACCTCCCACTGAGGTTACATTCTCAAGCCCAACAAAATTGATTAGGCTATCCATATAATCCATCCCTAATGATCCTCCAATCATTGTAAGATTATGCAACTCAGCAAAATTTTTCAAAGGAGAATCATTATTAAAATATAGATAACCATCTATTTTGGTAATATTATCTAAACCTTTAAGGTTCAATAAGCCATTGTTCCCTTGTATATCTAAATTTCTATTTACATGGCTAATTCCTTCAAGTCCAATTAGATTTGTCAGAGCATCATTTTGTTGAATTTTGATATCATGACCTACATAACTTAAGTTCAATAAGGCATTTATGTTTTGCAATGAATCATTAGTAAAAATATATATCCCATCGCCAATTGAGTTAAGATTTTCAAGCCCGTCTAAATTTTTTAGCTTAGGATTCTTTTGAATGATCAAAAAACTGTCCACTGAGGTTAATGAATTTAACCCGTTTAGATTCGTTAATGCTCCGTTATCATAAATATATAATCTTCCATTTACAGATGAAAGATTTTCAAACCCTAAAATAGTCAACTTATCATTTGACTCTAATGCCAAATAATCGTTAACAGTTGTGACGGCATTTAGCCCTGAAGCATCAATCAAAGCATCATTATCATTAATATCTACCCTACCGCCAATACTTGTCAGTTTATTAAGCCCGTTCAGATTTAATAGTGATGCATTTTTATTAATTACCAAAACTCCGCCAACAGAAGTAAGCTTATTAAAACCATTAAAGTTTGCTAATGCATCATTAAATTCGAAGGCCAGGTAGCCTCCAATAGTTGTCACTTCATTAAGACCTGATATATTAGTTAAAGCAATATTGTCATGAACCCAAAAATTGCCACCAACAGTTTTTAAGTTGCTTAATCCGTTTAAATTTGCAAGCGAGGTATTATGGTCAATACTCAAAAAGCCTCCAATAGACTTTAATGAACTTAACCCATTTAAATTGGTGATATTACTTCCATCAATTCTAACATTTCCCTGGATTCCAGTACAGCCAGGATAATTAGCTGGGAAAGAGTTGATTGCTACCTGAGAAGTAAACTCTATACCATTAGGTAGGCAATTTTGGCTAAAACAATAAAATAAATGAAGTAAAACAAATGCGAATAGAAGAAGTAATTTTTTCATTGTTTGGAGATTTTAGATTAAGGAATAAAAAAAGCGTGGTCTAACTCATACACCCATCTAAGGCTCTCCAAAGCCTGCAAACAATGTATAGAAAGATCCACGCCAGTCGTGAACCTAGCATATACAGCCTTGTCTGCTTCAATTTTGGAGATTTTAGATAGATGACTGTTATATCTAAGTAATATTTTAAATACTATTTATTTACATAAGCACTAATTATATAAACAAAGATAATGATAATTTTAACCATCTATTAATCTTGGGCTAATAGCTCTTATTGTTTTAAGATTGTTTCACAAGTATCAGTTTATTGTGGTCATGATTGAACTTATTTAGCCCATGTTATATACACAATGGAACACCTATATTAATATTATTAACACAAATGTTAATAATATTTTTGTATATTCACAAATAAGTGTATATTTGTCATGTGAAAGTTTTCGGAAATACAAAGTTTAAAGTTTACATTTATAAAAATGACCATCTCCCACCCCATTGTCATGTAAGGTTTGCAGATGGATCTGAGGTTCGTGTAATGATCCCTTTGGTTGAGCCAATGGATGGATCAACGATTAGTAAAGAAGTTAGCGAAGCAATTGTAAATAAACTTAATTCCTTAACCAGGATATGGGATAAATTTCACCCCCAACGACCGAAAAATAATTTATCAATTAAAGAAAAAAAATGATGCGCTGGAACAACACCTCTTACCAAAAAATTAAAGATGCAAAATTTATTAACGAAAGTATTGTTGTAAGTTTTGAAAATGGAGATGTTATTGAAGTACCTAAAGGATCTTTAATTCCTTTTGGTGATAAAAATAATATCGAATGGAGCAAATTGCATTTTAATCCGTTCGAGATAATTGTACCAGCAACTCCATATCCCTTAGAAATTCAATGGGATAAATTAAGAGTTATCACCGATAGAGAATTTGCAAAATATCTTGCAGAAAAGTCAGATGAACAGGCAAAACTGATTGGTGTAAAGGTTAAGCGACTTCGGGAGAGAAAGAATATTAGCAGTAAAGAACTTGCTGAAAGAGCTGGCGTAGCAGCACAGACAATTTCAAGAATTGAACAAGGCCATACAGATGTTAGTTTTGCAACTCTGCGTAAAATACTTGCTGCAATGGGTTACACATTAAAGGATTTAGCTAATCAAGAAGCTGAACTTGAAATGGAAAATACTCAAAAGAGTTTCAACGTACTTTTAAAGAAGTTGAGTTATGCTGGTATTGATTCAAACTTCCTTACTAAAAAAATTATTCCAGCAAGATTACAAGTTGCTTTGAATGCACAAAAGCAAAATGAACCAACCCTACTGCTAGATGAGGTCGCAAGTTATGTTTCCACAATTTATGGGTGGTCTCCCAATGAAATTTGGACTGAAAAGAATTTAGTTGTAAAGTCTGAACCTGCTGAAATGGCTTTTTTTAAGAAGCCAACAAATTCAAATGAAAATCAAGTAAAGGCTTATTCCCATTATGCATTTTACTTAGCGAAAGTTGTTCTGAAAGCATTTCATCAAAAAAATATTTCTGAATATCCTAGTAGTATAGAAGAATTCAAAAAGGAATATTTCAAAAATTTTGAGGGCATTGATTTGTCCACACTTCTAGAATTTGTCTGGAATTTAGGAATTTGTGTTTTACCGTTAAATGATTCAGGAGTGTTTCACGGGGCATCTTGGAATATTGAAGGAAGGCACGTAATTGTATTGAAACAAAATACACACTCACATGCTCGATGGATTTTTGATTTACTTCATGAATTATATCATGTATTTGCTCACTTAGATGATCCAAATACCTCCGTTGTAGAAGTAGAAGAAATGAATCCTTTTTCAAATAATGAATCAATCGAAGAACTCGAAGCAAATTCTTTTGCAAATCAAGTAATATTTGGAAGTCGGGCAGAAGAACTTGCCGAACAGTGTGTAGCTGCTGCGAAGTGGGATATTAAAAATCTCTCCAAATCAGTTGTTCAAGTTGCTAGGAAAGAAAAAGTGAGAGAAGATTTTCTTTCAAATTATTTGGCATTTAGATTGAGTTATCAAGGTGAGAATTGGTGGAGTTCTGCTCTTAAAATGCAAGTAACTGAACCAAATCCTTTTGAAATTGCTTCCGATTTACTGAAAAGGAAAGTACAAATTCAAGATCTTAGTCCAATGGACTATAGTTTATTAACTACAGCAATAAAAAATTAAAATTATTATATCATGGGAAATAAATTTAAAAGAGTCCCTACAGATGTGCCAGTCTCTGATTTAAGTCCGTTAAATATTACTTGTGGCAGCACAAAATGCGATGATGGACTCCATTGTTTTAAAACAAGCAAAAGGGCAGCAAAAAAATTTGGCAGCCATGGAGTTTGTAAAGAGTGTGGAATAAGTTTGATTGATTGGAAGAGAGTTCACAAGAACAACATCAAAGATGCAAGATTTACATTTGAATCAATGAAGAATGAATTGATTCGACACGTTTACTGGCATACGTCAATCGATAAAAATGTAATTGAAGCTGCGTTAAAATTCACTAAGGGTGAAATGAGGCTTCATGCAAAAAAAATATTGAATTCTAAAATTGGAGGCCCCCCTAACGCATGGGATGGTAGACAAACCCCAATGACAGGAAATGAAATTGTAAATTATGCCCAACATGCGACAGCAACTTGTTGCAGAAAGTGTTTGGAATATTGGCATAACATAAAACAGGAAGAGGAATTAACTGAAGATCAATTAGAATTCTGTACCGACTTAGCAATGCTTTATATAGAGGAAAGAATTTTAAATATTTCTAGTGAAAAATTAAAAGAATAAATATCGAGAAAGATGGGAAATATTGACACAGCAAAGGTATCATCACATTTAAGGGACAAAGCAATTGATATTCCTGGAAAGGCGATATTGATTACCAATTTCTCTGGGTCGGAACAAGAAAAGGATTTGACTGAGCCTGCCAATTGCAATGGGTATGGTAGGGTTCGTCATTTTAAATTTGATGTAGGCAAAGATTGGATTGTTAACCCCTTACCAATTTTACCCGCTGCAAAAGCACTTAATATAAAACCTGAATCAGAAATAAGGGCTCAAGTTTTTCAAAACTCAATTTGTAATTGGAGATGTTGGTATTGTTTTGTAGATTTTAAATTGCTTAATGGTGATTCAAAATATGCCTCGTTTTTAACTTGTGATCAATTATTAGATTTATATCTAAAAGAAGATAATCCAGCCCTTATGATTGATTTAACAGGTGGTCAACCTGATTTAACTCCTGAATGGGTTCCATGGATGATGCAATCATTAAAAGAAAGAGGGCTGGAGGGAAAGATTTATTTATGGTCAGACGATAATTTGAGCAATGATTATTTATGGCAGTATTTAAATAATGAACAAATTGAATTGATTTCGAATTATAAAATGTACTCAAGAGTTTGTTGTTTCAAAGGAATTGATGAAAGATCATTTTCTATTAATACTAAGGCTGAGCCTAGTTTATATGAGAACCAATTTGGTCTTTGCAAACGACTTTTGGAATTAAATATTGACTTGTATTGCTATGTAACTCTCACTGCAAATACAGATACTAATTTTGAATTAGCAATACCAAAATTTCTTGATTCCATTCAAGCAATTGATGAAAAATTGCCACTGCGAATAGTGCCATTAAGGGTGTTTGATTCTTTTACTCCAGTTACACCAAGAATGAATGAAGGATTAATAGATATGATAAATGGTCAATATATTGCAATAGAAGTTTGGAAAAAGGAAATTTCTAGAAGATTTTCAATAGAACAGTTGGATTTACCAATAACAGAGGTGAACCTGAAAAAATATTAATAATGCACTCGGAGTATATTGACAGCTTGATATTAAGACTTTGCAAACAACCTAGAACCTTTGAATTCATTTCTAAAAATCTAAATGGCCTAGACCCTATCCAGTTAAATGAGGCACTTAATGGATTAGAGAAGAAAAAATTGCTACATAAACGAAGTGATATGTGGTCAATAAAGGAGAAGCAAAAAACAAAAACTTTGAGCTTGCTTTCAGAAGATTCTCAAATGTACCTTAAAAAATATATGGGTTATTTTGATTTTCTCAAAATGCCTCATCCTCTAGATTTTGAATGGAGAAACTCAACAGCTAGTTTGAACTATCTAATCAATGAAATACAAGAAATTAATTGTGTGAATGACAATATTTTATTCCTTGGAATGCCGACATTATTTGCTACTGCTTGCCTAAAAGATATTCCACAAAAAGTAACTTTAGTTGAGAGAAATAAGCCAGTTGTTAAAGGTCTATCTAAGCTAAATGCACACAAAGAACGTTTTAAAATTATTGAGGCTGATATTTTTAATGTTGATCCAAAAAAAATCGGAAAATACTATTGTGTAATAATGGATCCTCCTTGGTACTCTCCACATTTTTATCAATTTATGTGGTTGGCTGCCCAATGTATTGAAGTAGGAGGTGTAATAGGCATCAGTTTGCCTCCAATAAATACCCGTCCCGATATTGATAAGGAAAGAATTGAATGGTTTTCATTTTGTCAGCAACATGGGTTGTGTCTGGAAAATTTGTATGCTCAAAAGCTACATTATGCAATGCCATTTTTTGAATTTAATGCTTTCCGAGCTGCTGGGGTAAAAGATATTCTTCCCTTTTGGCGCAAAGGAGATTTTGCATTATTTCGTAAAGTACATACAAATTCATTTGCCCGTCCACTCTTACTGGAAACTAAACCTGATTGGATTGAAAGAGAAATTGATACAGTAAGAATTAGAATCAAAGTTGAAAGAAAATTCAATAATGATGAATTAGAAATTTCCAGCATAATTAAAGGAGATATACTTCCTACAGTCAGCACAAGAGATATAAGGAGAATTGAGGCAAATGTTTGGACTTCTGGCAATAGGATTTTTAAAGTAAATGATACAAAAAAATTTATTCAATTACTTGATGATTTTAAAAAAAATAAATACATAACTACTGAATGGAAAAGTATCTTTGATTTCTTAAATGCAATTACTAAATTTGAAAAGAGAGAATACAATAACTATTTAGATTGGTTATATCATGAAATGGAAAGGCAAACTGATTAAATACTTAATAGAGCAATTAAAAGAAGATAATCAATGGGAAAACACAATAGAAAAATTACTAGTAGATTCTTCAGTTGGAATTCATTTGGC
>Ga0193744_1000152_pt1 | contig 22542 bp, 10 predicted proteins | sample L1a1metaG_FD_143056 | JGI IMG/M metagenome (GOLD analysis project Ga0193744, IMG submission 143056) | Soil microbial communities from a riparian zone of the East river system, Colorado, United States - L1a1 | ecosystem: Environmental > Terrestrial > Soil > Riparian zone | place: USA: East River...
ATATCCCTTAACTGTAAGTGTTGGTCTGGCCATAATTTATAGGTTTTATGGCACAATATACATATAATTGTGTAATTATTTATTAGACTTTATATAAATTGCTTATCTGACTTTGAAGGATTGACATTTGATAATGTAACCGGTTATGGGACTTTCTATCCAGAAACGGGGCTTATTCGTTTTAATCCTTATTATGATCCATTAACAGATAATGTGACAAATGACCCTGATGTATTGCTTTATACAACTCCAGGGGATAGTGAAAATCACGCGGTCGCAATGGGACCATATTCAACAGATGACGGTTTATATTTTCCATTAGCAAATGCTATACCTCCTAAATGCAGTGTACTTGTTTCTATTAAAGTTTCACAATTAGTTCAAACCACTTTAGGAGGGCATGCTACATTCTCAATTTATGGCGCAGATAGCGAACCATGTATTTTTCCAAATAATGCACCATTTAGTACCGATGGAAACTCAAATTGCCCCGATGGTAATTTTCATACCATATTACTTGTAGATAATGAAACAATTACCTCCTATTCAACGGGAATAGATTTTTTAGTAACAAATGACTTAACGAGTAACACTATAAATCTTCAGACTTTTAATTATCAAATTGAAAATACTTCTAATTTTCCAATTTCTCATTTAGTAATTTTAACTGGGGGATATGGGGATGCAGTATTATTCGATGATATACATGTCACTAGCTATTGCGCACCTCCCACTATTACATTTACTGTCCTAAATGGTGCAGGAACAATATGTGCTGGACAGGAAGATGAGTTAAAGGTTCAAGTTTGTGCAAATAATTTTGCCAATCAGACTGACGCAGATATGGATTTAACATTACAAACTTTACCTGGTAGTCTTACCTATATCTCCGGAGACCTTGCTGTAGGTACTCCCTTAACGGAAAATTTTATGCCTGGGGGTTGTAAAACATATAACATAACTGTTGAAGCCGGAGCAACACCTACTAGTGTAAATATTGATATTGATTATGATGTTACCGGTTACTGTGATCATGGAACAGGGACTGGTGTTGTGCCAATAGTTATTGAAGATTGTGCACCCAGTGATGCAGAATTTACCTGGTTAATTTCACCATGTCATAACTCGATTACAGTATATTTTACGTCTAATAATCAAACCGGTACCCATACTTGGGACTTTGGAAATGGATTAACCAGTACCGAGGTAAATCCGTCTACAACTTATGGTATAATGACTTCAGGTTATTTCACGGTAGTTCATACTATAACAATTAATGGAGTTATGACTCATACATCACATACAATATTTTTCCAATCAGCCACCCAACTTGGATATTTGGACATTTCTGCTGGTGGAGGAACAAGACTTCTTTCTGAATTGGTAGGAAATAGTTCTTTTCCGGATTTTGGAAGTAGTTCCGCTACTGGTCATTACATTTTGAATGGCACCTTGAACATTGATATATATACTGGGTATAATTTTGATAACATGGAGATTTTATTAGGTCCGGATGCAAGAATTGTAGTACTTGAAGAAGCAGCATTAAGTATAACTAACAGTTATTTACATAGTTGTAATGCTCTATGGACTGGAATACAAACTAATGTAAATTCATTACTTTCTGTATCTGAAGATACAAGGATAGAAGATGCTAAGATTGCTATAGATATCGACACTGATATTTATTCTGCCGATATTAAAAATACTATATTTAATAGAAATATACTTGGTATAAAGGTTGAACCTTCGACAGGGGCAATTAAAAATGTTTTTCTTAGTAGTAATATTTCTGATTGTCAGTTTACTTGTACACATCCATTAAATAATTATTACGTATCATATGGCGAACCAACAAGAACAAAAGGATTAGCAGGGATAGAATTAAATAATTGTATGGTAAATGTAGGGCTCCCGTATGGTTGTCAATTTGATGGTATGGTAAATGGTATTATGGCCTATAGCAGCAATACGACTATCCGTCATTCTAAGTTTAGTAATCTTAGTATAAATGGTTCGATATTAGATCCTATCAGAGGTACTGCTATTTATAGTGAAGGACTAAACTCCGGGAAAGCAGATTTAGCAGGTTTAGGGAGCACCGAATCCAGTGACCCTACCATAATAAATGTCGATTATGGCGTGAGGACTTTAAAATCAAATTGCTCAGTAACAAATTCATTAATGAGAAATGTAAACCGTGGAGTTGACGTTAGAGGAGATCTGCCAGGTATTAACGTATCTGTTACTGACAACCTGATTTATGCAAATGCATGGGGTATTGCCAATTACTATACGAATGGTTTAAAAGATGGACTTATTAATATAAAAAATAATCGAATAAATATGGGAGCAACTACAGGATTGGCTAGTCAATATGGAATTGTTACTGCCAATTATAATTCAGGAAATACTAAGTTTATAGCCGACAATATTATTAATGTTGACTATGGTATCGGAGGGCTTTTTGCATCCTCTGAAAATCATCTTCAAATTTTAAATAATACAATTAATCTTCAAAATACTATAAACACTTATGGTTTCAGATTATTAAATACAAATTCATCTCGCATATTTGAAAACAACTCAAATGGGCATGGTAAAGCTTTTGATATAGAAAGGTCTTATTACATGAATAATTGTCAGGCAAACTTATACCAGTGCAATACTGCGGCACAATCAGGTTCAGGATATGTATTTGAAAACAATTGTGATGCAACAAAATGGTTGAGTAATTTAATGCAACAGCATTTAACAGGTCTTAGCATAATTAATGGAATAATTGGCAATCAGTTTTATGTGAATCCGACTGGAGTACCTACCAATGGTTTTGATAACAGATGGCTAGGTGATAGTGGTGATTATACCAATTTTGCAGCCTTAAATTCAAGTTCTATTGGACTCATAAAGGCATCTCATTTAATTGTACCCAATCCAGAATGCACGAAAGTTTACCCATGTGAGGTTGATATAAACCCTATTGAAATAATAACTGGGATAACAGCACCTTACGCTTTATATAATTGTACTGATGTTAATCCAAGATCAATTGATTTTTTAAAAATTACAGACTTTGATCGAGGCATTCTTTTAGACACTATTGATTTTGGTAGAAATCAAGATGGAAATTATTATAACTATTCCAGGGTATTGTTTGATAAATTATCTCATGATGCACTTATTAATTTAGGTACCTCTCCCTACCAAATCTGGTATAATTCAATGAATACTGGTAATATGGGAGCTTTTCACCAAATTGAGCAAGGCTATTCAGATATTTTACATTACAATGCACTTTATGTTGACACACTATTGATCATTGATACACTAATTAATATCAATGAGGATAGTATCAGTGGCATGCTATCTTTATTGCCTTCTACAGTGGGAACAGCTGCTACTACTCTTCGAAATAACATTAGGACATTTGCTGCAAATAATGTAACTTTGATTAATCAGAGCCAAACAATAGTTGCCATATTAAAGGCACAGTTAACTGATGATTTAAGTGATTTAAATGATGAAAACGATGGTATTTCAACAACTAATGATGCAGAAACAAATGAAAAGCAGGTAAATGAAATGTATATGAGAATATGTTTTGATGGGCCCTATATTCTTGATACGCTTGAATGGGATACTATGTATGCAATTGCAAATCAATGTCCTGAGACAGGTGGCCGAGCGGTATATGAGGCCAGAACAATGTTATTATTAAATGATGTCACAGTAGATTTTGATGATGAAACACTATGTGATCCTCCGGCACCGAAGCCACTTGCACAAAAAGAAGCTATTGCAGGAGATCTCTTAGTTTATCCAAATCCATTTCATGATGAATTTACCGTGCAATTGATTGGTGAAAATACAAAACATAGAATAGTTGATTTAATAGGAATTGACGGCAAAATAATAGGTAAGTATTTATTATCTGCAGGTCAAAACAGATTATTAATTAATTCTGGACCTTTAATGTCAGGAATGTATTTTGTCAGGATGATTTCAGATGATGGAATTAAAATTCAAAAATTAATTAAACAGTAATAACTACTATCAAGTAGACTAGGGAGGCGGATAAACTCCGCCTCCTATTTAAATAAATATGATGAAATTTATTACTATCACTTTCTTAATATATTTATGTGGGGATTGTTATTGTCAAAAATTTGATAAAAACTGGTTAATTGGGTATAAAGTAAATTTAATATCTCAATATTTTGATGGTTCCATATTACAGTTTTCGGATGACACAATGGCTGTAATATCTCATAATAGAAAAATGTCATTTGATTGTGATAATTTGAGTATGAGTGACTCTATTGGTAATTTAATATTCTATTCAAATGGTATTACAATTGATGGACCTGATTTAGAAACTCTTGAAAATGGAGATGACTTGAATTATTGTCAAACGAAAGGATGTTCAGTTACCGGGTTTGGATTGCTTAATTACCAAGGAATTATTTGTTTCCCTTTCAAGAATAATAATTATACTATACTTCACAATCAAATAAATATATTTGAAAAGAATAATGTTCTAGCTCCATTTTCTCTTAATTTATTGTCTACGGAAGTAACTAAAAGCATTATTTTAAACAAATTTAAAGTCATAAAAAAAAACAATCAAATAATTGCAGATACGCTTGGAGCAGGAGCTTTAGTTGCAACAAAGCATGCAAATGGTAGAGATTGGTGGTGCGTTTTAAAAAAAGGTATTTCGAAAGAGCTTTTTACAGTACTTGTAACTCCTGATACAGTACAGGTAAATCCCATCCAATATTTTGAAAATATACCATTAATAAATGATGGTTTTGCCTGTTTTACGCCCGATGGTTCAAAATACATTTTTCAAGAAATTTTTGGACAAGGAAAAGACTATCTTTTAATATTTGATTTTGATAGGTGTTCTGGAGTTTTAGGCAATCCTTTGATCATTAAACAGAATTTTTACTCTGCAGGTATATATGGAGGAGTAGCAATTAGCCCCAATTCAAGATTCCTTTACATATCGCAAAAACCTTATCTAATGCAATTGGATTTAGATAGCTTAAATTTAATTCATCCGATTGATACCATCGCTGAATATGATGGATTTAAAAGTCCTTATGGATCAAATTTTTTTTATATGCAGAATGGCCCTGATGGGAAAATCTATATGTGTACACTAAATGGAGAAACAGTACTGCATGTGATAAACAATCCAGATGAAAAAGGAAAAGCCTGTAATTTTACACAACATTCCGTTCAGTTGATTGGACCAAACAGCTTCAGTCTTCCAAATTTCCCAAATTATAGACTTGGCCCTTTAATAGGCAGTGGATGTGATACTTTAGCCACATCTGTAAGTTCTGTAGAAGAAATTCCTAAAATAAGTGTTTATCCAAACCCAGTTTCTTCTACCCTCTCCATTGAGCTTAATAATAAACTTAATCATGAGAAAACTTTCAAAGTTGCTGTTTATCAACTATCTGGTAAAGAAATCTATAAAGGGGATATCCCTGCTTTTGCATATATCCATAATGTAGATGTTTCGAGCTGGCCTGCAGGTATGTATTATTTTTCTGTTACTGATGATCGGTTTAGGAGTTATGAGGGGAAGTTTATTGTGGTGAGGTAGAGTCCGTTGGTCGTTGTCCGTTGGTCGTTGGTCGTTGGTTGATCGATTTTCGATGTAAGTTATCCGCGAGCATCTTTTCATCTTTGAATTTTGAAATCCTAATTCAGACGAAATGGTGGACAAGAATTATAGAGATCAATTTGTCTGAATCAGAATTTACAGAATTTTAGGATTTACATAATGCTGCAGCATTGATTAATTTATTGATAGCCGCGTGATTCTGAAAATTCTTTAATTTTGTAAATTCTGATTCTGACAAAAAAAGAAATGAGGAGGAAGAGCAGTATATGAAGCAAGAAGTTTATTATTATTAAGTGATGTATTTGTTGATTTTGATGATGCAACGCTATGTGATCCTCCAGCACCAAAACCGCTTGCACAAAAAGAAGCTGTTGCGGGAGATCTTTTAGTTTATCCTAATCCATTTCATGATGAATTTACTGTTCAGTTCATAGGGGAGAATACTAAAAGAAGAAACATTAACTTAATTGGTATAGATGGTAGGATTATTGCTCAATATATTTTACCAAATGGGCAAAACAAATTAATAATCAATACAAATCCTTTGATGGCAGGACTTTACTTTATTAGAATGACTTCAGATGATGGAATTAAGATTCAAAAATTAATTAAACAATAAAGAATAAAATTAAATTAAAAGGAGGCGGATATATTCCGCCTCCTAATCAATTATATCAAATGAACAGACTCGTTATTATTTTCTTTTATATAATTCAAATGATAGAAATTTCCCATGGTCAGAAATTTGATAGAAACTGGTTAATTGGAAGAAATGGAAGTAGTTCTACTTTTTATGATGGCTCATTATTAGAATTCAATGAAACTAATCTCGATGTATTAACTCACAAAAGAAAAATGTCCTTTGATTGTGATAATTTAAGCATGAGTGATTCCTTAGGTAATTTGATTTTTTATTCAAATGGATTTACTATTGATGGTCTAGATTTTGAAACTCTTCAGAATGGTAATGATTTAAATTTTTGTCAATCAAAGGGTTGTTCTATAACGGGGTTTGGTTTAATAAATTACCAAGGAATAATATGTTTTCCATTTAAAAATGATCATTATTTAATTTTACATAATCAAGTAAAAATATTTGAAAAAGATAAAATCCTTGCTCCATTTTCCTTAAGTTTATTACAAAGTATAGTTGAAATAAATGAGGAAACAAAAAAATATGAAGTTACTAAAAAGAATCAGGAAATTATTGCGGATACTCTAGGGCCTGGTGCATTAGTGGCTACCAAACATGCAAATGGACGCGACTGGTGGTGTATTTTAAAAAAAGGGCACTCAAAAGAATTTATAACAACTCTAGTAACACAAGATAGTGTAATTTTAAATCCAATTCAAAAATTTGATTCCATTCCAGATATAAATTTTGGTTTTGCTTCTTTTAGTCCAAATGGTTCAAAGTTTATTTTTCAAGAAATATTTGGCCAAGGAAAGGATTATTTAATCATTTTTAATTTTGATAGGTGTACAGGTATACTAAAAAATCCAATAGTTATTAAACAAAATTATACTATATCTGGTGTTTATGGCGGGGTAGCTATTAGTCCTAATTCTAGATTCTTATACGCATCACAAAAGCCATATCTTTTACAATTAGATTTAGATGATCTTGATTCAAAAATTAAATTTGACACAATAGCTGAATATGATGGATTTATTAGCTCCTTTAATACAAATTTTTATTATATGCAAAATGGGCCTGATGGAAAAATCTATATGTGCACACTTAATGCAACTGATGCATTGCATGTAATTAACAATCCTGATGAAAAAGGAAAAGCTTGTAATTTTATACAACATGCTGTTAAGTTAATTGGCCCAAATAGCTATAGTCTTCCTAATTTTCCTAATTATAGACTAGGACCTTTAATAGGTAGCGGTTGTGATACTTTATCTACAGATGTAAGTTCTATTGAAGAAGTACCTAAAATAAGTGTTTATCCGAATCCTGTTTCTTCAACTCTTTCGATTGAGCTAAATAATAAACTCAGTCATGAGAAATCATTTAAGTTATCAGTCTATCAGCTATCTGGTAAAGAAATTTATAAGGGAGATATACCTGCTTTTGCTTATATACATAATGTAGATGTTTCTGCATGGCCTGCAGGGATGTATTATTTCTCAGTTACAGATGAGCGATACAGGAGTTTTAATGGAAAGTTTATTGTTGTTAGGTAATTGAGTCGTTTTCCGATGTCCGGTGTCCGAAGTCTGCGAACATCCTTTAATCTTCGAATCTTAAAATCCTAATTCTGACAAAAAGCAATGTTGAAGTTAGTTGCCGCGAAATCCTACGCATCCCTTTAAATCCTACCAATCCTAATTCAGGCAAGCCTAGTTGCGAATAGTCAGTTGCCAGTTGCCAGGAATTGGGATTATCAAATTATCAGAATCAGAATTTACAGAATTATTGGATTGTAAGAAAGTAGGAATACATTCTAATATTAATATGGCGGTTCAAGGGCGCACACATGGGTTCGCCCCGACATTTATTCTCTAATAATCCAATATCCTAATTATTTTATCTTTTAGTACTATAACTGCAAATAATGTAACTTTGATAAATCAGAATCAGGAAATAATAGCAATTTTAAAATCAGAGGCAAATGATGATTTAAGTGATTTAATTTCTGAAAATGATGGAATCTCAACTTCAAATGATGCTGAAGCAAATGAGAAGCAGGTCAATGAAATGTATATGAGAATATGTTTTGATGGTTCTTATCAATTGGATACATTAGATTGGGATACGCTTTATTCCATTGCTAATCAATGTCCTGAAACGGGTGGTAGAGCTGTTTATGAAGCAAGAAGTTTATTGTTATTGGCCAATGAATTTATAGATTTTGATGATGAAACACTATGTGATCCTCCGGCACCAAAGCCACTTTCACAGAAAGAAGCTATTGCAGGAGATCTTTTAGTTTATCCTAATCCATTTCATGATGAATTTACAGTTCAGTTCATAGGAGAAAATACCAAAAGAAGAAACATTAACTTAATTGGTATAGATGGTAGGATTATTGCTCAATATATTTTACCTAATGGGCAAAACAAATTAATTATCAACACCAATTCTTTGATGTCTGGACTTTATTTTATTAGAATGACTTCAGATGATGGAATTAAGATTCAAAAATTAATTAAACAGTAAAACGAAATTTAATCCTTGGAGGCAGATTAATTCTGCCTCCAATTTATATCATCCTATGAAAAATTCCATATTTATAATAATATATATATTAGCTAATTCAATTTTGTATTCACAAAAATTTGATAGAAATTGGCTAATTGGTAGAAATGGGAGTAGTTCTACTTTTTACGATGGAACTTTATTAGAATTTAATGATAATCAGCTTGATGTTAAATTACATAATAGAAAAATGTCATTTGATTGTGATAATTTGAGTATGAGTGATTCATTAGGGAATTTGATTTTTTATTCAAATGGTTTCAGTATAGATGGTACAGATTTTGAAACATTAGAAAATGGAGAAGATCTAAATTTTTGTCAATCAATGGGTTGTTCTGTTTCTGGCTTTGGTTTAATTAATTACCAGGGAATAATATGTTTTCCATTAAATAAACGATTTGTAATATTGCACAATAAGATTAAAATTTTTGAAAAAAATAATATACTTTCTCCTTTTTCATTAAATTTATGGACTAGTAGGGTAGAACAAAATAACGAATCAAAAAAATATACTATAACCCAAAAAAATAAAGAAATTATAGGTGATACTCTAGGTCCTGGAGCACTTGTAGCAACTAAACATGCAAATGGAAGAGATTGGTGGTGTATTTTAAAAAGAGGAAAAACAAATGAATTTTTTACAGTACTTGTGAAACCAGATAGTATAATTGTTAATTCATTACAACATTTTGAGTCAATTCCAACTATAAATTTTGGATTTGCAAGTTTTACGCCTAATGGTTCAAAGTACATTTTTCAGGAAATATATGATAAAAATAAAGACTTTATTATCATTTTTGATTTTGACAGATGTACAGGAATCCTTAGTAATCCCATAACTATAAAAGAAAATTTTTATGATAGTGGTACATATGGGGGGCTTGCTGTAAGCCCAAATTCTAGATATCTTTATGTTTCGCAAAACACTTATTTATTTCAAGTTGATCTGGATAGTCTTGATCTTATACATCCATATGATACCATTGCAGAATATGATGGTTTCAAAAGTCCGTTTAATTCCTTTTTCTTTTATATGCAAAATGGACCTGATGGTAAAATATATATGTGTACACTAAATGCAACAGATGTATTACATGTAATTAATAATCCAAATGAAAAAGGAAAAGCCTGTAATTTTACTCAGCATTCAGTTAAGTTAATAGGGCCTAATAGTTTTAGCCTTCCTAATTTTCCAAATTATAGACTTGGGCCCCTAATAGGTAGCGGTTGTGATACTTTATCTACAAGTGTAAGTTCAGTGGAAGATATACCCAAAATAAGTGTTTATCCCAACCCAGTTTCTTCTACCCTTTCCATTGAGCTTAATAATAAGCTTAGTCATGAGAAATCTTTTAAATTAGCTGTTTATCAGCTATCAGGTAAAAAAATCTATAAAGGAGATATCCCAGCATTTGCCTATATACATAATGTAGATGTTTCATCCTGGCCTACCGGAATGTATTATTTTTCTGTTACAGATGATAGGTTTAGGAGTTATAAGGGGAAGTTTATTGTGGTGAGGTAGCAGGTTAGTTATCCGATGTCCGCTGTCCGGTGTCCGCGAAAATCCTTTAATCTTCGAATCTTAAAATCCTAATTCTGACAGGAATATTTGTCTGGTATTATGATTAGTAATTAGTCTGAATCAGAATTTACAGAATTTTAGGATTTACAGAATGTATCTGCATCGATTATAAATTATTGACAGCCGCGTAATTCTGAAAATTCTTTAATTTTGTAAATTCTGATTCTGACAAAAAAAGAAATGAGGAGGAAGAGCAGTCTATGAAGCAAGAAGTTTATTATTATTAAGTGATGTATTTGTTGATTTTGATGATGTAACGCTATGAGATCCTCCAGCACCGAAGCCACTTGCACAGAAAGAAGCTTTTGCAGGTGATCTTTTAGTTTATCCTAATCCATTTCATGATGAATTTACCGTTCAGTTCATAGGAGAAAATACCAAAAGAAGAAACATTAATTTAATTAGTATTGTAATTCTCTTAACCCAGAATATGCGATAGGATTTCGTCATGAGAGCTGAAATAGCAAAAAATACTGGTGCTCCCGGACTATTTCTACCGCAAGCATAGTTTACCCTATGCTGAGGATAAAAATAGGAGGAAGTGCCAGTATTTGAAGGTATTTCAGTTCATAATAGAAATCCTATCGCATAATCTGGGTTTAAATAAAATGGGCCCAAATCTTTAACAATCTGAACCCATTTTATTTTTGTTTGATTCTATTATAATACTTTAGCCAGCTTTTGTTTTTTAATCAGATTTACTTTTGCACTGGTCATTATAATATCTGATTTGGTACCGTCTGCTTTTGTACATTGGATATACAATAAAACGTTACTATCGCAATAAGCTATATATTTTAGTGTTTTATCAGTACTTGATTTAACACCATCTTTTTGTTGTTGTATGTAGTTCCACTGATACCACCAGCTTACTACTTCTTCAGTATTCGGTTTCGGAAAATCAAAACTGGCCGTTACCTGATTTTTTTCGTCAAGATACAGATTTATAACAGCGCCTGTTTTTAATAAATTAAGGTCTATATTTTCTAAAGGAGGATTATTTCCAACACTACTGGCAGTTCCGGGTTTATTGATATTAAACATTTCAGGAGCTAAAAGGGAGTCTTTTGTACAAGAAAAAAAACTTACAAAAGAAATAGAGAGTAAAATACTTAGGGTTTTCATAATACGAAGTTTTTAAAGTTTTTAAAAAAATCGGAATTGGGATTATTCTTTCAAATTATTTTACCTTCTGCATAAAATTAAGTATTAGTCATTATACTAATATATACCTAATTGTTCCTCATATTGTAATTAACTTGTTTTATAAAGCAAAGATGCTGTGTCTCTACCCTAAATGTGTTATATAAATTTAAGAATCTTTTATATGATTTCCATTTTTAAGTGAAAAGTTAAAAGTGAAGAATAAAGAGTAAACAACTAGATATTCAACAAATGGGGCAGAGGTAAACACAGCCCTTACATTTATTCCATAGAATATGAGAAACGGCCTACTTCTATAAATATGTAAGGGTAGGGTTCTCCCCTACTCCCTCTTAAGGGTTAATAAGCATCACTTATTAGATGCCGGAAATTCCTGACAACCGGGCCACTAATACAACAATAGCCTCCGAAACTCGGAGGCTATTGATCATTTTCCTGACAACTGACAACTACTTTATAAAAATCATCTTCTTAGTATCAGTAAAATCATTCATTTGCAAACGATAATAGTATATACCGGAACCTGGTAAATCGTAATTATTAATCGTTATACTATTTTCACCTGCCTGGTAGTTAGCTTTTACTTCTTTGATTAGTTTACCCACCAGATCATATATACCGATATTAACATCTGCCTGAACAGGTAACATGAATTTAATCTCAGTTGTATGTTCAAATGGATTTGGTTCATTTTGGTAAAGAACTGGCAAGGCATTTAAATTAACTACTACTCTTACTGCAGCTGATTGAGATTTAAGTTTTTCATTTGTTAATTCATCATTGTCAACAATACCAATTTTAACTCCTCCCCCTTTAGTGGTGATCGTTACTGTAAAGGAACAAGTACTTTTATTTCCGCACTCGTCTGTAGCTTCATAGACAATAGTGGTAACAGAGTTTGGTTGAAAAGTACTGCCTGGAAGAGGGCCCTTGACTTGAACAGGAGTCGTTAATCCGTCACAATAGTCATCTGCTATAGGTGTAAGCCATTTAACAACAACGGGTATAGCACTATTTACAACGATGTTAGCCGGGCATTTAAATACAGGTGCTTCCGTATCGACTACATATATATGTTGTGTAAATTGCAATATATTTCCGCATTTATCTCCGGCAGTCCATGTATAAATTGCAGTATAGGAATTTACACATTCATTGAGCCATGGTTCATAGTAAAACTCTTCTAACAAACTTGGTGTCTGATCACAAGCATCATAAGGTACCGGGTCAACATTATTATCATTATCTTCATCACATTGAACAGTAATAAATGCGGGCGGGGTACTTTTCCATATAGGAGCGTGCGTATCTCGAATACTAATTACCTGGGTTTTAACAGTCTTGTTTCCGCAATTATCTATTGCTGTCCAGGTCCTGGTTATAGAATAATTAAAATATTCACAGAGTTGAATCCAAGGACTCTGAGTATTGGTTTCATTAAATAATATTTTAGGAGCAGGATCACAATTATCCGTTGCGGTTACATTAGTTGGCAAGTGTGGAATTGGGTCTGTACACTCAATCGTAATATTAGCAGGCACTCCATTCAATATGGGAGCTTTGGTATCTTTCCTGGTTATAGTATAGGTATAAATAACATTATTACCACAATCATCAGTAGCTGAAAAAGTCCTGGTGACAAAAGTCTCCCCTATGCAACTGCCTGGGGCTGTAACTTGAGTAAACACCACAGGAACTGAAAGATCACAATTATCAGTGGCCGTTATGTTGGGAGCCGCCGGGATTGGCTGGTCACACTCTATTGTAATATTTCCGGGTAAAATCCCTACAAATACCGGTGCTTTGGTGTCCTTTATTGTGATGACATAAGAATAAGTAGTTTTGTTCAGACAATCATCAATTGCAGTATAGGTTCTGGTTATGCTTTGGTTTTGTGGGCAACTGCCTTGAACTGTTGTTTGTGTTAAAACTACAGGTACAATAGGATCACAATTATCTATAGCTGTCAAAGTCGGAGCAGGTGGAACTGCAACATCACATTCAATAGTAATATTGCTTGGTAAAATACCCACTAATACCGGTACTTTTGTATCCCGGATCGTAATAGTATAAGAATAGCTTACTACATTTCCACAATCATCATTTGCTGACCAGCTTCGTATTATGACTGAACTTTGTGGACAACTACCCAACACTGTTGTTTGGTTAAATGTAACGGGCACTTGTGTATCACAATTATCTGTTGCTGTAATTGTTGGGGCAACAGGTACAGCCACATCGCATTCTATCGTAATGTTAGGAGGTAAATTCCCGACCAATACAGGTGCATGGGTATCTCTGATGGTAATGTTTTGCATATACATAGTGCTGTTTCCACAACCATCAGATGAAGTCCAGGTTCGTTTAAGTGTCCCTGCCTGAATACATGCTGGAGATTGGGTAAATACCTGGGTCATAGGAGCCACCATTACGTTGTTCCCAACTACCTGGCCAATAGGTAAATTTAAAGTGCCTGGAGATTGGGCCGAAGGGGGTGACCAACTAAAGTTTGAATATTGGTTTCCAATTCCATTTAACTGAAGAGATAATCCAATAGCTTCATTTCCTGATTCAGAAACAATTATATCTGTTGAACTCATTCCTGAAGCTATACCGTTTAAGGCAGTAAATACTCCTTCATAACTTATAAACTGGATTACCGTGGTGCCCTTTACTAAAGCTATACTGGCTTAAGTCTGTTCCTGCCGGCCCTGCTACTTCAATAAACTCACCCACATCTGTCCCAGTATTATCATAATGGAATTCATTGATCCAGATATTCTGAGCCGGAGCATTAAATAATGGGCATCTGTCTATAGTTCTTATTATAGGTGCGGCAGGAATTGCATCACATTCTACAGTTATATCAAGCGGCAAAGGCATAACAAATAATGGAGCTTCTGTATCTTTAACAGTAATATGTTGGGTATAAGCTACAGTATTTCCGCAGGCGTCAGTAGCTGTATAAGTTCTGTTTATAGTGCCCTGGGTGGGACATGAACCGGGTATTTTAAGTTCAGTATAACTATATGTTATGGTACCTGTAGGAGGCAGGTTCACTGCTACCATTGTTTGTCCCTGGTTAATAGCACCCGGAGTTTCTGTAGAAACCGCTTGCCAGGAAAATGAAGAATAAGTAGATCCCGTACCTGTCAATCTTAACGACATCCCAACTGCTTCGTTACCATTTTCAGTGACACCGATATCAGTAGAGCTCATACCATTTGCCTGGCCTCCCACTGCTACAAATGTACCTTCATAACTCAAAAAGTATAATACGGCATTGGTAGTATTATTGATAAGTGCCATCCCATCAGGTGATCCATTTTGAATTCCATTGGAAGGATATGAAAAAGATACTGCACCAAAGCCATTAGATTGATTCGGAATAACACCACTCAATACTTTTGTGTCATATACAGCACCTCCTGACCCATTATAAAGTATAATACTATAATTTGACAGATCAAGTCCTGCTGTACCTGCTACCTCAATAAATTCGCCTACATCAGTACCTGTATTGTCATAATGTAATTCATTAAACCATAAGGAAGGTGCTGGCTGATTATTACTTCCTGAACAATTATCAGTAGCAGTCAATGAAACAACTGCCGGTAAGCTACCACAACTAACAGTTACATCTGCCGGTAAAGGCGGCAGAAATACAGGAGGTGTAAGATCAACTACCGTTATTTTTTGAGTTATTGTACTGGTATTACCACATGCATCAGTAGCTGTCCAGGTCCTGATGATAGTACTTCCGCTTGCACAAGTTCCCGTCATAGTGCTGGAATCAAGTGTAACAGAAACTGAGGCAGTACAATTATCTGAAGCAGTTAAGCTTGGAGCAGTTGGAACAGGATTTTCACAACTTACAGTGATATCTACCGGTAAGGGAGCGTTAAAAATCGGGGCGGTATTATCCTTTACTGTTATTATTTGGTTACAAGTTGCAGTATTGCCCGCCGGATCAGTCACTTTCCAGGTTCTGGTAATAGTCCCGGTATATCCACCACATCCATTAAAGTTATTAACATCAGTAAAAGTTGGAGTGCTTATAGAGCAGTTATCCAATCCTGTGGCTGTCCCGGTTGCCGGAGGTAATTTATTTGCATTGCATTCTATTGTCAGGTTTCCAGGACAAGTAATAGTAGGCGGGGTATTATCCTGAACTGTTACTTTTGCAGCACAAGTGGCTGAATTTCCGCACAAATCAGTTACCCTAAGTATAACTGTATTCATACCAAGATTGGCACAATTGAATGTTGTTTGATTAAGTCCTAATACGAGGCTTATTTGTGGTGTACAAATGTCTGTACTCCCATTATTAATCTGTACAGCTGTAACGGATGCCTGACCAACACTATTTAAAGAAACTGTAACATCCTTACAAATTGCTATCGGACCTATGTTATCACTTACCGTGATTACCTGGGTGCACGTTGCCATATTATTAGCAGCATCTTTAGCTGTCCAGGTTCTGCTAATTGTACCGGTATATCCACCACATCCGTTATAATTATTTACATCACTAAATGTAACGGTGGCAGAGGAGCAATTATCTGTTGCTGTTGCAGTACCGGTGTTTGCAGGTAAGGTAATGGCATTGCATTGGATAGTTATATTTATTGGACAAGTTAGAACAGGAGGTGTAAGATCCACGCCTGCGCCTAATACTATTGTCAATGTTTTAGTACATCCATTGTTATCACTTACAGTAACATTATAGCTACCTGATGTAAGTGTATTTTGATCTTTTACTCCCTGAATCAATCCTGAACCACCGGTCGTAGTCCAAAAATAGTTAAATGGACCAATTCCTACCACACCTAAGTTAATGAAACCATTATTACCCCCGGGGCAGGATGGATTCATATGTGATTCAGTTACAGATGCCGGTAGATTAACAGTAACTTGCTGAGATGCAAAAGGAACACAATCAGAATTTGAAGAAGCGGGCGAAAGTATAGCATATACAAATAAATTACCTGATGGTAAACTTGCTCCCATCAATACTGCCACTGTATTATTCATGGATAGAGAAGCAAATGGCACTGTTCCTATAACTGTTCCCCCTATATATGGATTTGCTTGAGACGAATTAAAATACTTAAACCGAATACCAAAATTTGCTTCTCCATTTTGTCCAATTGCCATATTATTGAGTCCGCTGGCTGTTAAGGTAGTGGTGGAATTACTACATAAAGGACTGGTTACGCTCAATGCTGTAATATTTGGACATCCAACACAAGTATTAATATTTACCACAACAGGAACAATGTCATAGCAATTATTTCCAATATCTTTTCTGATATAATAGGTTCCTGACATAGCTACAATAGGAGAAATAGTAGGTGAGCCATTCTCAGCATCATTCAATGTGGCATAATAAGTAAGTGTTCCGTTTGTATTATTATTATCAACCAGGGCAATAGATCCCAGGTTAAAACTAGTAGCGGGGCATGGATTGGACTGAGCAGGCGGCTGTACAAGATCAGGCTGTAATATAAATATAAAATTTACCGGGGCCCGGTTTAAACTGACACATCCGGTAGAGATATTTCTGAATTCTTTCCAGAAGGTATAAGTATGAGGATAAGGCCCGGTAGGTGTTATAAAAATACTAATATCATTGGTATTGGATTGTACAAGGTTGCCTCCTGTCGCTGCATCATACCAATCTGCAGTTGCACCGTATGGAGGAGAAGAAGTTTCTACTGACAATTGATAAGATCCGGAACCGGAATAACAAAAAGTCTGATCAGGGGCAGTTTCAGGATTTATGGGCCTGTTATTCACTATAAAATTCAAGGTATTAGAACTGGCTGTATTGGAAGTAAGACATACTCCACCAGTAATACTAATATCACATGTTACATTATTGCCATTTATCAACCCAGTCGTAGTATAAGTATTTGAACTGGTATTTTGAACTGAGTTGCCATTAATTTTAAAATTATAAGTACTCACTGTTCCTCCTCCCAGATTTGCAGCAATCGCCGAAAATAATACCGAAGTACCTATACATATTGGACTGGAAGGAACAGAAGAAAGTGTTACTGTTGGTGTAATTGTGGCAGAAACTGCCATCGTAATGATGTTGGAACTCGCAGTATTAGAACTTAAACAGCTACCACTGCTTATGCTTATATCACAACTTACCGTATTATTGTTGGCAAGAGAATTTGAAGAATACATATTGGATAAAGTATTCTGGACACTGTTTCCATTTACTTTAAAATTATAGGTCACGATTCCGCCTCCTGTATTATTGGCCGTAGCTGTAAAATTTACAAGGGTACCAGAACAAATGGGACCAGAAGGAATAGCTGCAATTCCTACTGTTGGTATTAATGCAGAGGTTACAGACATGGTGATCGTATTAGAACTTGCAGTATTGGAGCTTATGCATGTTCCACCACTTATACTAATATCACAACTTACAATATCGCCGTTGGCCAGTGAATTTGTAGCATACATATTAGAGGAAGAATTTTGCATACTGTTTCCGTTCACTTTAAAGTTATAAGTAACTGTTCCACCCCCTGTATTAGTAGCCGTAGCAGTAAAGTTTACATTGGTACCAGAACATATTGAACCGGATGGTAAAGCGGCAATACTTACTGTTGGAGTTACGGTGGTTCCTATGCAAGAAGGAACGGAGTTATATATTGCAACATCATCCACAAATATATTTGCGGCATTTGCAGTACTACTTATTCCGATAAAAGCATTGGATATTAAAGATGTATTTGCCGGAAGCAAAGCTTCCCCCAGATCATTACCTATGAGAATTCCATTAATATAGAGATCAAATTTCTGAACTGCAACAGATTGTGCAATTCCATTATATAAATAATTAATAGTGCCACTGGTTTTATTATTACCCACTATTTCAACATTCAAAACACTTGCCTGATTATAAGATGTAGTAGTTAAGCCGGTGGTAGAAAAGGCACCGGCTAACCTATAAGTTAAATTAACAACTCCTCCAACAGCAAAGCCAAACCTTAGCCCAGTAAATACCTGTGCACCTGTAAAATCACTTGCATCAGAATACATTGTTCCATTACCCTGATAAAATGTCCAGGTACCATCCGTTGCTCCTGAATTTCCGCCTGATGAGTTACCTAATAACACTTTAAACGATGTATAGAATTCAGTACCCGCTGAATATCCAATCATGGGTGAAAATTTACAAACTGAAGCACCTGCAGAGGCTGCTGCTCTCACATAACTCCCAGTTGTTCCTAAAGGATTAGCAGAATTTACTAAATTAACCGGTGCATTTGGAACTACAGTACCTGCCCTGGCCCAGGTAGTACCCGATGTGGGGTTAGGAAGAAAAGCAGTAGAGCCTGTCTGACTGGTATGTGAACCTGTTCCTGTTCCAAAATCCTGAAAAGAAGTCTGTCCAAAACTTTTGCTGACAGTACAAATAATACTCAAAAGGAAAACTATTTTAATCAATCTCATAATGTGCATTTTAATGATATTTGGTTTTCAAAAATGGATTTAGTTCTATTATTATTAAATGGTTAATATTATAGTTGTGTTTCTAGCTTTTTTTGAATGCCTTGAGTGCTTCTTGATAGAAGTATAGCTGTATTATAAGATTGCCTTTGAAACCAGGGTTTGCGTTGGCCATGGGGTATATTTTTGATTAATAATATTAAGTATTTCAATCTTTTCGGCAAGGAAAAAGCTAGATGGGTTAGTCAGGGCAAAGATAGAAAGTAGATTTCTTATATTGGTATGATTGATATAAATTCTATATTAAGAAATTATGAAATATTGTTGTTAAGTGCAGAGTCGCGGAGATGCGGAGTCGCAGAGTCGCTGCTGATTTGCAATTTGTTAATTTGCGACTTTTATTGATTTATCATAGCGGTAGATATGCTTATTTGCAATTGGCAGCAGCTCCGCGACTCGCCGACTCAGCGACTCCGTAAAAATTATAATAAAAAACAATAAATAATTACTTTTGATAACTATAAAGAAATAAATCTCTATAGTATTTTTGTTAAAATATTATACCCGGATTATAACTGCTAAACTATAAATTCTATTAAGCCCGCACAAACACTATGAAAATATTTTGGCGTATTCTACTGGCACTCCTTGTTTTATTTTTACTATTGGGATTATTAACATCTAAGCATCATACAATAGTGAGAGAAACACTTATCGATGCACCTCAGAACATGGTTCATGATCAAATCTATGATCTCAAAAAATGGGACACCTGGTCTCCATGGGAACAATCGGACGCTACAATAAAAAAAACTTATGGACCAACTACAGCAGGCAAAGGAAGTTATTATACCTGGGATAGTAAACATTCAGGTAAAGGAAAATTGACCATAACCGGTGCCTCTTCTGATTCCATTAATACTGAAGTTATTTTTGATGGAATGGGTATAGCTAAAAGCAATTACAGCTTTTTTAAACAAGATAATAACACAAAAGTGGTTTGGAGTTTTATTTATGATACAGCTTTTCCATGGAATGCAGTAAACTGGATTATGGGTGGCGATAAATCTGTTGGAAAAGATTTTGAAAAAGGATTGGCATCTCTTAAACAAGTATGTGAGCAACTTAAATTAAATGCTGAAAAGAAATAAAGATTATTGACTAATATATGAAATTATCTATTGAAATTTGATTTAACATTCCAAGGGCGGGGGTAAGCCCAGGCCCTACTATATTTTAAATAGGAATTAATTTAACAAAACAATATAAACTAATAATTATTAAAATCTAATGCTATGAAAATAATTTGGCGCATTTTACTGGGACTTATAGTCATATTCCTGCTAATAGCTTTATTGGCTCCCAAACATCATTTTATTACCAGAGAAACAGTTATCAACGCTCCTAAGGAACTCATTTATGATCAGATAAATGACCTAAAAAAATGGGATACCTGGTCGCCGTGGGAACAATCGGATGCCACCATTAAAAAAACTTATGGCCCGGAAACTGAGGGTAAGGGAAGTTATTATAAATGGGACAGTAAACATTCCGGTCAGGGGAAAGTGACTATTACCAGTGCAAGTGCAGACTCTATAAATACTGAAGTTGAATTTGTGGGTATGGGCACTTCTAAAAGCACATATGCCCTTTCTACTGAGGATAAAAATACTAAAGTAAGCTGGAACTTTTCATTTGACACTCCATTTCCATGGAACGCTGTTAACTGGATTATGATGGGAGATAAATCTGTTGGAAAAGAATTTGAAAAAGGCCTGGCTTCTTTAAAGAAAGTATGTGAAGATTTAAACCAGGTAGTAGCTAATAAATATAAAGGCTACTATGTAAAATCCAGAAATGTTCCTACTGCATTGTATGCTTTTAAAAGATCACTTGTTCCGATTAATAAATTAAGTGCTTATTTTGGATCAAGCTATACTGAATTAAATAAATATCTTACTGAACAAGGAGTTAAAGTTACCGGTTTTCCTTCCGGCTTATATTGGACATTTGATTTAAATGCGGGCAACACTGATGTAGGTGCTGCATTCCCTGTTGATAAAACCATCAGTGGTAATGCTCAGATGAGTACTATTGAATTAGGCGGTAAAGCTGTAATCGTTGACTTTTTTGGTAATTATAATAAACTTGGTGAGGCGCATAAAGCTATCGGGGATTATCTTGCTGAGAAATCTATGAAGATGAAGGCTCCTGTTCTTGAGCAATATATCACTGATCCAATGTCAGAAAAGGATACTACTAAATGGCAAACGAAGATTATATATTTTGTGCAATAGAAATGGAGATTTAGACGAATACGATATACGAATTACGATTAAAATGTTTGTATTTAGATCTGGGTATTTTAACAGGACTCGAGAAGGTTGAGGTTGAGGTTAAGGTTGAGTAAGTTTCCTTTTAATGAGACTTTTTATTTAAGTATATGGTATGACCGTGTACAGGAATGATTAGTTCGATGTCCGATGTCCGCATTATTTTTTTTGCGGAGTCGCGGAGGTGCTGAGTCACGGAGTCGCTACCAATCTGATGATTTGCTGTTTCTACACACTTTGCAGCAACTTAACATTAAAGCGAATTTGTATGAACTCCGCGACTCCGCGTCTCGGCAAAAAATATTCATTCCACCCCAAATAGTTTCAGTTGCCAAAGTAGATCGCTCAACCTTAACCTCAACCTTAACCTTAACCTTAATGTCTAAATTCTACATTGATCCCGATATCTCGAAAGCTAAAACTATTGATACTGAATTCTATACTTCGGAGGAGATATTCGAATTATCAAAAGAAAGAATATTTGCTTCTTCCTGGCAATATTCTGCAAATACGAATCAGATAAGTTCTGCCGGCTCTGCTTATCCTTTTAATCTTTTAGAAGATTACTTAGGCGAACCTCTAATCCTTACAAAGGACCTGGATAATCAAATCCACTGTTTATCTAATGTCTGTACCCACCGAGGTAACTTATTGGTCTATGAGCCATGCAGTTCTGTCAAAATGATGACTTGCAAATATCATGGCAGGGCATTTCAATTGGACGGGACTTTTAAATTTATGCCGGAATTTAAGGAGGTTGAAAACTTTCCAACAGAGGAAGATAATCTTACAATATTGCCGGTCTTTCAATGGGGAAAAATGATATTTACTCAATTAACAACAGGTTTACAACCCGACTTGTACTTTGGGGAAATGATGGAAAGATTAAGGGGATTTCCTTTTGATAAAATGGTATACCATCCCGAACTATCAAAAGAATTTAGATTCCAGGCCAATTGGGCTTTGTATTGTGAGAATTACCTGGAAGGCTTTCACATTCCATTTGTACACGCCGGACTTAATGAATCTCTTGATTTTGGTAGTTACCAAACGGAAATATTCAAATATTCAAGTCTGCAGTTGGGGGTAGCAAAAGTAGGAGAGTTTGTTTTTGATTTGCCTGAGTCGTCCAAAGATTATG
>Ga0193744_1000153_pt1 | contig 22438 bp, 28 predicted proteins | sample L1a1metaG_FD_143056 | JGI IMG/M metagenome (GOLD analysis project Ga0193744, IMG submission 143056) | Soil microbial communities from a riparian zone of the East river system, Colorado, United States - L1a1 | ecosystem: Environmental > Terrestrial > Soil > Riparian zone | place: USA: East River...
AAATAGGTTCCAGTTTGGTTTGTTGTCGCAACCAATCGGCAAGGTGTAAGAGCTGGATAAACATTATATTGTTGAAAAGCCATGATATAAATTCCTTTTTATGTGATCACAAATTCCATTTGTTAACGCAAACATTATAGCTTAATAAATATATTCATGCCTACATAGGGTGGCAACGTATTATGGCCAATTCCACCACCTTGAGAGGCTACCGTCACAATTGCTTGTGGTGTAGCTCCAACAGGAGAATAACCGGCTCCTCCTCCACCGGAAAAAACAGCATTTCCTATAGTAACTGTAGAGCCAGGATGATTATGAGCTGGCATTTCAGCAATCGTTAACACATGCTCTTCTTCGCCGCCATACGCACCTAAAACTTCGCTATTAACCGAAACAATGGTTCCTGTTCCTGCTGTCGTCAATGTAATCACAACAGGCGTTGAAGCTGTCGCATTGGCTACGGTTGTAGCCAATGATAGGGTGGTATCTGATAAAACAACTGCATAATAAATCGTCCCCGCTACCAATGGAGAAGGTAACCCTCCTCCAGAAACAGTAATAGCCATTCCTGTGTAGAACCCCGCACTGGATGTTACAACAAGTGTATTTGCAGCTCTTGTAAATGCCTGATTAGCGGCTTCAGGAAGAGCGCCTATCATAACTCTACCCAAATTCTTGGTTAGCGAAATTCGCCTGCTAATAGCAAAATCTAAAGTAGGACTTGCACCATATGCGATAGGTGTTCCAGCTGACGTATACATAGGGGCTAATGTTTGATTAGTACTGAATGTATCCCAAATTAATTTAAATAATCCGAAAGTATCCACATTAGCCCTAGCGGTAGCGCCAGATGTGGCATTGCCAATGGTTTTATCATTCATCCTTACCCAACCAAGATTTACAGTATTGATTGTAGTTCTGGTGTCGCCAGTACGAGGAGAATTGCCAATTGCATTGACTTCATCTTCTGTATGAAAATCAATGTCAGCTGGTACACCACCTAAATATACTGATGGCAAAATGAAATCTATGTTGATCAAATCAGGGGATGGTGGCATTTGTAATTGCAAATATAGGCCATCATTACCGCAATTTCCTAATGTTTTTAGTGAAACAGATGGAACCTGTTCGTTTGAAAATGTTAATTCAACCCATGATCCCTGAATCAAAGCCAAAGGTCCTCCGCCAATATTTTTTAAAACATCAGAACTTGGAGAATTATCACCATTTCCAAAAAACTGTCTAAATCTTAATAAAACATTATTTGTCCCACTGTTTAAACGAGCATATATTTTTACACCCATTTCTTGTTCACTGGTATTTTGAACGCCAGCAACTAAAGGGAATTGGAAACATTTATATGCTTCACCAGATCCACCGATTGAACAGGTATAATTAACATAAATCTCAGGTGTAGGATTATTTCCAAGATTTTGTGAGCCCAAAGGTGATACCGGAACAAAAGAAATAGAATCAGTGGCACTTGGACTGCTTTTTGCAAAAATAATATCAGGTGCCACTGGTGCATCATTTACATCATTTTGTAGGCCACTAAATCCAGAATGATTACTTGGTGCTAATGTTTGAAAAGTTTCCACTGGGAATAAGTTACCAACGTTATTATAAAATTCGCCATTAACAACTAAATTCTCAACATCAATCAATGTTGTAATCGTTCCACCACCACCCGTTCCCCCACCGAATAAATCGTCAAAGTCCCATAGAAAATTAGCCCCAGGTTCCGTTACTGGCTTATCATAAACACGAATGTAATAACCTTCATCTGGCGCAGCATCATCAAATTCCCAAAAAATAGGTGGCATCGTGCCATTACCAAACCCAGTAATTGGTTGACCATATGGTATGGTGCCTGCCGCATCTTGAAATGCTGGCTTAAACACAGTTGGGTTACGATTACTATAAGTGTAGATTGCAGCACCATTTGGTAATTTCGAAAAATTATCAATAATGACCCAATGTGGATTTGGTTCTATGGTATATACTTTTGCCATTAATAATTTCCTTTAAGTGCATTTTTACCTGTCTCATACAAAGCACCGGCGCCTACTAAACCAGAACCAACTTTCAGTGCATTCTTATTTCTTAATTGATTTTTCATTTTTTGATACATATATCTTATTTCAGGCGTAATATAGCTATTAAATCCTTTATTTCTCTCCAGTCTTTCAATTAATGCAATTGCACTTTTTGCATCTTTAGCTCTTCCTAATTCATTAAATACAATGTTATTAACACCATTTGGTCCAATGTCCTTTAATATTTTTTGTATTTGAGGTTTCAATTCTGGAAACGAAAATGCATTTGTAATTTTTTGAGGCGTTATATTCTGTAAATGACCATTTTTTAAATTACGAATAGTCGATCCAGCATCTTCGTAAGCTCTAACATCTTCACGCCATAACTGATTGAACTTTCCATATTTACCACGATTCTCTGGAGAAAATGTTTTAATTAAATTATCTTGATCTTTAATTATTGAACTTCTAGATTTTGTTAATGCTGATAATTCCTTATCTTTATTGTCAGACAAAGATCCTATTCTTTTCTTCTCATTATTTAATTCATTAATTCTCTTAAATATTCTTGAACGCAATTTATCTGAATTTCTAAAAGTAGGATTTTTAACATATGCATCATGGGCTTCTTGAATTAAATCTGAATAATGATCATCAGGATTTTTAATTTTGAGATATTCGCCTTTAACTGGTTTTTCTGGTATTAAAGCTTCATCTAGCTTTGTAATGTCTTTTTCATTTAATCCTGGATGATTAAAAATTTCCTCACCTTTTTCAATAAGTAAATCAATATCGCCAGGTTCTACATGAAGGTCAGGATTCTTATGTGTAAAATCACCTTCATAATAATTTTTTAGTGCTTTTTTGTATTTTTTCATTGAATCTGGTGAAACATCTTTTGGATGTTCGGAAAATATGGAGGAAGTTTCTTTTGTTAATTCATCACCTTTTTTCTGTGATGGAAATATTCTTTCATCACCACTTTCTGCCATAACCTCACGTTTAGGAATTAGAGCTTCTTGTTTAGCAGTTTTTTGTCCATATCCTAGGCGATTAGATAATTCATTCATATTCTCTGTAATATTTTTTCCACCAGATATTTTATTAATAAAATTCTCAAAACCTTTCTGTGGTGAAAAATGTTCATTAAGTGCATTTTTAACAACAGAAAATGCTTTAGGAATGGCAAAAGGCAGAGCACCTAAAGCGGCGCCCATAACCGCGGCGCCACCTCTACCAGATGGCAATAAACCAAACATATTTTGTTCATTAGGAGATGCTTGAGATGCGCCGTAGCCTGCTTGAGTAAGTATTTGTCTTAAAGCATTAGTACCACCCAACCCAATAGATGATCCAAATTGTCCGATGGCTTGTGAAGGTGCATCTGGATGGGCACCTTGAACCATTGATCCCAAATCAATTGGATTTTTACCTTCTAGCCCCATAAATTCACGAGCATTCCAATATGGAACTTTAACAGGATGACCTAAACTCTTACCTAATTGTTCAGCACCTTTTCTAGTTAAATATTCACCACCTTCCAATAATCCTGATGCAAGATTTTGAGAACCTCTCGCAATTCCTGCGCCTAAATCTCTACCAACATCACCTAGATTTCTTTGATATGGCTTCTCATCTTGCTCAGGTTGTGATTCCCGTTTACTTATCTCAGAATTTATAGATTCTCTACGAGATATCTCTTGATTGATTTCATCTAAACGGGAATTACTCATTTTTTTCCCCTCAACTTATCTCTTTCTTTTTTTAATTCATCCAGCGTCATATCATGAACTGGCTTCAAATTAGATTCAGACTTTTTTGGTGACCTTGCAACTTGATAAACTTTTTCAGCTTGACCAAAAGCTTCTGATAATTTCTCATCAGCTAATTCTTGTGCACCTTTGAAAACTTCAGGATCAATAAGTGATGTAAATGGCTTAATGTTCATTAAACTTCGATTCATAATTTCTTGAGACGCAGTTACACCAACATTACCCTGAGCTAAATTTTGTCTAATATTCGCAACTTCTGGCGTCAACATGTATGCAGCAAAAAATTTCTTTTGTTGTTCTTTATTTTCACCTTTTAACACATCAGAAATTTGCTGAAATGAACGGCCATTTACTTGCTTTGAATAAGGCGCTAATCCTTCGGTAACAAATTTATTTAATGTTTTTGCCTCAGACAGAGCAGCTTGACGGCTTTTTAACTTAGTAATATTACCTTTTGTTGGTAAAAAGTCTGGCTCTGGAAGATTATTAGGATCAAATCCGTGATCTTGTGCTATCTGAGCGATTGTTTTACCTTTGGTTCTTTCTGCCACAAATGCATCAGGAGTAATGCCCATGCCTGCACCAACAGCAATTTCGTAATTTTTAGCATCAGGGGTTGTATGAACCCAATTAAATGCTTGATTCATCTGTTGTTGATAAGCCGGTTGAGCATAAGACTTGTTTAAAACAGCATTAACCAATGGATTTTGAGTATTAAATGGTGCTCCAGTCTGTCCACTATAATTAATTGCATTAGAATTATTCATAGTATTTTGGGGAGAATTTTGCTGTTGAAGTGAATCTTTATTAATTACCCCAAGATCAATTAATGATTGAATATCTTTTGCAGCACTTCCACCCATTAGACCAGGATGTTGAAGCATATAATTTATTTTTTGTAACTGAGCTTCACGAAGTGCATTCTGTGAAGGAATGGCTCCAGTTTGTGCATTTCTGCTATTTATTTCAGACTCAATGTTAGGCACATAATACTTATTTACTAATTTTTGATTTTCATTTCCTAACTGTAATTTTTCTGGTAAATATTTATTTGTAATATTTTGACCTTGCGTCAAAGCATTACGATTATTTATTTGAGATTCAATATCGGATCCATAATATTGATTTTGTAATTGCTTCATTCTATTTTCTAACATTTGCTTTGAAAGCTCATTAGTTTGCTTCATGCCTTCCATAAAGCTTCCGGCAGGTGCATTTGGTAAAGGAATATTAAATGTCATATCTTAATCCTTAAAGAAACAATAAAGATCCAGCTAGCCCACCTAGACCACCAAATAAACTACCTTGCTGTCCTTGTTTTGCTGCACCTTCTCCATAAGCTAAATTAGCTTTGTTATTCATATAATCAGAGAACATCTGACTTAATGAGTCAGATGAATGTTGCCCCATACCCATTAATGAATTTAATCCAGCACCATATTGGCTATTGACACCCAATGCATTTTGTAACCATTGGTTCATATCTTGACCAGAAATATTTTGAGCATTTTGTTGTGCTTGTTGCATTAAAGGAGTTGAACCACTCATCCCAGAAGCTGATCCAACATTTTGAGCTGCGCGCATTCCTTGCTGTTGTTGATAATGAGCAAATGGAGATTCTTTATAATTATCCATTAATCCATTAATGAATTTGCTAGGGTCTTGCATTCCGTTTAGCCAATTTTGGAAGCCAGGTATAGCGCCAGTTCCAGCATTATAAAATGGTTGTTGCCATTGTTGAGCTTGGGGAAAGTATTTATCGAGTTCTTTACCAGCATCGTGGTAGGGCTTTCCAGCATTTCCAAATAACCCATTTAGAATGCCACCTATGCCGCTTCCAAATAAATCAGCACCCATGCCACTACCGAAGCCACCACCTTGTCCTTGTCCGTATAAAGCATTTTGTGCATATTCTGGCATTGCCATATCATCATATCCTTATGATGTTAAATCGCTCTTAAACGGTAGTAATATTTCTCCATGCACCAACATCAGCTTTGACTTGCCATACTTGCAGTTGCGCGGTTCGTGGAGGTCCTACTGTCGAATTAGTATTATAAATCATTTGACCCTCAACTGGCGACTGTATGGAATCTCTCTCTTCAGTTGTTAGTATTGGAATGGAAATACCAAATGGCTGCAAATAATCTACTAATGTATCGACGAATGAACTTAATTGAGAAATCCATTCTTCTGACATCTTATATGTACCCTCTTTTACGAGAGGATCATAATAATTAAATTGATCGATAGAACTAGACATAATTACTCCGGTAGTACTTCATTAGACCAAGCCGAGCCTAATATAGTAAATGGTACATTACTAAAAAATTCAATTTTAGGAATAAATGCCTGCCCTCTTGGGATAACACCTATCTTACGCCATACTGTTCGATATGTTCTTTTACCAATGGCACCCATGAAAGATTCTTGTCTATAACCATAGGTTACACCACCGTCTTTTGATACAGATAAAAATATTGGCGGATTTGATAGATTGTAAGTTGCCTGGATTAAACTTCCTTCCAGAAGCAAATCAACACCCAATTCTGTTGTTAAAATATTTGAATCTTCAGTAAGCAAATCTAATACGGATGAAATATCAGTTATGTTTGCTAGGCCTTGAACAACATCTAATTGGAATCTATCTATGCGTCTACGATTATAAGTATCTACAACAACAGGTTCGCCAATTCTTATTCTTGGTATTGCTTCACCGTTATTCGTAATAAATGCACTATCCACTTGATAAAGGATAGGGCTATCGTAACTTCCGTAATAGTTTTTACCATTGAAGTATCCATGCGTTTGCGCGGGATGCCTGTTCCCATCAAGCGTTTGCTCTTCATGCCACAATTTACCTTCTTCAACCGTAGGATTACTTAGTGTCACATCATAGACAAAAGTATGATTCGCTTCCGTAAAATTAAGTCGATAAAATATTATTCCATTTTCTTTTATGAAAATTCCTCTTGCATCATCAATCTGATCGAGAGCAGCATATTGTGCTAACTGAAAGTCGAGCGCACGATTAGAAATTGGAATTGATTCAGTTCCAATTACTTCCATTACAGCACCTAGACCATCTCTATCTTGTGATAAGAAAATAAGTTTATCAAAACCAGTAACAACACTACCTATCGCTGGAGTTCCATACTCCATTAATAAACCATTATTTCTTCTTAATGGTAAATTAGTTCCTAGTCCTGAATTCTCCCAAATCTCAGTGTAATTTGCAGAAAATAGAAATACTCTTCTATGAAGAGTACGGCACGCAACAATATTTCCAGGATGGGAATTAATTGTTCCTAATTGAAGCTGTCCAGGTAATCCTGATCCAGCAAGATTTGTAATTGTATTAGGCGGCGTACCATCTGTAGTAAAATTAACAAAGGTATTTGTTAAAGCATTAGCAAGAGATGTAGCAACTCTTATCGTTAATGGCGAAACAAATATTGCATAGTAAGTATCACCTTCGATGATCTCAGGTGGTAAAACTCCAGCAGTACCAGGCGCAAACATAACAGGAACACCAGTCACATAAACAGTTCCAGTGTTAGGTGTAATGAGATTTGTTGTATTGTCAAAAGTAACTGTTGTGCTTTCAACCAATCCCCATGAATAAACATTATTAAAAGCTGATAATTGAAATTGATTCGTTCCACCGTGAGCAACCAATAAAAAACCATCTATAAAACAAACATCAATTGGGGATGCTGGAAAGGCGGGATCAACTGTTCGCATATCGGGTGTATATTGTAAGGTTGCTGTATCCCAAGCATAACCTTTATTGCCATCTACAAATAATATTTGAGACTCAGGACTAGCATTATTTGCATCAATACCAACATATCCTGTTCGGTCATCTAAAAGAATTGTATTTATTTTTAATACGGTATTGCTAAAATCAATTCTATAAATATTTCTTCCAATGACCACATATTGGAATTCATTTAAAACAAATTCACCTCTAAAAAAATCAGTTGGATTACTATCAGGAAAAATAAAACCTGTATCTAAAATACCGGATGTTGATATGAGTGTTTTTTTCTTTTTACCTTTTGCATCCAAATATTCAAACATATTAATCGTACGTTCAGAATCAATATTGGTGATACGTTGATTATTGTAACTTCCAACTATTTCATAATTCTCTGTTGGCATGTTAGTAACTCAATATATTTGGCCAGTAGAATGGCTCTGGTGCAGTCAAGATGACTGATGGCCTAATTGTAAGATCAGTCTCATTCGTTGCTTTAAAGGTCTCATAATAATCGTCATATTCAGACTGCATGTCTGGTGTCCATCGTGATGATGGGTAATACCAGTTAAAACGTTTAGCCATAGCTAATTTTAGAAAACCATAAGAATTCGGTGGCAATTGCGCTAATGTATCCATATTTTCAAGATTATTAATCATACACTTCACTTGAAGTTTTACTGGATATGGTTGATCTGGAACTGGATAAACAGTGATAAATGATTCTTCAGCCTGTTTATTTAAAAATATAAACCCAGGTCTAGATAATAAATTTGATTGCCTGACAACATTCCAATATGTTGCTTTATTAATGATCTTTAATGGATAAACCAATGAAGCATTTACTGGACCAACAGGGAAATTAAATGCAGTAATAATATTTGATCCTGTCCCAGTGGATATAATGTTCATAAAATTGCCAATAACAGCATCAGCTGACGTTGCTGCTAAATACAATGTCGTGGGACTAACATTAATAACCCAGTAAGTCGTACCAGAAATAAATGGTGACGGTAAGGTTCCGGTTGTAGATAAAGTAATCGGTGTGTTCGTTGGATAAGCAGCAGTCGTTGCCATGGTCAGCAAATTTGTTGTCGGATCGGCCGTGAAAGGAAACGAAATCGGCAACGCACCTGCTGGTTGACCATTGGCGGGAACAAAATAATTAGCAAAAGATAAATCAACAATTCTATCTAAGGTAATATCAGATGGGATAATGTCAGAAAATGAATACGTATCTTTTCCAACAATAAAATTAAAATCAACTGTGGTCAAAAAGGGAATATAAATACTATCTGAGGCAAATTTGTTTAATATCTCATTGAGCAATTCAATACCAGATGAAAGCATAAAGCCATCAGGAGTTTCACCAACACCTAATTCACCCGTCAGATAAAGGGAGTTTACGATTAATTCATTGACTGTATAAACGACTTGAGCCATCGAATAGCCTCCCTATAATGCCGACAAAATAGATACGCTCAAAGAACGTATCTATTTTTAAGCTTTAATCCGACATTAAGAGTCGTCGCCCTGACCATCTACAGGAAAAGCCACTTTGTCCAATCCCATGGTGAGTTTTTTACCAAACTCTTGCGCCCATTTACCGGTATTTTGCATTTCGGCATTGAACTCCATAAGATCAGCTTTCATCATTGGTTTTTTGCCTGCATATTTATCAAGAGCTGCTTGTTCACGCTTAACAAATGCATCCTTGCCAGCATGTTGTGCTTCAAGGCGTGATTGTCTGCGATTCATGATTGCAGCTTCTTTTCCAGGATTACCGTCGTATCTATCTTTCATTTTTATTCTCCTTAGGAAAGCAACTTAACTGCATATTGTGGATGCCATTTAAATCCGCACAGAATGTCGATACGCATTAAGTTTTGATAACCTAAAATGTCACCAGTTTGTGTAACAGCTAGTGATAAACCAGTTTCAGGATCAACAGCAACGGAAGCGTATGGAACTTGCAGTTTATAAAGTGGAGGACAAACGATGTCTAATGCACGAGCAGGATATGCAACGTTAACGTTGTAATCTGGAACGACAGTTACTGCAGCTGTGTTTGGCACTGGAACATCTACATTTTGTAATGGACTTGATGTAGCAGAAATAATAACTGGAGAAACAGTAATCGTTACTGCACCACCACCACTTGAATTAGCGGCTTGGGTAATAACAAATTGCATGTCCTGACCCGTTGATTTACGAGAAAGTGGATTCACACTGTGAACGCCAGCAATTTGAATCATGTCGCCAGGTAAGAAATAATTCGTTACACCAACAGTTGCCCCTGCAAGAATAATCGTATTACCAGAACTTACAGCACCGTTTACAGTCAATGCATCAGCAGCATGCAAGGTTGGACCTGCACCAGCAACGTGTTTGACAATATTTTGTGATTGGAACATATCAAAATATGAAAGGTGTCCAATTGCTGATTGACGCACAATTTCTTCGTTAAATACAGGTGTGAAGTTATTTAATAATGCTGATTTCAATGATGAACCATCACGAACCGTCATCGCTAAGTAAGCATCAGATGCAATATTTACACCTTGTTCAAGCAACTTAGCACCCGATAAATCAACAGTTGAAAATGAGTTAATTGGCGTGCCAGCAGTTCCGGTATAGAAATATAACTCTTGCTCAGCAGCAACATTAATATCACGTTCCATTTGAGTGATAATATTTTGGATAGCCGGTTGAATAAACATACGACTGAAATCTTCAATACGTAATGTTAAATCTTGAACTGTATATGCAATTAATGCATGGTACTGGTGAGCAACTGTAATATTTTCAACGGTTTCAACGATGTCTTGTGGTACAGCAGTCGATCCATCACCAACGATAAAATTATTCTGTCTACGAACCTGCAAAGTATCGCCGATTTTGTAGCCTGAATTTTGGAAATCATCTTGATAAATCCTTGAACCCGTCATTACAAATGGTGAATTGTTAGCAAACATTGCTAATGCAGTGTTACTTACCAATTGCGTAGTAATAAATTGATTTGGCATTGCCGTTACTCCGTCCTAGAGTTAATAAATCCATTTATGAAAAAAGTCGTTTACTTAAACGTACCCTTTTTCATCCTGTTTCTAAGTTCAGAAATAGGTGTCTTGTCATTTACATTCGTAGCATTGACAACTGGATTTGACTTGATCTGCCCTAATGGACGTGCGGCTTGCTGATTCTTTTGCTCACCACCAGATATTAGCGCATGACTCAAGGCAACCAATTCGGATGCTTGGTCTACTGGATGGAGTTTTGCAATACGAGATAATTCTTCAGGATTTTTACCCAGTCTATACAGGACTTCTCCTGCACTTCCTGAGCCTTTACGCGGTAACATTAACGCTGCATCACGCATCGCGGCTGTGTATGGGGCATCACCTCTCACAACATCATCAAAGTCGTCATACTTGTCTGCCGTAGAGTCCAGATGACGGTTTAACTCTCCATACTGTTTAGCAATATGGTGTTGTGCTTGTGATTCCTGTGCCTGTCTCTCCGCCATATCCTTCTGTTGAAGAGCGTAGGTCACTGCCTGGTGGATTGCGTCCTGCATGCCGTTTTGGTTTTCACCTTGATTCGGAGATTGTTGTTGCTGCTGCTGCATTGGATTACCTGACTGTTGAAGCACCGATTGCATTTGATCCATCCTTGATTGCATCTCACGCATTTCCCTATCATGAGCTCGTCTTTGTGCCTTCAATCGCTTTTGGACACTTAACGAATCGTGGCTTTCACTCTTAGTCCCTGAGTCTTCATGTGGCTCTTCACCAGCATCCACATCCTGTGAAATGCCCAGACCATCCATTACCTCATCAGAATTAACAACGTTTTCCGTTTCGTTACCCGACATATCCTGACCAACTTCCATATTGTCTCCACTTCGGCATCATTTGCCCGCGAGTTTAATGCGCCTCGGTCGCACGAAGGACATCATGTCCTCGAATGTTTAAATTATACGCTTAGAATATGGATGGCATAAGGCCACTAATAGACCCTAAACGGTAATATGCGTCCATGTTCTACTGTATTTAATATTTTTTAAAGTAGATAGGCTTACATTATACTTAGTATGTAAGTCTATTAAGGTAAACCCATCTTTAAGAAAAAGTTTAATTTCTCTAACCTTATCTTCAGATAATTTAGCCGATGGGTTTAAAGATCCCTGTCTTTTTCCATTCCATTTAAAATGTTTTGTATGCTTACTTACACATTTTCTAGAACAATAAAAATTATTATTATAGTTTTTCATTTTTAATCTTTTATTTACATAGGCTAGAGAAATATAAAAAAAACTTTCGCATATAGCGCATCTCTTAGGTAGATTGTGATATTTCTTTTCTTTTTCAGATTCCGACCGTCTTTTATTATCACAAATTTTACAGTAAATATTAAATTTTTTTGGAAGTCTGTTATTCACATGAAAATTTTCATTTGTACATTTATATTCAATCAAACATTTTCTACAAGTATGATATCCATCTCTATCAATTATTTTTAATTTAGGCATTCCCTATCCTTGTTTATCTTCTTTCTTCTGGGGATTATTATGTTTGTAAATATCCGCCAGCAATGCAGTAATCTTATGATTGAAATCAAGATCAACCTTTTTATGATCTAATCCATGCGTTACTTTGGCTTTCTCAAGATTCAATTTATGATCAAAAATATTTAATTGCGTTTCTTGCTGATCTTTTTTAGCTCTAAGTAATAATTCAACTTGATCTAATTCAGACTGTTGCTTCTCTAACTTTAATTTCTCAGCTTTTAATTCTATTTCTTTCATTTTATTTTGAATCTCAGCCTGCTTAGCCTGCATTTCCATTTGCATCATTTGTTCTTGGGGATTTGGTTGTGGTGGAGGGGGTTCTTTTCCTTCTTCTTTGGCCAACACTTGAGGAGGAACCAAAGTTTTAAATCGATCCTTAACTTGTTCCATCTGCTGAATGTCAAGATTACCTGCCCATAAATCAGCGATAAGCGGAAATGCTTGAGGATATGCTTGAATTGTTTCACTAAACATTTCAAGTGCGATCTCTTTCTGAACAGCGAAAGAAGGTCCGGTATCAATTTCAACATCAAAATCACCCATCCCAAGATCATTTTCAATCTTGTCATCTTTTCCTCTCCGATTTATGACAACAGGTTCTGTTCTTCCGTCTTTTTTACTTACAACCATTGTACGTTCGTCTTCACCAATGATGTAAGGGAGTAAATCATTTACAACACGACTACCTTGCTCAACAGCTTGATTCATATTGTCAAAATAAACATATGCACTCATTGATCCTTCCATTTTACGCTCACGTCTTGCTTTACCCGACATGTCGCGACCTTGGAGAGCCTCATTCTCTGAGAAACCAAGTATTTCCCGTATATCCTGTCCAGCTCTCTGGAAATTCTGCATGATTGCAGGCGAAAGATCCCAGGCAGTTTGTTTTGTCGGCATTTGCCCAGTTTTAGGATCAGGTTTTGCATGTAACATACCCATTTGCAACTCAGGATTTCTCCACTCCTGCTCGTACCCAGCAATATTGTCTGGCGTACCAATCCATTGCTCACGTCTACGATTCTTAACTTCTGCTGCAATTTCACTTCCGAAATAATTAACACATTTTTGAGCATCACGAGCTTCATGAATAAAACTCTTGGTATATTGACGACCTTCAAGATAATACGAATCACCATCAACGAATATAAGAGGTAATTGTTTTGATGGCCAATGTGAAAATTCAATTATTTGATTACGAATCATACGATAATGCATTACATCATAATCTTGGGTTTGTCTTTCAGAGATGACGATTGGTTCTAATTTAGCAACAATTTTACGAGCTTCCTCAGTTCCTTCTACAGCTTCTTTTTGCGATTTATAATCCAAACGCAACTGATGCAATTGTTCTTCAGTAGCTGATATTCTCTTATCACCTATTTGAACTAAATAGATTTTTAATGGATACCATTCTTTGACAAAATAATCACAAACATTAATGGTGTCTCTTGTTTGCCACTGTAAGTCCAACAACATATAAGGATCAACATAACTGACAGGGTTGGTAACATAAGGGTATGTCGCAAAAAACTCGTCACGAGAGAATACGTAGTATCTAGCGCAGAAGTTACCATCACCCTTATGTGGTTTTAATGCGACAGGATCAAAGACAGTACGGATAGGATCAGGTATCATCTCATACCGAATTACCTTATTGAATGATCGTGGTGATTCGTAATCTAAACAAATTTGAAATGCCCCGAAACCCATCATGAGAGCTGATTTAAATGCAGTTTGATAAACTAGATCATTTTGAGATTGATAAGAGATTGTACGTACTAGATCTGAACGAAGGTTTATTTGTTCTTGAGTCGCCTTCCCTGTTAATGACCGCACAAGTAGATCCGGCTTGTTTTTTCTTTGCTCACCTGCGATTTTTTTTACTGAATCATAAAGCTTGTTAAAAGTCATAGCAGGTTTGAATAATCTGGTAAATTCCGAACGTTCTACTGCCGTCCATTGGTCACGAATAGTAAAATTAACGTCGTCTTTACCACGTACAATATTTTCATTGAAATAAGCATTCCAGGTGCTTAAATGCTTCCCAGCATGAGTCAATACATCCTGTTCATTGATGCCAGCTTTATCCAACTCATCAACCCGCTTTTCTTCCATCTCATTAATGTCATTTTCTGACATTTCATTAACATCATCTTCTTCACGTTCCATGTTATCCATTCCTTGGATAAGTAATTGCTTCTCATAATAATATATTATTTATATCTTTTTTATTAGTTATTATGTGAGGATTATTGGTGGATAAATACAAATAATGTTTAAAATTCATTTAGATACAGCATTATTAAGCTGTGGATAGTATATGTACATAATCTGGATAATTTTGACCACATAATTACTCAACAAGTCATCCACAGTATTAAGACATACTTATCCACAGATTTTGTGGATAAATTTGCGCCGTCATTTATTCCCTGGCAGACGGCCGACCAGTTAATAGGGTAAGGATGTACCCCGGAATACGATTTAAGGAAGTGCAGTCAATGTAATTGAATTTGCCACAATGACTGGCTTATAAATTTGATTTCCATCAGATGCTGCTACAAATACGAAATCTGATTCGTACATAGCTAATGCTCTTTGTTTGATTAGATTATCTAAGAACCCAGCAGTAATAACTTGGGCTAAGGTATTGTTGCATTTAATGCGAACAAATCTAACTTGTGAACCATCCACTGGTTGGCCAGGTAAGTCTGCATCATATACCAAATTATCATAAACAATTGCCATTTTAACTCTCCTTAGTAAATTGGCCTTTTGTACTTATAAATTCTCCACATTTACTACATTTCCATTTGTAATAAATAGAGAATGGATCAAAACCATATTGTACCATAAGCTTTCCATCAAACTTATGATTGGTAAAGAAACATTTAAAACGCTATCCCCTATAATCAGTAGCTCTATAAAACATTTCTTGTTCAGTATTAAATATTTTACCTTTCGCCTCAAGATTGTCATCAATCCATGAGACTTGTTTCCTTATCTGAGGTTCAAATGCTTTATCATTTGGGTCATTCATATCCATTATCCTTATGGAAGTTGTAACCTTCCTTAAATCCTTCTAAAAATATCTCACTACTCTCAATGAACCAATCTTTCTGTAACTTTACATTAAAATTATTCAAAGCATAATCAATACGTTTATCAACTTGAGCAATTATCATCTCAGCAAAACCATTCAATGGATCACGTTGTTGCTGTATTTCTTGATCAATAATTTCCTTCTTTAAACATGTTCCAAAACATCTTTGACTTAATGTTCCATCTTCATTTTTGCAATTGCACGCCATTATTTATTTCCTTATTAACCATATTAATTCTGCCCTATCATTTTAAACTTTTCCAATTTTTACCTGTTTTAATATCACCTATTGTTCTATCACTTAAATTATACGATTTAGCAATACAAACAGCCTTTTCTCCCTTACTTAATCTTTTACGAATATCCCTTACATCATCTTCTGTTAACTTAGCTCTAGGCCTTAAAGGAGAATTTTTTAGTCTACGACCTTTAATCATATTCCCTCTACCTTTTGCCATCATATCTAATGTATTTTGCTTAGATGTTCCAGCCCATAAATGCTTTGGATTAATGCATAAAGGATTATCACATGAATGACATACTAAATATCCTTTAGGAATTTCTCCAAATGTTAATTCATAAGATAAGCGATTTGCTCGTTTATTTTTACCTCTCCAGTTAACACACCCATATCCTTTTCTATCTGTGCCACCGCGCCAATCCAAACAAGAACCATTTTCTATGATATATGAATAAAATTCTGCTGCTGTTTCCATAATATATTACCTATTAAATAATATATTTTATACGGTTTTACACAATTTTAAAACTGTATTATTTAGTTTGACCATCTAAAAACAGGATTCCACATATCAATTTTAGGTTTTGAATTCTTATCTGCAAATCTTTCACTAGCAAATGGCATGCATCTATATTGAAAAGCATCATGAGGATGTGAGTATTTATTCTTGTTAGGTTTATCCTGATATCGTTCATCACCTGATACGCTCATACGTTTGAAATGATAACCTGACATAAATCCCTTCACTAATACTGGACAGCCTTCACGTGAGACAATAATAGCCGGTTGGCCATCAACCATGAGATTAAGAAAGTACTTAACAGAGTTAATACGTACATCAGGATCATTCGTACTCGCAGGATTTGTTTCAATACCTAATGCATTAAGTTCACCAATGCAAGATAACTCTTCTAAAATATCATCCCCTGCTACACCTGAAGGATCACCTTCAGATCCGCCAACCTTACAATATGGGAAATCTATTACTAATCTCGGGATCACAATGTTCTTAGCAAATGTCTTAATCCCCATTTGATCAGCAATATATTCTTTCAATACTCTTAACTGACCACGTGCTGATATTTGCACGACAACACATGCAGGTGTGAAGCCAAAATCCCATCCCAGATAAAGTGGTTCACCCTGAATCGCTTCAATGGTTTGCTTAGAATGAATGTCATAATTGAACTCAGGATAAACTCGCTTACCTGACTCAACTAACCCATATTTACCACCACAATAGACTTTAACGAAGCCTTGAGATTGCTTCTCCGCTAATTTGGGGTAGTAATCATTTGATAAATGCTTAGCGTTATCAGCATCAGGATTTTGCACGTAATTACCGCACTCATCACGTATGAACTCACCAGAATCATCTTGAATAAGACCGGAAGGTTGATGGAATATTCTATAACTGGGCGTGATATCTCTCTCAAAGTCGCCAAATATCCAATGATCTTCGTCAGGAGGATTTGTATCAGCAATAATGCCTGACCAATGAGGTTCAGGGCAAAAAGAACGGGAAGGATAACGCCCATTAACGCGCCCCTTGAAATGAGATAATACATTCTGTGGCAACTCTGATAGCTCATTTAGATAAACACCGGTTAATTCGAGAGACTTTATTTTACGCACATCATCTGGTCTATCAAGCGCAATGAAAATTAAATCTAATTCAATAATACCATCGCCATCATTAAATACATGCTCGTAAGTTAGCAATGGTTTCTGACGCTTTCTTATGTCTCCCAAGTCTCCAAACCAAGTGAGCCAAGTCTGTAGGGTTGTACTGACAAGTTCTCCGCTTGTATTTCTAACAACTGCCCATCTTGCACGTCTTCTTCCGTTGAACCATTTTGGCATAGCACAAGCCGATCTGACCATGTGTTGTATGCACGTTGTAGATTTACCAGATCCATATGGACCGATAATAAGGTTAACAAAAGCATCAGTAGCATGAAACTGTTTACCAGTAGCAGACGGTATATAAATTTTATCCGCATCGCTTGCATGAATGATCGTCCTGTCATCAGTAAACGTAATGTGTCTTTGGGTACGCTTATTATAAGAATCAACGAATGCTTCACATATCTTTAACGCTTCTTTAGTCCTGTCACCTGTGTAACGCTGCATCCATTACATCCTTTTTTATAGGTATTCTAACGTGTTCAATAGTGGTTATTCTAAATCCACATTTCGTACATTCACGACGACGTCTTATACTTTCAGACGAATTATGTTTTGATTTAATCACTCTGGTTTCCAAAGATTTGCAGCGCGGACAATCCATCGATTACCTCTCAACAACCCTCTGACATTTTCATAGCTAAGGCATTAACAGGTACAACTTTACCTTGTGATGATGGCTTAGCAGGATAAGCCGATAAAGGAGCTTTAACAAACTTCTGTGGATAATCAATGCCATTCAATCCACCGGGTAATTCTAAAAAGGCAGTGTGTTTATCATCAACTTCTTTATTCATCGCAATATCCTTATTTGCGTAATCCACTTAATGTGCGTGCTAAATTAGCCTGCTTTCTCATCTTAGGATTGTTAGAGTGTAAGGCTTTAGTAAGCTTTGATTGTGGTATCTTTTTATCCGATGGTACATGCAATTCTTTATGCAATGCACCTGGGTGTTTGATCGCTTTCTTGATGAAGTTCTTCGGTTTCTTGGCTGCCATTGGACGGGTCCTTGTTCAACATCGGCGCTATTTGATTAAATACTATATCTTCTAATCGCATTTGTGTATCAGATTTCTGTGCAAAATCTTCTTTGAAACATCGCTCAAGGATGAAGGTAAGCGCACCATAATTTCTCGGGCATTCTTTCAAACGGATTAACATATCTCTGGAATCACCATATTTTGCAGCATTGAATCGAACCCATAACTCAGAATATATCGTGTCTTGATTATCGTTAAGTTCTTTTTCCCCACGGATTAGCCATCGTGATAAATTAGTTTCAGATACGCCAGACAATACCGAAACTGGTCTAATAAAGTAAACATTCGGAACATTAGACACAATTGTGTCAACCAACATAGGTGTTAAATCAGTAATTCTGCCACCTTTTTTCTTTGTACCTTCAGTAGATGTACTCATAATACCAACCTGTGTTATTTTTAATCAAAGTATCACATTTCACCAGTTCTAACAATATCTGCTAATACTTTAGCACGATCACCAACTTGAGATGACCATTTGCTATTCAACATTTCCCAAGCTGCACGCTCAAAATCATTAGCTTCTAAGGCAATAATCATGCCTTTAAACGCAAGGAAACCATGAATACCGAGATTAAAACACATGTCAATCAATGCAATCTGTCTATTTTCATTCAGTTCACTAAAGAATTTTAAAGACTCATTGAGTTTCACTTCGAAATAATGAATGTCTTCACTAAGCAAATAATATGCTTCAGGAATAGATATGCCGCTGGTTGTAAGATTTCGCCCAATGCCAACAGTTTCATGACCAGTGGTATCAAAATAAGGAAATTGCCGATAGCCTTCGTGATTGAGTAATAGTGCCTTCAATTTCTTAAGAGCGTCTGAATTCATACCTTAATGCTCCTCATTATTGAGATACTCTGTTATGATCTTTTTAGCCTCATCAAACCCTCGTGCTACAACTGCCAAATATCCAACTTTATTGAAGTAATCAATCCAAAATATCTGATTATCTGAGACCCGTCCTCCAGACATCCGCTTAAGTTCCAAATAAAGCCCGTGGTAAGACGAAGTAGGAACCGGTATACATAAGTCAGGGATTCCCGATTTAACACCAGTACGCTTCAAATTAAAAGCTTCGTTAGCATTCCTAAATCCGCCATTTGGGATAGCGAAATGGGTAATATTAGCCTTTGTCATCCACACAACTAATTTTGTCTGCTCTTGGTTCTCTGTTGGTATCGTTGCTAAGCGCTTCTTTCTGGGTAACATCCTTGCCCCCATAAAGGCTACACATAGCACTCAAAAGAGCTTTTCTCTTCTTCATGCTATATGTCTGCCAAAGTGATTCTTGTTGAAATTCCGTTTTCATGTCACCAGTGTTCTATGTGGAACAATATTTGTCAATGAGATGACAGGGTGACAGGGTGACAGCTGTTTCCATACTTTCCCTAAGAGTATATATACCCCTTTTTCATCTATTTCTTGTATATATACAATAAAACCTGTCATACCTGTCATCAGTAATGTTAGTTATTAAATAATAAGGGAATTTTTGGGTGACAGGTTATTTTTTGACCTGTCACTGGTGACGGGTGACCTGTCACCTTTCGATGACAGGTTATTTTTTGACCTGTCACCACTTTTTATGGTTTGTACTTGTCGTTGTAAAAACAAGGAACTAATCTCAACCTTTCACGTTTAGTTCTCATTCCTTTGTCATCGGTTAATTTTGTTAATAGTTTGCTTAATTTCTGAACAGATTTTTGATCTATAGGTTTCCATTCCATTTCTTCTAATATTTTGGTGACAGTCATTTGTTTTGTTAAAGCAGATTCCCAATCGAAGAATGAAATCAATTTTTCCTCTAATGGGTCTAATTGTTCAAAATTTTCATTATTTCTATTAACTTCTTCTTGTAAATCTTTACCCAGATATGTTGATTCGCCTTTCAGCCATTCATAATGAATTTCTGCCCACACCTGTTTCATATCAAAATCATGGTGATAATTTATTTCTGTAGCTTCAATTGTCCACCAGCGTCGATTACCTGTATCGTCAACCAAATAATCACATGAATTGACGGTTCCAATATAAACACTTCTTCTTGGCCTCTTGTTATCTAATCTCGCATATGGATTTCTTAGAAAATCAAAATCCATAGTAATAAAACTTTTTATTCTGGCAATATCAGCTTTTCTGTAAGTAGCATCTAATTCACCCAATTCAATAATCCAAAATTGAGAAAGTCCAATTACACAATCCTTAAGATTAGGTTCTAAAATTGCCCCGTCTTTGATTGCACCACAATTAATTGGATCTAAATTTTTTATCCAAGCAGTTTTACCTATACCCTGCTTACCTTGAATAACAATTGCACCGTGACTAGCAAATCCATTAACACTATAAGCTGCTGCAATTGCTGCTCGCATCCATACACGAAGAATTTTATTACTTAATGCTTGATTAGTGCTTTTGATTGTTTCAAGAAAAGAATCAATGCGCTTTATGCCATCCCAAGGATTATTTTTAATACATTCAACAATAGGATGGTAAGCATTTTGTAGGGCTATTTTATTCAAATGTTCATTTATTTTATTAATAGGCATGTCATTAAGAATTGCTAAATATTCAACTAATGATAGCGCTTCATTGTCATAATCTTCTTGAGAAATATATTGTCCAGGAATCTTAATTTCTCGTCGTCTTGTCATTAAATTATATTTAATTTCTGTATTAAATTTATCTAATAACCATTTTAAATTTTCATGAGTATCTAAAATTTTATATCGAATGCCTTTACTGCTTTGTATTTCTTGAACTTGAGGATAATCACCTAAAGAGCTTATCAATTTAAGCTTCATTGATTCTTTTTTATCAAAAATATTATGTTCTATTTTAAAATTTTCAATTTCTTCTTTTGAATAAACTTTATCGGGCCTACGTATATCTGACATAATTAAAAATCCTTTTCATATGTAGTTGATAAAAATTCTGAAGATAAGCACACAATTCTATGCGCCTGGTGAGCAAATAAAACTCGCACAATATCTTCAATATATTCCGTTACTAATTCGCTGGTTTCTATTAGCAGTATCTCACACCCATGGACTGGCCATAGATATGAGAAAGGTGAATGGTTGGGCGGTAACGCTAGAGTTCGGGTTGGACGTGAGATCGAAGACACCTTACCCTTTTCCCAGGAACCTTGGCCAATGTAACAATAAACGCTATTATCTGGTTTCTTGTTGGATAAAAGTAATTCATGCAGAGGCTTGCCATACGGGGGCAGTTTCATTAAAATTTCCTTTACTCAGTTATTTTTGGTTAATGGATTAACACAACTAGGGAGAGCGCTAACTCTCCCTTTTTCATTTCTAAATAATCATATATCCGCATTGATAAATTCACAAATCTTCCTTAGTATTGTTAATACTCCATTGTTTTTTCGTTCACCAAAAGGAAGTGTAATTATGGATTGCATTTCCTTATTGGCTTCATACCCCTAACCTTTTCGATAGTTCCTTTATCAATCTTTCATATTCAGATGATGTTAAATTCAACTCTCTTAGTTTGGCCTTTTCCTTCTCATATTCTATCCATTTATTCATAATCATCCTTGATTAGTATTTATTATTAAGATACCATATAACCAATGAATTAATATATAAAAAAAGGAATAAATGATGATTGAAAGCAAGCCACTTACTTTAAGATTAGATAAAGATTTGTGGGTATTTTTCAAGAAAAAAGCCATTGACAGAGAAATGTCTTTATGTGCACTTATTACTGAACAATTAATGAAATATAAAAAATCATGTGAAAGATCATTGACACCTATCGATACCGTGGTATCATAGCGCATATCAACAAAGAGGGGTTTCCATGAAAGAAGATAAAAAGATTACAGCCAGCGTGTCGCATGAGTGCTGGAAGGCGCTCAAGGTGCTTGCAGTGCAGAAGGAAGTTAGCTTACAACTAGTGGTACAAGATATATTACATAAGAGTATGAGTAAGAAGATAAATACTAATAACAATGAGGAGTAAACAAATGTTATCAATACCATTCAATGCAGTAACTTATGCAATAAGATTAAAGGGTGCAGGGATGAAGGCAGAAATAGCAGATATACAGGCGGAAGAGCTAGAACATATTATTAAAAATAATGTAGCAACAAAAGATGATTTAAAGATACTAGAACTATCATTAGAAAGTAAGCTAAAAAGCTTCATGGTTAGATCAATGATAACGTCACTCGGCGTATTAGTAACTTTGATCT
>Ga0193744_1000154_pt1 | contig 22277 bp, 16 predicted proteins | sample L1a1metaG_FD_143056 | JGI IMG/M metagenome (GOLD analysis project Ga0193744, IMG submission 143056) | Soil microbial communities from a riparian zone of the East river system, Colorado, United States - L1a1 | ecosystem: Environmental > Terrestrial > Soil > Riparian zone | place: USA: East River...
ATAAAAAACTCATTTGGTTCAATTGTGATGGTGGGCTTTACCAGTTTAATGAGACGGGACAGAATTGGACTGATTTTTCAAATGGACTTGCAATTACTCAGTTCTATAAGATAGCCATCTCACAAAAGGATTCTAAGTTCATGATTGGCGGCACCCAGGATAATGGAGGGAGAAAAATGCTTGCCAATGGCAACTGGGCAGCAACTAATGGTGGTGATGCTATGGAAGTAGCAATTGATCCGAGTAATGACAATACGATGTATACAACTTATGTAAATGGAAATCTTTACAGATCAAACGATAAATGGGTTAATGATCAGTATTATGATATAAGCGCTAAAATACCTGGTGGCAAACCAAATGGTAGTTGGGTAACTCCTTATATGATTGATCCAAATAATAGTTCAACCCTGGTTGCTGGTTATAATGATGTCTATAGAACTACCAATAAAGGAGAATCCTGGAGCCAGATAAGCACTAATCTAACCGGGAGTACAGATAATACGCTTGATTGTATTCAGGTAGCACCATCAGATTCTAAAATTATTTTTTGCTCAAGAGGGAATACACTTTATAAAACAATTAATCTGGGTGCTAATTGGAATACTCTTTCAGTTCCTGATAATGAAAGTATATCTTCAATAACCATTAATCCTACCAATGCCAATATTATTTGGCTGACCAGAAGCGGTTATAGTGGCGGACAGAAAGTATATAAATCCATAAATGGAGGTACAAACTGGACTAATATAAGTGGAACCCTCCCTAATGTACCGGCCAATTGTATGATTTATGAAATTGGAAGTAATGATGCACTCTATTTAGGCACTGATATTGGTGTATTCTACAGAAGCAATACCCTAAGTGATTGGGTTCCTTATACCTTGGGGTTGCCAAATACGGTTACCACCGATCTTAAAATACAATATCAAAAGAAGATTATCAGGGCAGCCACATTTGGAAGAGGTATTTGGGAAAGTAGCCTAGCACAACCAGAACCCATTACAGCAAATTTGATACTTGATAATATTCAATTGAATGATACCGATTCTCTTGTAGTGTGTATTGGACAGAGTTTACAATTTGATCCCCAAACTACTAAAAATGGTAAATGGGTCTGGACCGGACCAAACAGTTTTTCTTCTTTGATCCGAAATCCCCAACTAATTATTACTACTGGTAATGAAGGTATTTACACAGTCAACTTTACAGATAAATATGGCATTACTACCATTACAAACTATAAATTAAAAGTTATAAATAAGCCCACGATAAGTATTAGTGCAGAAGATTCTACAGTATGCTTTGGCCAAATAGCAAAATTATCAGCTTCGGGGTTTAACACAATTCAATGGCTGCCTGTTAATATCATCAATAATCAATTACAAGTTACAGCAGATACTGTAACTAGCTTTTCCGCAGTTGCGTTTGTGAATGCAGGGTGCATTGATACTGCCCTGTTTAACTTAACGATATATCCCAAAACTGAATTGAAGTTAATTCAGGATAAACAACAAATATGTGTATTAGATTCAGTTAGATTAATAGCACAGGGAATGCTATCCTATAACTGGACTTATCCTGGTGGAACTTCAACATCGGATAGTATTGTTTTACATCCTGATCATGATTTTAATATTAGTTTAGAAGGGGTAGATATAAATGCTTGTAAGGATACTGTCTATACTTCAATAAATTTATTTCCCAAACCTGATATACATATTTTTGCCTCATCTTTAGAAATATGTTTAGGTGACAGCTTAACATTATCATCCTCATTGAATGGACAATATGTATGGTCCACATCAGATACAACTATTTCTGTATGGATAAAGCCAACTACCAATCAGCAATATTTTCTGAACTATACTGATGAAAATACTTGTAAAGCATCTGATACTATTAGCATTTTAGTTCATAATATACCGGCAAAACCTGTTCTATTTCAAGATCTGAATACAATAAAATCTAATACTCTTGCCAGTAATTATGCCTGGTATTTTAAGAATAAACTTATCCAGTCCGGACTAGCTAATTCTATTAATGCAGATACTACCGGACTTTATACTTTGACAATAACAGATGAATTTGGTTGCACTAGTTCAGAATCACTTTTCTTTATTTTAACAAGCAATATAGAATTAACTCAAAAGATTGGACTAAGCATTTCTCCTAATCCTAATAAAGGATTATTCACTATTAACTTCCACTTAGATAACATTCAAAATTGCGAGTTATTAATTTTGGATGAGTCAGGGAAATCAATTTATAGAAATCTTGGAAGCAATTTAAAGGGAAAGATATCAGAGAATATTAAGCTCTCAAACTTAGCTAAAGCTCAATATCATTTATGTTTGTATTTGAGTGAGGGAGTAGTATGTAAAGCATTTATTGTTGAATAGTTGTCAGTTGCTGGTTGTCAGTTGTCAATTGCTTACTTTAAAAGTGAAGGCTTATTTATACTTCCAAGAATTGCAAAAAGCGCTCAGAATTAATCCACTGGCAATGGACAACTAGCAATTGACAACTAAATGACTAATTGGCAAACACCATTCTTTTACTATCAATGACCCTATTATTTACCACCAAGGAATAAACCAAACTACCCGTTGCATGATAACCATGCTCATATAATACTTCATTTATTCCTTCTTTGATATTGACCGGAATTCTTTTTATTTCCAATCCTGATACATCACTTATCAATACATAAGCATTTTTTTCCTGTATAGCTTTCCTTGAAGAGAAAACAATATAAGTAGCTTCATCAAATGGGTTAGGTCTGTTCTGGAGTAATTCAAATTCAGGAATTGCAGTTACTTCATTCGTAGCAACAATAGAATGCTCCTTTTCTGCAGAAAATAAACTTTCTATTCCCAGATCATTTACTGAAGACACACTTACATAAACCTTGGCAATAAAGTTCTTAAATACAGGCACTAAGTTTATTAAATTAGTAACAGTGTAAACAGTATCCCAGTCATTTGTCTGACTCCTCAATGCTATCCTGTAGAAAGGATATGTAACTGAAGGTTTTAACTGAACATTTACCATATTCTTTGGACTAGATAACAGATCGAAATCAGGGGTTACTATTCCCTGAGCAGCCATCGCAATCGTATTTCCATTTAAGACACAATTCCTTGCCAGGTAATGGAAGTCAACATAGAAACTATCAATTTCACCATCATTATTCGTATCAACCCCAAGAATATCCCTGAAGGAATGTTGCCTATCTTTATAGTTTGGATCTGTCACATCAGCATCTCCATCTTCATTTGCGGAAGTATATCTAATAGAAGTATAACTCATTTGCCTGAATGGAATATGATCGCCTCCTCTGCCGGTTCTATCTTCCGGAGTTTGGAGATTGATTCCCATAGGAACTTTTAAATAAGGTGTTAGTTGTTCTTTATATTCTAACTTTGAAAACCTGGCTAACTGCTTGTGAGGAGAGTTAAAACCACCATAAGAAAATATCCTGACATGTGTACTATCAATATCTCCTTCACCAGGGCAACTTGGAGGAGAAGATGTTTTACCGCATATGATACCTCCAATAACATCATTATTCAAAACAGCCTTCATTTTAATGGCTTTATTCTTAATATAAGTTGCAAATGCTGTGGACCCGGCAAGGCTTTGTTCCTCTCCTATAAGAACTACAAATACGAGTGTGTTTTTAAAAGTATATTTAGACATGACTCTAGCCAGTTCCATCACGAGTGCACTCCCACTGGCATTATCTTCAATTCCATTAGCCTGACAAGTTATATCACATAAGCCTTCGCATCTGCTATCCATGTGCCCTTCTACTAATATAATGGAATGGTCATTCGGATCAGTTCCTGGCAACACACAAAAAATATTCTTATGCCTTCCCATAGTGCATATTTGCTGATCGAACTGTAAGAAGCTTGTCACCAATCTGTTATCAGACTTGGAACTGAATTCCTCAAATTTACTGTAAACCCAATTTCTGGCAGCACCTACACCTGTTATTGGAGAAAGTGTATCAGACCCTGTATTCCTATTATAAAAGCTACCCAGTTTTATAATATAAGACTTTAAAGAATCAGAAGATATCTCCTTATTAATTCTTTGAGAAATTGTATCCGGGTGTTCAATTATAAGCTGTGCAGTATAATCAGCCGGATTATAATTACCCAACATGATATCTTCTGCTTTTTGATTCGTCGAAATTATATTAGTTTGAGCAGATAACTGTAAAGTAAAACAAGAAAGTAATAAGAGGATCAGCGTTTTCATATAAGCAAACATTATTTTGTTATAAAGGAAAGAGTCGCTAACAAATATACTCATATTAGTAGCATATACTATTATTTCAAGGGGATAATATTATCTCCACCACTAATTAAGTAGTCTATTTTTCAGGGAGTACATCAAGAAATATATTGTATTTTTACCTTCTTCAAATAATATGAATATTGAGTTCTACATCATTAAGGCTATATCAATTAAATGAATACATCAGAAGAGTTATAGCCCTTAACTTTACTGATAGTATTTGGATAAACTGTGAAATAGCTTCTTTCAGAGAATCAAGAGGTCATGCCTATCTTGAACTAATTGAGAAATCAGATTTTGATGATGAGATCATAGCACAAGCCTCGGCTGTTATTTGGCGAACTCAGTTAAATAATCTTTATAAGAAACTTGGAAGTGATGGTCAATCTGTACTCCAATCAGGTAAAGAAGTACTGATTAAAGTAAAAGTAGATTATAATGCAAAGTATGGTTTGAAGTTAATAATTGAAGATATAGACCTCAGTTTTACAATAGGAAAACTTGCCTTAAAGAGACAGGCTATATTAGAAGAGTTATCAAAACTAAACCTGATAGATAAAAATAAATCTGTATTTCTTCCCAAGGTTATTCAAAGACTGGCTGTGATATCGTCCCCTACTGCTGCTGGTTGGTTTGACTTTCAGAACCACATGGTTCAAAACCAGTATTCCTATTTTTTCAAATTAGACTTTTATCCTTCAGCAATGCAAGGGAACCAGGTCGAAATAGAGTTGTGTGATCAACTTAAGCAAATAATAAAGAAATCCCACCAGTATGATTGTATCCTAATTATACGCGGAGGGGGTGGGAAAGTAGATCTTTCAGATTTTGATAATCTAAAGATAGCTACCATGATTGCCAATTCTCCACTACCAGTATTGACTGGTATAGGCCATGAAATAGATGAATCAGTAACAGATATTGTTGCTAACACCTCCCTAAAGACACCTACGGCTGTGGCTGATTTTATAATTAGTTATAACCTTTCATTCGAAAATGAAGTTATGCAAATGGGCTGGGCAGTATCAGAAGCCGTGAGAAGAAATATTATTATTCAGGAAGAAAAACTTTCTGTTTCAATTCAAAAGTTAAACTGGCTTTCCAGCTCAACTCTAGGAAGATTTAAAGCTAGTCTTGATTCTATACGAAAAGATCTTCCCTTATTTATATTACAAAAGATAAGAAGACAGGGTATAGAACTGGAAGGTATAAATAAACTATTAACTCAACTCTCACCCGAAGCACATCTTAAGAGAGGTTATACAATAACTCTATTTAATGGAAAAGCTATTAATGATACTAATTTCCCCACAATTGGTGATGAAATTATTACCCAAACTTTAAACGCAAGACTACTTAGCACAATAGATAAAACTGAAAGATGAAAAATGAAATATTAAATTACGATACTGCATATTATGAACTCCAGCAGATACTATTCGACATCCAGCAAGATGTTACAGGATTGGATGAATTAAGCGATAAAATAAAAAGGGCAGCAGAACTGGTGAGTTTCTGTAAACAAAAACTTCGTTCTACAGAATTAGAGATTCAGAAACTATTGGACAGTGAATAATGGTTAATGGTTAATTTCTTGAATCTTCGATTCAAGAAATTAATCCTATCACATTTTACATTTTACCTTTCACTTTTTACTTCTTACCTTTTACTGTATCTGATAAAATGCCGTTGGAACGATCCCCACAGAAATCGTATCTGTCAATTTAAACTCATCATCCATAAAATATACTTTACCATTAGAATTATAATCAAGTGCATCTCCCAGTAATATTTTATTACTAATAGCATCATATCCCATTTTATATATATTGCTAATAATAGAAGGAGTTAAAACATTAGAACTTATTTTGTATTTATTCGGTTGATTCCCCACCAATAAATATAAAAATAACTTATCATTGCTTAAAATCAGGCTTTCTGCCTGAGAACTAAGATCTACGGTTTTTACAATATTTTCCCCATCGAGCTTTAATAATTTACCATTTGTACTTGCTGGTGGATTTGCAAAATTAAAATACCCTTTACATAACACCCAATAAGAATTATCTATTTTAATCATTGTAGAAGGGTTATCAGCCAATACAAAACTTGTTACAGATTCATCATTTAGATTTACCTTAAATATCCGGTTATCTTTATCATATCCTCCAGCCATGCTTACAAATAATGTATTCCCGTCTAAAAACATATTTTCAGGACCCTTACCAAGTGGAATCGTCTTCAATATTGTTTTAGAATTGAGATCTACTATTGCTAAAGAACCACTAATACCATCATTCCCCCATTGTGAAACATATGCTTTTCCATTATTGGTTATCATATATCTGGGCAATTCAAATCCATCAATCTGAGACTTATATTTAAAGCTCTTATCTGTAATCACTATTTTATTAGAATTATTAACTACAAAGAATAATTCGTCTCCAACCTGTGTCATGGACTGAAGAACATTACCCAATTTTGCTCCGTTGTTTTCATTGGCATAAATATCAGTTACTGTAGTCATAGTATCTCTATCCCAAAAACTAACGGTACCTGATCCGGTGCCAAAGGTCCCTTCATTTAGAATAACCAACCCATTATCATATTTGCCCGCTGGAATAGGGTTGTCCTTTTTACAGGCCAAGATTGTAATTACACAGATAAAAAGTAAATACTGTAGCTTTTTCATTCTTCTTTATTTTTAGATTTAATTTGAATGGAGATACCAAAACTTATATTTCTTGGCTCTCTTGGTCTATAAGCGACAGATTCATAGGAAGCATCAAAGATATTCTTTACAGCAATATATGGCTTATAATTTAGCTTATTTTTCTCTAACAAATATTCTACCTGAAGGTTTGCAATAAAATATGGTTTTAGATAATCTGATTCATCCGAAGCCGTAAATCTCTTTCCTACCCAATGCTGATAGTAAGCGATCTTAAGTTCCTTAAAACCATACATTATGCTATTTTGAAAACTATATTCAGGAACATAAGCCAATTGTTTATGGAGTATATTGGAACCTGAACCTTCCGAAATTTCCTGGTTTGTCGAACTGGTAAGCTGTAAAGAATTAAAGAATTTTAACTGATTTCTTTTGATATTTATATTGAAGTTCCAAAAGACATTACCCCCAAAACTTATTACCCTTTTATAATTGACCGGTCTCCAATATGGAGAACCGGGTACCCATTGTATCCAATCTTTTATATCATGATAAAACAAGTTGAGTCCAATGCTATTCTTCAATTTCCTCAGAGTCTTTTTGTATTCAATATCTAAGCCTGCATTAATTCCCCTTTCGGGTTTTAACAATTCATTACCTCCAGGTACCCAATAAAGATCATTGAATGTGGGGATATTATAACTTGTAGAAAAATAAGATTTGAAATAAAGCTTTTTAAGTTCGGTCAATAAACTTAATGATGCTACCTGGATAAGATGATTAGTATTTATCAGTTCTGTCCTAGTGTTAACAAAGATCACTGTGTTTAAAGCTAAATTTCTTGTTATATTTAGTGCCAGGCTATTTACCGATCTGTTATGTTCAGTGCTAAAACTAGAATTCATAGCCCTTTCATACTTGGATTGAAGAGAAATTGTAAACGTATATTTATGTATTATTTTAACTGCATTGGTCTGAAAAAATAGAGACTTAACCAATCCAGTATCCAAAATTGCATCATCACTGTATATGATTCTTTCATTAACAAATCCGCCAAGTAAGCTAAGATTTAATTCTGGTTTAGAACGCTCCCATTCGGTAACCACCCTAAGGACATCATCCCTTTGTCTTGGGTGATGATCAACCTCTGTCAGGCTTGGGCTTATTCCTCTATCACTATTAATATTCCATACATGTAATTTCAACTGAGATGACTCATTGAGTTTATATTCAGAGGTCCATTGAATATCATTTAATTTCATTGGATTTTTAAAAAGTCTTTTCTCTTGCTTTGGTGAAGTAAAGTCAATTACACTATATCTATTTAGATAATTAAATAATGATCCTGACAAAAGAGAACTAAATCTCTTTTCTCTATAATTGGCTGTTAAGTTATAGCTTTGATTGTGAAGTGAATTATATGAGGTGCCAAAAGAAATAGAGTTTCCTTTTGAGCTTAGATTGTCAATGAGTAAAGTAGAACCTATTGCTCCACTACCCCAATATGCTGAACTTGTACCAGGAATGAAGTGAATTTGTTGAAAAGATTGGATATTCATTAGTGATAAATCAGAAAGCCCTAATAAGGAACTATTAATGGGTATGCCATTCCAGACAATCTGATTGTGTTGGGGGGCTGTTCCCTGATATGTAAGTGTTGCACTATTACCCGGACCATAGTCTTTCACATATCCTAAGCCTATTAAAGGCAGTACTTCTTTTAAGCTACTGGTATTATTTAAATGAATAAGTGTATCAATTCGTATTATCTGCCTGTCTTTGGTATAAGATTGCCATGGAGAAGCAAATATGTTTACTAGAGGCAAATTTAGGGTATCGCCACTTGCACTGGCTTTAATCCAAATAAAAACTGAAAATAATATATAAAGGATGGTTCTCACAAATCAAAGGTAGAAATTTATAAGGAACAGTTTAAAGTGAAAAAGCTAATGATCGATTATATCCTATCGTTTTAATACCTTTGGTACGTTTTACAGAACGTCAGGTATTGTGGTAAACTTTTCTCTTATTTTATACTCCTCCAGGTCAATCAATGATTGATATTTCCTGATTATTCCCTCATCATATTCAGAATAATGATTGATGTCATCTAGTAACTTTCTTTGATGTTCAAGTAAACTCAGGTAATGCTTTTGAAACTCATATATTGAATTTTGATCCAGTTCTGTTGCTTGTGGAAACTCGGCTGTTAATAAATCTAATTCAATTTTAAGCCGTGAGTGCAGATTTTCAAGGTGTTCATTTTGAAAACCTTCCTTACTAAATTCTTCTTCTATATGGTGAATAGAGAATTGGGTTATCTTCTTCTGTAGCATTTTCTCTTGCTCATATTCAGATAAACTTCCTTTGAGTTCGTTGACTTTTAATATCCTGATGAGCCATGGAAGTGTTAGGCCCTGGAGAACCAGTGTAACCAGAATTACAATAAAGGTGATAAAAAGAATAAGGTTACGGTATGGAAATTCTTTGCCCTCGCTAATTATTAAAGGAATAGATAATGCAGCAGCGAGAGAAACCACACCCCGAATACCAGCCCACCCATGAATCAAAGGCAGTTTCCATCCCGGATTAGCAACAGCAACAGTAATAAATCTGCTCATGAACCTTGTAAATAAAGAGGCGCCTAATGTACAAAGTAGGCGGGTTATTATTAATACAAATGAAATAGCCAGTCCATACCAAATGGCAGATCTCAGGCCTACATCCCCTAGCTGGTCAATGATAGAAGGCAATTGAAGCCCAATCAGTAAAAAAACCAATCCATTCAAAACGAATACTACACTGTTCCAAACATTCACACCCTGGATTCTGCTCATATAATTAAGCATACTCAGCCGCTTACCTGATAAAAAAAGTCCTCCACTTACCACCGAAAGTACTCCTGAAAAATGATAATGTTCTGCAGCATAATACATGCAATATGGCGTTACTAATGTCAAAATGATTTCTACATTCGGAGTAACAGGTAACCAGCGATGGATACAGTAAAAAATCAATCCTATGAAGAGCCCAATCAAGATTCCCATACTTACAACAAGTAAAAAATCACGCGCTGCCTGATGAAAATGAAATTGCCCGGTTATTACTGCTACCAATGCAAACCGAAACACTATCAAAGAAGTAGCATCATTTAGCAGACTTTCGCCTTCTGATATACTCACAAGTGATTTTGGTGCATTCACATGCCGCATGATGGATGTGGCAGAAATAGCATCTGGTGGTGATACAATACCTCCCAACAAAAATCCAAGGGCTAAGGTAAATCCGGGTATGAGTGCAGTAGAAATAACAGCAATTACACAAGAAGTAATAATGACTATTGGAAATGCAAAGCTGGCAATGGCTCTTCTCCATTTCCAGAATTCTTTCCATGATATTTGCCAGGAAGCTTCATATAAAAGTGGGGGAAGAAAGATAAAGAAAACAAGCTCAGGATTAATAGTAATATTTCCAAATGCCGGAATAAAACTGACAATTAATCCACCCAGTACTAAAACTATAGGATAAGCTAATCCCAGTTTGTTTGCAAGCATAACCAATGCCAGGATGATCAGGACTAGAAATACGTATTCTATAAAAGTACTTTGCATGAAGCCACAAAGTAAGGAAAAAGATTTACGATATACGATTTACGAATTACGATTGACTTTTTAACTTGGCTGTACATTTGAATTTCTACTTAAAGTTATTGTATTGTTCATCTGTTACTTTTTCTAACCAGTTTACTATTCCATTTTCAGTATTGGGGTTGATTGCAATATGGGTAAACTCACCATCAGCAGTGGCTCCGTGCCAATGCTCTATATTTGGTGGAATTTTGACAACATCCCCCTCCTTCAGTAATTGTATAGCTTTTCCCCTTTCCTGGTAATAACCATTTCCCACTGTTGCTATCAGAATTTGACCTCCCGGATGTGTGTGCCAGTTATTTCTTGCACCAGCTTCAAAAACCACATTCCCTATTTGACAATTAAACATCATATCATTGGGGACTAATAAATTTAGCCAGACTCTTCCCTGGAAATATTCCGGTGAAGCCTTTTCTCCTTTTGGAAATATACTTTCTTTATTTTCTGATGAATGCATAATGTGATTTTTAGCTTTAATTACAAAATCCAACTACCGGCCTACCAATTTCTGTAAGTTTTCTGGATACCGCGCTCCCTGTACTTCTATTTGGGAGGAAGCTGTATCGATTTCTATAAGTTCCTCTGGTGTAAATTCAACATTGAGACTGCCAATGTTTTCTAACAGTCTAGCTATTTTTGTAGTGCCTGGAATTGGTACAATCCATGGCTTTTGTGCAAGTAACCATGCTAATGCTATCTGGGCAGGAGTTGCATTTTTCTGTTTAGCTATCTTGTTTAATAAATCAATTAAAGACTGATTAGCTTTTCTGGCTTCAGCAGAAAAACGGGGAACCAGGTTCCGGAAATCTGTACTATCAAATTTAGTATTTTCATCTATTTTACCCGTTAGGAAACCCTTACCGAGTGGACTGAAAGGAACAAAGCCAATACCCAATTCTTCAAGAGTTGGAAGCAATTCCATTTCAGGCTCTCTCCACCATAATGAATATTCACTTTGTACAGCAGTGACTGCCTGAACAGCATGTGCTTTGCGAATTGTATGTACCCCGGCTTCTGAAAGTCCAAAATGTTTAACCTTCCCTTCATTAATCAGATCTTGCACTGCACCAGCGACATCTTCTATAGGCACTTCCAGGTCAACACGGTGTTGATAGAATAGATCTATTACCTCTACTTTCAATCTCTTTAAAGATGCCTCTGCAACTTCCTTAATATGTTCAGGACGACTATCCAGTTCATTCCAACGTCCACTTCCATCAGAATTTGCTTTCCAGCCAAACTTAGTCGCTATCACTACTTTACCCCGAAATGGAGCAAGGGCTTCCCCAACAAGTTCTTCATTTATGTATGGGCCATAAACTTCAGCAGTATCAAAAAATGTGATTCCGTTTTCCACAGCTGAACGAATGAGTGCAATCATTTCATTCTTATCAGCAGCCGGACCTAAGCCGAAACTCATACCCATACAGCCAAGTCCAAGTGTCGAGACTTCAAGTTTAGAATTACCCAGAAAACGTTTTTGTATTTTAAACTCCATAATTGCTTATTTAGAAAATATAACACAAAGTTAACGAAAGTGATTTTGCTTATTTAAAATAACTACATAAGTAATTATTTATTAAAACTGCTTAGGTATTGAATTTTGATGCTATAGTCTAGTTTATGTTTGATCTAATACGGTTTTATTTATTTCCCGCCAAATCAGAGCATTGAAAACTGGATCAGGAAAGGCATTGAGGGCAAGCAGAGCGCATTGAATATTTTGACATTCGTGACGACGCTAAAGGGTCAAAAGATTCTGGGGCGCTAGAGCCTGAATCCATGTTTTCAAGTGGGCAAGCAGATGAGTATAGCTGCCTTGATTTGGCAAGCCTTTTTTGGTTACTTTTTTGGGACTGCAAAAAAGTAACTGCCACGACCAAGGTGCGGGATCTGCGACCCGTCCGGTCCTTAGATCCCGTACCTTTTCGGTCGGGGCATGAGGACAATGCCAAGCTTATTTGAAACTCTTAAGTATTCAAAGGCAATAGCTCTAATTCATACGATAACTAGACTATAGCTAATATTGATTATAAATTAAGATAAATAGTATGAAGCCAATTCAATAATTAAAATGGATTAGGCGGTTTTGCGATTTAGCAATACTTCAAGAATATAAATCAATAATAAATATTGTCCTAATGAACAGGTACATTAAAAATGAAGCCTACTCCAAAGACATTCTCAATACTTAAATCAGGATCTTCGCTCAGGTATTTGCGAATTTTAGTAATGAAAACATCCAGGCTCCTACCCAGGAAATAATCATTTTCACCCCACAGATCTTTAAGTAATTCTTCCCTTTTACTTAGATTATTCCGGCGTTCATGTAAATATTTAAGTATATCACTTTCCCTTTTGGTGATTCTTTTTACTTTACCCGCAATCATTAATGACTGATTATTGAAATCAAACAGATAATTACCAATTGGGATAATATCAGGCTTTGTCTCATTTACTATTTCAGGCAACCTACGAATAACAGCTTTTATTTTCCAAAGCAGCTCTTCTTCATCAAATGGTTTTGTAATGTAGTCATCGGCACCTATTCCGTAACCTTTTAACTTATCTTCTTTTAAAGATTTGGCAGTGATAAAGATCAATGGTACTTTTTGGTCGGTTAATCTGATCTCATTGGCAAGTGTAAATCCATCCATCTTCGGCATCATAACATCCAGTAAGCATAAATCAAACTGGTTTGTTTGAAATGCTTTTAATGCTAGTTCTCCATCCTTACACAACTTAACATAAAAACCTTCTGTCTCCAGGTAATCTACCAGAAGCATTCCTAAATTGAGATCATCTTCAGCTAATAATATTTTGAGTCGTTCCTTATACATAAGGCAAGCTAATAGTGAATGTTGTAGTTTTCCCATTTTCACTATTTAATTCAATTGTACCGCCATGTAACTCCACTATTTTTTTAGTGTAAGCCAAACCAAGACCAAAGCCTTTTACATTATGAACATCACCTGTTGGAACCCTAAAAAACTTGTCGAATACCAGTTTTTGATATTCCTTATCTATACCTATTCCATTATCCGAAACTGTTATTATTAAATTGTTACCACTATTCGAAGTTTGAATATTTATTTCAGGTTTTGCCTTTGCATATTTAACAGCATTGTCTATCAGATTGCACAAGGCATTGGTAAGATGAGTTTTATCACCAAGTATATTATAATGGTCAGCATTGAGTTGCAATTTAAAACTACCTTCTTTATTTTCAATCTGAATGCCAATACAACTAAAAGAATCTTTAATTAACTCATGAAAATCTAAAATCGCTTTTTGAAGTGGGATCTCTCCTCTTTCAAGAGCCGTCATACTTAACATATGTTCAACCTGGAGTCTTAATTTATCATTTTCTTCCAGTATAATTCCTGAATAGTGTTTTATCTTTTCTTCCTGTTTAATTGTGGAATCTTTTATAATCATCTTGCCTGCCAAAGCAATATTGGTCAATGGTGTTTTAAATTCATGAGTCATGTTATTTAAGAACTCAGTAGTATATTCAGATATTCTTTTCTCTTTAATCAACGACAAGATAGTTCTCCAAAACATAATAAGGACAATGAGAATAAGGATCACTGAGCTAACAAACATAGTCCCCATCTCAGCCATAATAAATTGCTTTTTTTCCGGGAATATCAGTTTTAGTTCCAGCCCATTACTATCTGATTCCGTAAGTGTTTTATTATAAATATAATCTGAAAATCCGGATCCGCTGTTTGCTGTAACTGTTCTTGGCTTTATGACTTCAAATTTATAATCTATATGAAAATTGTAAAATTGCATATAGTGGGTAAAAATGGAGTCAATTTTAAATACCTCGTCTTTACCTAATATTGCTTTGGGTTCTGCATCACTATTTAAATCAACACCACACTGGCCTATTTTCTTACAAGTTTCTTTATCTGACTGAATGGATTCTGTAGCCCTTGAAAGGACAATATTCGCTTTCTCATTGAAAAACTCTTCTTTGATTTTTGCAGTCTGGAAGATCCAGTTAACCTGAATAATCAACAGGATTAACAGGGCTAATGAAGATATTACAATAAAGATATTTGTCTTGTTCAGTTTCATATGATTATTCAAAATTAGCCCCTTTTTATGGCATATATCCAATTATAACAAGTCGTTAACAAGGTAATAACTAGTCAATAGGAGCTTCTACTTCTAATCAGCCCTAGCTTTGTCTTATAAATCTAAACTCTTAAATTATGAAAAAATTAATCTTAACTTCAGCAACAATTTTATTTATTGGTCTTACAGCTTTTGGACAAGATGGTGGTAAGTGTGCAAAAAAATGTGGCAATAAATCTAATCAGACTCAATGTTCGAAAGAACAAACTTGTAATGGTGTGTATAGTTTAAATGCATTTACTCCTGAAAAGAAATGCATGGATGAAAAAGCTATTGCAAAAAATAGTGTGAATAATAAAACTGATAAAAAACCTATTAGAACCAACGATGCTTCTTTAATTAGTTACAACAAAAAAAAGTAATATGAAATACAGTATAATCAGCTTCGCATTTTTCCTCTCAGTCTTCAACAGCAGTGCTCAAAATTTAAACTATGCTGTTCACGGAACCTATGCAAATGCAGTTAAAAAGGAAAAAATAACCGATGCTAAAACCATGAGTGATATTATACCATATTATCCTGCATCCTGGATTATGAAATACAATTCTGCAGAAATAGTAGTGACTACCGGAGGAAAAACTTTAAAGGCAGAAGCTAAAGATTACCAGCTTGATAGTGCTCAAACAAATCTATTAAATACTGCCACCCTCGGATCCGATATTTCAATAAATATAGATTATGAATATAAGAATGCCGTAACTGACAATACCGAAACAGGTACGATGAATTATTCCACTACTGTAATTCCTGAAATTGAAGCAGATTATATTGGTGGTCACGAAGCTTTGATGGAATATATTAAGAAAAATGGCATTGATAAAATTCCAGAAAAAGATCCTAAACATGCTATTGAGGCTTCTATAAGATTTACAGTTAATGAGGTCGGGGAAATATCAAATGCTAAAATATCAAGGGCATCTGATGATCCTAAAACAGATAATCTATTACTCGATATAATCAATAAAATGCCTAAGTGGAGACCTGCTGAAAACTCAAAAGGAATCAGGGTAAAACAGGAATTTGTGTTTAATGTTAGCAACCGTGGTGGATGCTAGATTAAAGAATTAAATATTATTAAATAGTGGGGTTTCAAGTTAGAATGGTCATATAGAAATTTTGGCACTTCAGTTTTGATTTGAGATCCAGCTGTTTAATTAATCCTGATTGGTATGTAAAAATTCTCCTATTTAAATTATTCAATCGCCATTCAAATGAAAAAGTATATCTTATATAAATATATCTGTTCTCTGTTATTTTTAGTAGTGTCCTTAACTCCATCTTATGGCCAGCATAAGAATGACGATTCTAAAATCAATAGGGTTAAATCAAAAATAACCCCGGTAATACAGGAGAAAATTATAAACACATCCCGATCTGCCTGGTGGACCCATACAATTAGTACCTTAGAAGATAAATCAGGGAATCTTTGGTTTTGCACTACGGGTGAAGGTGTATATCGCTATAATGGAAAAAACTTTAGCCATTTTACTACAAAAGAAGGTCTACCTGATAATATAGTATGGTGTATTTTAGAAGATAAATCCGGTAATATATGGTTCGGCACATCAAAAGGAGCCTGTTATTATAATGGCAGTAGCATAAAAAAATTAGCAATTCCTGTACCCGAGGGTGGACAGTTCAATCCATTAAAAGGAATTCAGAGCTTTAAAAACTCTACTAAAAACGTTCCTGCTTATATTATAGTTACCAGTATTATCCAGGACCAATTTGGAAGTATATGGCTTGGGACTAACAATGGTGTTTATCGATATGATGGAAAAAACATCAGTAATTTTCTGAATAATGAATGTAAAGTTTCTGAAGATAAATTATCAGATACAAATGTTACCTGTCATTTTGTTGATAAGAAAGGAAACATTTGGTTCAGCTTTCACACTTGTTCCGGACAGTGTATTTTTTTATATCGTTTAGATGCAAATAGAATAAATCACCCTTGTATTACCGGCAATTGCAAACATAATCTCCACTTACAAAAAGACCTGGCAGCTCATAATAAGGAAATTGAAAACTCCTTTACCAAAATTAAAAATGAAGATAACTCAGTTAATTTTGATATCACTACCTTATTTGAAGATAGAACAGGGAAGATCTGGATCGGCACCTATGAAAATGGAGTATACTTATATGATGGAAAGTCATTAAGTCATATTTCAAACAAAGAAAACCTCGCTAATAATTATTACAATGGCAACGCATTTACTTCCTTAACAAAGAATGAAAGCCTTAACGGCAATTATGTCAAATCTATAGTAGAAGATAAAAGCGGGAATATATGGTTTGGTACTTATGGCCGAAGTGACAGCGATTATGATGGCAATGGTATTTATCGGTATGACGGTAAAACTTTTAAACACTATACAAAAAAAGATGGCTTAAGCAGTAACACCATCAACTGTATGTTAACAGATAGAATGGGTAATCTTTGGATCGGTACAGATGCATGGGGCGTTTCCCGGTTTAACGGAGAATCCTTTACCAATTTTACTGAAAAAGATGGTATTAGTGATAACAATATTTGGAGCATATTAGAAGATAAAACCGGAAATATTTGGTTTGGAACTAACTACCAGGGAGTTTGCCGATTCAATGGAAAATCCATTACTAATTTTACTGAGAAAGCTTTTAAATGACCGGTAAAAAGTAAAAGGTGAAATGTGAAAAGAATTGAATTGTGCTACCCTTTTTAGCTAATTTTGATATTAACCCTCCGAAAATATGATTATACAAAAGCTTTTATATTCTTTGATCCTAATATCATTTTCTATCATTACTTCCTTAGGTCAACATTGTGTTGATGTACAGAAAGACAGTTTAACCAGAGCAAAAACAAATACCACTTTTCAAACTAAACTGGTATTACCAGATTTCCGGTTTTTAAAACCTGAGCAGATAGGTGAATTTGTGCGCCGAATTTATCAAGACAAAGCTGGAAACCATTGGTTTGGAACCAATCAGGAAGGTGTTGCTCGTTATGATGGTCAATCCTTAAAATACTTTCTCAGTGGTTATGCAGTTAGAGCCATTACTGAAGATGAAAGTGGCAAACTTTGGTTTGCCACCAGCGGTGGTGTATTTAGCTATGATGGAAAATCATTTATTAATTATACCATGGCAGATGGACTTAGGGCTAACCAGGTTTGGAGTATTTTAAAAGATAGAAGTGGCAAAATATGGTTCGGCACGGAAAGCGGAATCTCAATTTACGATGGTAAAACATTTATAAGTTTCTCAATTCCTGAAGTAGATCTCAGTGATTTCCCCAATGCTTATCCCAGCCCTAAACTGATCAATTGTATTTATCAGGATAAAAGCGGTAAAATTTGGTTCGGTTCCAACGGTGGTGGTGCATATTTTTATGATGGTAAAAGCTTAAGCAATATTTCAGAAAAAGATGGCTTATGCAATAACTTTGTTCAGACCATTATAGAGGACAATACAGGAAAACTTTGGTTCGGCACCCGCTTTGGAGGCATGTCCAGTTATGATGGAAAAACATTTACCAATTATAATTTACATTATCCCGTAGCAGAAAACTTACATGATAATTTTGTCTGGGCCATTTACCAGGACAGCAATGGAAACATTTGGATCGCAACAGCCGGAGGTGGTTTGCATCGTTTTGATGGAAACAACTTTACTAATTATGATGAAAAAGATGGTTTGAGTAATAAATTTATACAAAGTATCTTTCAGGATAAAAACGGTACAATATGGATAGGTGCCTCCGGTGGCCTCTTTCGCTTCAATGGGAAATCATTTATAAATGTCACTAAGTATGGCCCGTGGAAGTAATTTATAATGAGGAATTATCAATTAGATGTGATTAGTGTTTACTTATGATTTTCCTACTTCATTGTCAATTAACTTCACTTTAATAGACTTTGATTCTAAAAATAAAGAACTTGAAATACGAACGCTTAAAAACACAAATTGGCATCTATCCCCTGCTCTTTCTTTCATTTCTATTCTATTCATGTCCAGAGCAAGTCAAAACTAATTTTCCAATTAAGAAGCTGGCTGTAAGAAAAACTAAAAAGAAACCTGGTAATTGCCCATATCAAAATATTAGCAGCAGCTTAAAAGATAAAGATGGCAATCTTTGGTTTGGTTCCACAGGAGAGGGTGTATTTCTTTTCGATGGAAAATCCTTTACCCATTATACTGAAAAAGATGGTTTAAGTAGTAATGAGATTTCATGTATTTATGAGGATAGAGATGGTAATCTAATGTTTGGTACGAATAATGGAATAAGTCGTTTTGATGCTTTTGCTTCACTGAGCACAGGTTCGAAAAGATTTTCCACTTTGAGAATTCCGGAACCAAAGGACAGGAATTTCCAGGATTATAAAACTACCCCCAACGACATACCCTTCACCATCAATATGATTAGTAGTATAGTCCAGGACAAAACTGGTGATTATTGGTTTGCAACTAATGTGGGTGTCTTTCGGTATAATGGAAAAAGCTTCAGTTATTTTTTGCATAATGATGGCATAGTTAATAAGAACAAGCTTCATCTCAAACAGGTTTCCTCTATATTAGAAGATAAAAACGGAGTTGTTTGGTTTGCTTCCTACAATCAGGAAGGATTATGCCGGTTTGATGGTAAATCCATATCCAGTTTTACTCCCTGCAATGACGGAATGATTCTTTCGATCTTAGAAGCTAAATCCGGCAATATTTGGATAGGGACTAAAAACCATGGAGCCTGTCTTTATGATGGGAAAAGCTTAAATAATTACCCCATAAAGGATGGCCTTTGTAATAACAATGTTACTACCATATTAGAAGACAGAAAAGGAAATATATGGTTCGGCAGTGACGGTAAAGATGGAGGTGCGACTTGTTACGATGGTAAATCCTTTACTTGTTTTACAATAAAAGATGGTCTTAGCAATAACTCATTATGGACTATTGTAGAAGATAATTCCGGTAAACTTTGGTTTGGCACAAGGGGTATGGGCTTGTATTGTTATGATGGCGTTAGATTTATTGATTATTCAAAGGAATTGATTTATTAATAGTGTTTAGTGTTTAGTAAAACAACTCAGGAGCATTGTTTTTGTCTGAATTAGACTAAAGATGATAAGATTTTAGCGGACTACTTACCCCAGAATTCGATCCCAACCAACTACCAACAATTCTTATCTGAATCAGGATTCTTAGGATTTAAATAAATTTCCAAGACATCGGTCACCTGACATCGAATAACGAAACTGAAGTAAAATCATAAATCTTAAATAGATAACTACTCTAAAAGCCCTGGCAACCGGCAACTGGCAACTAAAAGAAAGGTGTTAATACTACAACTCTTTACCGTAATTATACAACACTTATCAGCTTCAATACCATCACTTTTGTGAAATCAATATCTTTCTTCCTACCTGTTCCGCCAGTTGCGGCAATTAAATCTAAAAAAATGAAAAGTTTACTAACACTAATCCAATTAGTGGCAATAATATTTTCTTGCCAAACTCTAAGTTTCAGTCAGGCACCAACCTTAGGTACTACAGCAGATTTTGTACTCTTTACCACAGTTGGAGCTACAACTAATACTGGCATTTCTCATCTTACAGGCAATGTTGGAACCAATGGAGGTTCTATAACCGGTTTTGGTAATGTGAATGGTGTTATGCACAACGGTGATGGTGCAAGTGCACAATGTGCGTCAGATTTACTAAACCTGTATAATCAACTTAATACAGCAATACCGACTTTCTTTCCCGCACCTGCTCTGGGAAACGGACAAATTCTTACCGGAGGGGTGTATTCTATAACGGGTAACGCAACATTAGATCAAAGTCTAAACTTTGACGCACAAGGTGATGAGAATGCTGTATTTATATTGCAAATTCAAGGGACATTGTCTACTAATCCTGCTTCAGAAATCATATTGAGCAACGGTGCCCTGGCTTGTAACATATTTTGGAAGGTTGAAGGTTTAGTTAGTTTAGCTTCTGGAACCAAAATGAAAGGAACAATAGTAGCAAACAATGCAGCGATAAATATGAGTACTGGTGTCACACTCGAAGGTAGAGCACTTTCAACTTCAGGTGCGGTTGGTGTTAATGGAGTAATGGCATACACCCCTACTGGTTGTGGTAGTCTGGTTCTTAACGGACCATTTGCACCAGAACTTGGAACAACAGCCTGCTATGCAATATTTTCTTCTAATGGAGAAGTTACCAATACCGACACCAGCATTATTAAAGGAGATGTCGGTACTAATGTAGGTCTCACAACAGGTTTTAACCCCTTATTTGTAGATGGTATGATCCATCCGATTCCTGATGGATCTACTGCAGCGTGTTCAGCAGATTTATTGAACGTCTATAGCTATTTAAATACATTGAGTTATGATATTGAACTTTTATATCCTGCACAGTTTGGTAATGAGCTTGTGCTTACTCCGCATACTTACCTCCTGAATGCAGCTACTGGATTTACAGGTAATCTCTACCTGGATGCAGCAGGAAATGAAAATGCAGTGTTTGTAATACAAATAAACGGAGCACTTACTACAAGTACATATGCTAATGTGCTTTTAATTAATGGAACACAGGCAAAAAACGTATATTGGAAAATTGAGGGTGCATTAAATATAAATGACTATTCGATTTTCAAAGGAACATTAGTTGTAAATAACGGTGCCATTAACTTGAAAAAAGGAGTGACCCTCGATGGCAGAGCATTTACTACCACAGGTGCACTAAAAACTGCTTCAATAACAGCTACCATGCCTCCTGGTTGTATTATTACCAGTACAAATTCTTTTATCGAAGAGAATGCAATTGAGCCATTCAGTATTTATCCAAATCCATTTATTATAAACACTACGCTAACCATCAGTTCTAACTCCCAGATTAACAATGCAGAATTGAAAGTTTTCAATTTCATCGGTGAAGAGCTTTTGAATATTCCTCTATCAGATCAAATAACTAGTTTTAAAACAACTAATCTTACTACCGGAGTTTATTTTTATAAGGTAGTTGCTAATAATAAAATCATTCAATCAGGAAAGTTGATTTCTAGTGAGAGGTAAAAGGGGAAAAGTAATAAGGTGAAAAGTAAAAGGTAAAAACAATTTACCTTTAATTCGGCTATCATGAATAAAAATGTAGAGACAAGGCAGTGCCTTGTCTCCTAGATATTCATTGCTATTTACAATTCAATGTCGTTTAGTTAAGGTTTTTATAATCTTGAATTAGATTTTCCAAAGGATATTGCGCGCCTGTAGCGCTGGTGAATTTTGTTATTGTTTTCTAGGGGCTTCACCCCTAGCTGATATATTGAGCCCATCAGGGCAAAGAATTTCTTAACTAATCGACATAGATATACAATTTACAAATTTAAGATTGCCCATAACCTTGCCTTTAAAGTATACATTGTAAGGGCGATTCACGAATCATTAGTGTCCGGGGAAATTCTCGAAACAGCTTTTTAACCTCTTAATATCCTTGATATCATTGAGTTCTTTATA
>Ga0193744_1000155_pt1 | contig 21637 bp, 16 predicted proteins | sample L1a1metaG_FD_143056 | JGI IMG/M metagenome (GOLD analysis project Ga0193744, IMG submission 143056) | Soil microbial communities from a riparian zone of the East river system, Colorado, United States - L1a1 | ecosystem: Environmental > Terrestrial > Soil > Riparian zone | place: USA: East River...
GGCGATTTCGCATATGTGATTCTTCAATATCCTTTCCAGGTTCTATACGGCGCAATTGTTTCATCATACCATTAGCGATATAGTTATCATATTGAGCTTTACCTACTTCAAGTGAAGGAATAAGACCCAATTCTACCAACTTCTTATCCATGATATAATATAAGCCTACAATATCGGCTCTGGCTTCTTCCATGGTAGAGGCATAATTTTTTAATGTAATAGACGGATCTTCTACACCTTTCTCAATCTGTCCGGATGCATGACCTATTACCTCGTGTAATGCTGTATGCATCTCTTCACATAAAGATCCATATTGTTTAAAACGGGCTGTGGCTTCGGGGCTTGGAGAGAACTCATTGTAAACTCCTTTTCCGGATGAAAATCCATATGCCGTAATTATATTACCAAGGCTCACAGATTTTGAACCATACAATTGTCTTATCCATTCAGAATTAGGCACATTCACTCCTATTGGAGTTAAAGGTGCAGCATCACCTGATTCGCCGGCTACATCTACTACTTTATAACTTACTCCGTTTACTTTTTTCTTTTTATGCTCCGGCATTATGGTAGAGTTATCTTCAAACCATTGGGCATTTTCAGAAAGCATTTTCATTCTTTTAGAAGCTTCAAAGTCTGTAATTTCTACTACACTCTCATAGCTACCTTTAAAACTTTTGGGATCATTATATACTTCAATAAAGGAATTGATGTAATCTATATCACCTTCTTTTGCTTGTGCCCAGGCTATATTATATTCATCCCATTTCTTAAGATCTCCTGTTGTATAGTATTGTATTAATAGCTTTAGAGCATCTGCCTGTTTTTTATTTTCGGCCACTCCTACGGCTTTCTCAAGCCATTTAATAATCTCAGAAATAGCCTGTCCATACATACCATCCTTCTTCCATACTTTTTCAAATAACTTTCCGTCTTTACCGATAGCCAACTTACTATTTATACCATAAGCTATGAAGCTATCCTTCACTGTATTTTTAAGGTTTTTGTAGAAAGCTACGACTTCATCATCCTTAATTCCCTTATCATAAAAGTTAACTGCTGATGAAGTAACCAGATCCTTAGAAGGATCCAGACTTACTTTCTTCATATCAACTTTAGGATCAAACATGGCAGTCAATACTTCTTCCGAAACTTGTGTACCAGTTTCTTTCAACAACCCGGCAAAGTAATCTTTGCTAAACTTAGGTAATATTTTATCTGAAGAATAATGATGATGAATACCGCTACCAAACCATACTTGTTTAGTATAGGTCATGAAGTTGGTCCAGTCACTACTAGATTTATCAGCTTTATAATTAGTTAGAATTTTCTCTAAAGCCCTTCTAATGGTAAGATTGTATTTATAATTTTGGTCATAATGAATATCTCTTCCACTTAAGCCGGCTTGTGTCAGATAATACACTAATAATTTTTGATTCAATGTCAGCTTATCAAAACTCTTTACCCGGTATCTTAGTATCTGGACATCAGCAAAAGCTTCTGTTTTCCATTGGAATAAAGAATCGGGTTCAGCAGCTTGTACTTCTACTGGTTTGGAATTGTTTTTACAGCCCACTGTGCATAATACCAGTCCTGTAATGATGAGGAGGAAGCAATTTTTCATGGTTAGGTTTTATTTTGTTTGATTAGGTGTTGCAGATTTTACTTCCAATAACTGGATTTCAAAAGCTAATATGGAAGATGGAGGTATCATCAATGAGCCATCAGGATTATTAACAGTTTTTTCGCCATATCCGATATATGGGGGGACAACAAATGTTCCACTTCCTCCTTGTTTAAGCAGCATAACTGCTTCATCAAATCCAGGTACCATTTTACCAACTGTATAAGTTAATGGGCCACTAGTTGGTTTAAAAGTAGAGTCAAATTCTTTACCGTTTAATAACTTTCCTCTGAAGTTAATAACAACAACATCTCCTTTCTTAGGCTGACTCCCGTTTCCGGGTATTGAGATATCATAAAGTAATCCAGATTCAGTTCTTTTCGGATTTTTAATATTGTTTCCTTCAAGATATTGGAGCATCTTTTTCTCCATATCCTCAGTAAAGTTAGGGCTGGAAACTTTAGTTTTACATGACAATAATGCTGTAATAGCAATAAGGAATAATAGTCGGAATCGCATGGTCTTTTAAATTTTGACGCAAATATACGACTTTAAGATTCAACTAATAATAGGAAAATGAAAGGGAATATAAAGATTCGACCAAATTATACAACCAATCCACCATCAACACTTATTACTGTTCCACTTATAAAACTTGCCTCATCAGAGGAAAGGAAAGCATAGACATTAGCAATTTCGGATGGTTCACCTAATCGGCCAAGTGGGGTTTTATCTTTAAAGGTCTGCAATACATTTTCAGGTATTGTTAACATCATCTCTGTTGCTACAAAACCTGGAGCTACTGCATTTACAGTTATATTTTTCCTTCCCAATTCCCTGGCCCAGGTTTTGGTCATACCTATTACTCCGGCTTTGGTAGCAACATAATTGGTCTGGCCAAAATTACCATATAAGCCTACAACAGAAGCTGCATTAACAATACGTCCATACAGTTTTTCTACCATAAATGGCATCACTGCTTTAGCACAATTAAATACCCCTTTAAGGTTTACATTAATGACCGTGTCAAATTGTTCCTCAGTCATATTCTTTAATGTAGCATCTCGCGTGATACCTGCATTATTAATAAGAATATCTATTTTACCATATTTTGAAGCCACTGTACTTGCAGCAGTTTGAACGGCTGATAATTGTGTTGTATCTACTTTAATATAGTCAACATCAAATCCTTTAGCTTTAAAATAAGCCAGGGTTTCTAATGCTTTTTGTTCAGCAACATCCCAGATAATCACCTTCGCTCCTTCATTCAAAAACTTCTCACAAGTAGCCTTCCCTATTCCACTGGCACCACCTGTTATAATTGCTACTCTGTCCTTCAAGATTCCCATAGTTCATTTTATTAGAGGCGCAAAGTTAAACCAGTATGATAAATGGGGCTGTGAGCAGAATAGATTTTAAGGGTTGACCGAATTGTTGATATTTCCAGATTATTTATTTAAATATCTATATACCAAGCCGGTAAACCCAAATAATATTGAATGGACTGAATAGATTTAATGGCTAAATCATAGGGGCATTTTTAATTTAAAGCCTACTCCATGTATGTTTTCAAGGGATAAATCAGGGTCATCATTAAGATATTTACGCAATCGACTTATAAATACATCAAGACTTCTACCTAGAAAATAGTCATCCTCGCCCCATACATTTTCTAATATGACTGATCTTTTTATAACCTGGTTTTTATTTAATAGAAAGAATTTAAGTACATCTGCTTCTTTCTGCGTGAGCGTCCTGGACTTCTTTTCAAAGTTTAGTGATAAGTTTGGAAAGTCAAAGACAAATTGTCCAAGTATATATATATCATCGTAAGGAGGCTTAGACAATATGCGGCTTCTCTTTAAGAATATTTCTATTTTTAAATGTAGTTCTTCAATACTAAATGGTTTAAGGATATAATCATCGGCACCCAAACGCAAACCGTATATTTTATCTTCTTTTAATGATTTGGCTGTTAGAAATATAATAGGTATATCCGTATTGGTTTTTCTGATGTGTGCAGCTACCTGAAAACCATCCATTACAGGCATCATAACATCAAGTATGCATAAATCAAAACTACCCTTATCAAAAGTATCAATTGCTTCTTTACCATCAGCACAATGGCTAATCATATAACCTTGCATTTCAAGATTATCCCTGGTAACGAAACTTAAAGTAGGATCATCCTCTGCATATAATAAATGTGGTTTCATTACTCTAATTTATAAATTCTTCTTAAATTTTATGGTGAATGTTGTTCCTTTACCAAGTTCACTATCTACTCCCAGTTGCCATCCATGAGCTCTACAAATGGAGTTTACATAGAATAATCCAAGTCCGAAACCTTTTACATTATGGATGTTTCCAGTTGGGACACGAAAGAACTTTTTAAAGATATTCTTTAAATCCTTTTTCTCAATACCAATTCCATTATCTTCTATTGATAAAAGAATAGAGTTGTCAACATCCATTGTCAATATTTTTATTAATGGGTCTTGCCGTCTGTATTTAACCGCATTATCTAAAAGGCTATTCAGTATATTGATCAAATGAAGTGAGTCAGCTTTTATTATGGGATGACTTGCATTTAAATCGAGTTGGATATGCCCGTTAATATCTAAAAGAAAAGGCTCAAAGCTATCTGCTACTGATTCTATAATAGAATGAAGATTAACTTCAATTGTTTCCATGGATACTTTTCCCTTATCTAATTTAGCTACCTGCAATAATTTCTCAACCTGGTCATTTAAGCGTTTATTCTGTTCCCTTATTATATGAGCATACTTAATCAATCTCTTATCCCTCTTAATTAATTCATTATTTAAAAACATCTCTGTAGAGATTCTTATAGTAGATATGGGAGTTTTAAACTCATGAGTCATGTTATTGATAAAGTCTTTCTGTATTTCAGACAACCTTCTCTGCCTGAGGATAATAACCAGGCTAATAGTAAATATGACTAGTATAAATAATAGTATACCTGTAAAGAGTAATGGAAGCCAAATACCTGAAAGGAGGTAATTGCCAGTACTATGAAACCTGACTCCAAAATAATACAAAAACTTATTGTAGTTAGGCAACTTTCTTATTTTGAGCTGCTGGGGCGATAACTTAGATAACTGCACCCTGTTGCCATATACAACTTCCTTACTATTACAATCATAAATGGCATAATCAAAATCTAGATCAATACCCTTGAACAAGAATTCCTTAGCAAGGCTGTACTCTAATTGGCCGGCATCTATAAAATCATTTATGTTTATTATAAATGAATTGTTGCCTCTTTGCTGAACAGTGGTATATGCAGGCAGCTCTGCATTCCGTGCCTTTGCAAGATTACGTGCTACCTGTATTAGCGCAATTTTAGCATTTTCCTGAAATTCCTGCTTGCGTAGTTCCAGGGATCTTAACATCCAATATACCTGCATACCCAAAATACCAATTATAGCCAATGCGCCAAGTATCAGTATGCGGGTTATGCTTTTATTAGACATAATTATATTTAAAAATACTTAAAGATAAGACTATAAAAGAGGTAAACAAAAAAACTAACTTTGCAAACTTAAATACTCTTTCATTGTATCGTTTATTGTTTGTTGCTTTATTCTTCTTATCACAGTTTTTAGGTTTTACTCAATCTAGCCCAAATCCATTTGACCTTACACATAGATTGAAGACATTGAATTTTAACCATAAAGGAGATAGTGGTAAATTAGATCAACATTATAATCCATTTGATATTCCCAATAAAAAACTAATCAAGCCTATTGTTAATAGACTGCATGTCAATAATGTTGTAAAAAATGAGTGGAGCTTTATTCCAGTGGGTGTTAAGCCAGAATTATTTTTTGGTTTATTTATAGGGCTATTTATATTATTGGCCCTAATCTCAGCAACCTCTCGAAATGTTTATATTAAAATATTGTTTGCACTTAAAAATGATAGCTCCTTAAAAGTATTTAAAAGGGAAGCTGGAAACTTCTATTTATCACCTATAATATTATTGTATTTATTTTGGTTGATTAACTTGGGGTGCTTTTTATTCTTACTTGGACAGTATTATAAAATTTCAATTATATACCAGGGAAGAACTGCTGTCTTTTTTGAATTTATTAGCATTATTTCCCTTATAATCCTTATCAAACATTTGCTCTGGTATTTCACAAGTCAGCTTTTTTCTTTCAAGAAAGAAATGGATCTTTTTCATTTTGGTATCATTCTTATCAATATATTACTTGGTCTGATTTTGTTCCCAATAAATATATTTTTGATTTATATACCCCTTACTTTATTAAAAACAGTAGCCTTTCTAGGTATATTTGCCATCATATCTATGTACGTATATCGTGCCTTTATTGGTCTATTAGTTACCAATAAGTTTATTCTTGGAAATTTATTTCATTTTTTATTGTATTTTTGCACCGTGGAAATAGCACCGTTCGTGATCATTTTGAAATACTTGTCAATAAACACGGGTATTCAGTAACTCTTATAACATGAACTTGACAATAAACATTAAACAAGTGGTAGAGACTTTTAAGCCTGTTAGAACTATTTTAATCACTCAGCCTCACCCAGTACAGAAAAATCCTTACGAAGAAATAATTGATAAATTCGGGATTACAATAGATTGGAGAGAGTTCAACCAGGTAGAACCTATAGATATTAAAGAATTTCGTCGTCAGCGTATTCGTTTGGATGAATACGGCGCAGTAATTTTCACTAGTAAGAATTCTATAGAACATTTTTTTCGTGTATGTGAAGAGATGCGTATTAAAATGTCTCCCGAAACAAAGTATTTTTGTATATCCGAAGCAATAGCCAATTATCTCCAGAAGTTTATCTTATATAGAAAAAGAAAGGTATTTGTAGGCGAAAAGAATATAGCCGATCTAAAAAATTACCTTATCAAACACAGAGATAATGAGACTTTTTTGGTTCCCACTTCCAACTTAGGAGCAAGAGAAGTTTTAAGTTTTCTTGATGAGCATAAGATAAAATACCAGGAGTCTCTGATAAGTAATACTGTATCAAGTGATCTTTCAGATTTGAAAAACATCACTTATGATATGCTTGTATTTTTTAGTCCTTTAGCGGTAAAATCACTTTATGATAACTTCCCTGACTTCACTCAGAATGAAACCAGGTTAGCAGCATTTGGTAACAGCACTGCTCAACAGATTACAGATAGAGGTTTATTCCTCAATATTAATGCTCCAAATCCGGAAACACCTTCTATGCACATGGCTATTTTAAAATACCTTCAAATTGCCAATAAAGAAAATGCCTGATGCTAAAAGCTCCCGGATTATTCCCTGCTTTTCAGTTTTAAGTGCTTATAGGTGGAATTGAATTCCGATATATTTATTGCTAAGCTATCTGCATTGTTATCCAGTGAGCTACCTGGTAAAGAAGCTCAATTAAAAATGTCGAGGTTTGGAAGGTTAACTTCTATTCCTGATGGATATAAGGTATCAGCTATATTATTATTACTTTTTCCTAAAGAAAATGAACTACATTTTGTTCTGACTAAAAGGACATCAAAATACCCGGGTGATATACACAGTGGCCAGATCAGCTTTCCAGGTGGAAGTCGTGAATCAAATGATGCAGAATTGTTTCATACGGCTTTAAGAGAAACCCATGAAGAAATTGGGGTAACTTCAGATAAGATTAAAATACTGGGTCAGCTTTCTGAGTTATATATACCAGTTAGTAATTTTATGGTATATCCATTTGTAGGTTTTATAGACCATCAGCCTTTTTATATACCCCAAGTAGACGAAGTAGATGAAATAATTGAAGTGTCGATTGATTTATTACTTGATCCGGCTACCATTCATTTTAAAGATATGAAAATAAGGGATGGCTACATTCTTAAAGATATTCCTTACTTCAATTTGTATAATCATGTTGTTTGGGGAGCTACAGCGATGATGCTCAATGAATTCAAAGAAATTATTGAACAAATAAAGCCTGATAAGTCTTAACTTTACACTACAATAGATATTTAAACCCATTATGATGCAAGCCACTCCTCCTTATATCCCTAAGCATAAAATAAGATTAGTTACTGCAGGTTCTCTTTTTGATGGTCACGATGCTGCCATAAATATAATGCGTAGAATCATGCAATCTTCAGGAGCTGAGATCATACATCTTGGTCATAACAGGTCAGTACAAGATATAGTAAATACTGCCATTCAGGAAGATGTACAAGGCATAGCCATTACCTCCTACCAGGGCGGACACAATGAGTTTTTTAAGTACATGTACGATCTGTTGAAAGAAAGAGGAGCAGAACACATAAAGATATTTGGCGGAGGAGGTGGCACCATATTGCCTTCAGAAATAGAAGACCTTCAAAAATATGGTATCACCCGTATTTACCACCCAGATGATGGAAGACACATGGGCTTGCAGGGAATGATCAATGATGTGCTGGAACAAACAGATTATGCTATAGGTCAACACCTGAATGGTGAGCTAAAACACCTGGATGATAAGGACCCTAAGAACCTGGCCAGAATAATAACTATTGCTGAAAATTACCCGGACTTATATGAGAAAGACATAAGACCTACTATACTGGATAAAGTTAAAAAGAAAACATCAAAAACACCCGTATTAGGTATAACAGGAACCGGAGGATCAGGTAAATCAAGCCTGGTTGATGAACTGGTTAGAAGGTTCTTAATGGATTTTGAAGATAAGAAGATAGCTATAGTAAGTGTGGACCCTTCAAAAAGAAAGACAGGTGGTGCTTTACTGGGTGACCGTATCAGGATGAATGCCATTAACAATGACAGAGTGTATATGCGTTCATTAGCTACCCGTCAAAGTAACCTGGCACTTAGTAAGTATGTGCAATCATCAGTAGAAATTCTTAAATCTGCCAACTATGACTTAATCATATTAGAAACAAGTGGTATAGGACAAAGTGATACAGAGATAATTGACCATTCTGATCTTAGCTTATATGTAATGACTCCTGAGTATGGAGCTGCTACCCAGTTGGAAAAGATAGATATGCTTGACTTTGCTGATGTTATAGCTATTAATAAGTTTGATAAGAGAGGAGCACTGGATGCATTAAGGGATGTAAGGAAACAAATGCAAAGAAATAAGAATGCCTGGGATGTGACCACTGATCAAATGCCGGTTTTTGGCTGTATAGCCAGCCAGTTTAATGACCCGGGTGTTAATCAACTATATGTGAAGATCATTGAGCTGATTTCAGAAAAGATGGGTAGTAAATTGCATTCTCATCTTATTGCTACAGCAGGTCTTTCTGAAAAGATCTATATTATCCCACCTCAAAGAACCCGTTACCTTTCTGAGATATCCGAGAATAACCGGAACTATGACAAACAAGTAGATGAGCAATGTGACCTTGCTGCTAAACTATATGCACTTAAAAATTCCATCCAGATAATGGAATCTAAACCATCTGGTAACAATGAGCTGGTAATTAAAGAACTAAAAAAATCATCTGAAGACCTTGAGACAAAGCTAGACTGGAGATGTAAGGCTATTCTGGAAAACCATGAAGCCATGAAGGAAAGGTATGCGGCTGATGACTATATCTACATGGTAAGGGATAAGGAAATTAAAGTTAAGACCTTTTCTATTAGTTTGTCGGGTACAAGGATTCCGAGGGTATGCTTCCCTAAATATAAGGACTGGGGAGATGTATTGAGATGGAGGTTACAAGAGAATATCCCGGGAGAATTTCCTTATACTTCAGGAGTTTTCCCCTTCAAGCGTGAAGGAGAAGATCCTACCAGGATGTTTGCAGGAGAAGGAGGGCCTGAAAGAACCAACCGGAGATTCCATTATGTAAGTGTGGGACTTCCTGCAGCCCGCTTATCCACTGCATTTGATTCTGTTACTTTATATGGAGAAGACCCTGACTACAGACCAGATATATATGGGAAGATTGGAAACTCCGGTGTTTCAGTATGTAGCCTGGATGATGCAAAGAAGTTATACTCAGGATTTAATCTATGTGATCCTAAGACTTCTGTATCCATGACTATCAATGGACCTGCAGCAACCGTATGTGCCTTCTTTATGAATGCAGCTATAGATCAGCAGTGTGAAAAGTACATACATGAGCATAAACTGGAGCATCTGGTAGAAGCAAAGCTAAAAGAAAAATATGATGATAAGGGCTTTACCAGACCTAAATATGATACTGATGAATTACCAGAAGGGAATAATGGACTTGGGCTCTTATTGTTAGGGATAACCGGTGACCAGGTATTAGAACCGGAGATATATCAGAAGATAAAAGCATATGCTTTAAGTTCTGTAAGGGGAACAGTACAGGCTGATATACTTAAAGAAGACCAGGCACAGAATACTTGTATATTCTCTACAGAATTCAGTTTGCGTCTGATGGGTGATGTACAGCAATATTTTATAGATAATAATGTTCGGAATTTCTATTCTGTTTCCATCAGTGGTTATCATATAGCCGAGGCAGGAGCTAACCCTATTTCACAATTAGCCTTTACACTAGCTAATGGTTTTACATTTGTAGAGTATTATGTTTCGAGAGGAATGCATATTGATGACTTTGCACCTAATCTGTCCTTCTTCTTCTCTAATGGTGTCGATCCTGAATATGCAGTAATAGGAAGAGTAGCAAGAAGAATCTGGTCAAAAGCCATGAGGTTTAAATACAATGCCAACAAGAGAAGCCAGATGTTGAAGTACCATATTCAGACTTCCGGCAGAAGTTTACATGCACAGGAAATAGCCTTTAATGATATAAGGACCACATTACAGGCATTGTATGCCATCTATGATAATTGTAATTCATTACATACCAATGCTTATGATGAAGCCATTACCACCCCTACTGAAGAATCGGTAAGAAGAGCTATGGCCATACAGATGATCATCAATCATGAATTAGGCTTAACTAAAAATGAAAACCCTATACAGGGATCCTTCATTATAGAAGAATTAACTGATCTGGTTGAAGAAGCTGTATTATCTGAATTTGACAGAATAACAGAAAGAGGTGGTGTATTGGGTGCCATGGAGACCATGTATCAAAGAGGGAAGATCCAGGAAGAAAGTCTATTTTATGAAATGCAGAAACATACTGGTGAGCTCCCTATAATAGGTGTAAATACATTCTTATCTAAGGATGGCTCTCCTACTATTATTCCTAAAGAAGTAATAAGAGCTACAGAGGAAGAAAAGATATTTCAGATTAGTTCCCTTGAAAGTTTAAAGACAGCCAATGAGTCTACTACAAAGGAAATACTTAAAAGATTACAACTTAAGGCTATAGAGAATGATAATCTGTTCGATGAATTAATTGAGGCCACAAAGTATTGTAGTCTTGGTCAGATTACAAGGGCACTTTATGAGGTGGGGGGACAGTATAGGAGGAATATGTAATCTTTTAATTGTAAATGCTGAATTGTAAATTGTTAATGGCAGCAGCATTGCTTTGTGTCTGAATTAGGATTTAAAGATTCTAGGATGACAGGAGATATGCGGACACCTGACATTGGATAACGTTTATATCATACATTCCATATCTTACATTTCTTTACCTTTGTACCCGATATTACACTAGCATATGAAAGTAACCGATTATTTTGTAAGTGCCAATGAGCATACTTTAGTTTCATTTGAAGTATTACCTCCTCTTAAAGGAGGAGGGATGCAGAGTATATTTGGAATTCTGGACCCCTTAATGGAATTCAAACCACCTTTTATTGATGTTACCTATCATAGAGAAGAATACTTGTATACCGAAACTACTGAAGGCTTTTATGAAAAAACAGCAATAAGAAAAAGACCCGGTACAGTAGGAATATGCGCTTCTATTATGCACAGGTATGGGGTAGATGCAGTACCGCATCTTATCTGTGGCGGATTTACCAAATCTGAAACGGAGGATGTTTTAATTGATCTTAACTTCCTGAGTATTAAAAACGTATTGGCTTTAAGAGGTGACCCACGAAAGTTTGAGACAAAGTTCACTTCTGAGCCTAATGGCAATACCTCTGCACTTGATTTGGTGGGTCAGATAGAACATATGAACGATGGTATCTATTTAGATTCTAATATAGTAAATGGTACTAAAACTGACTTTTGTATTGGTATAGCGGGTTATCCTGAAAAGCATTATGAAGCCCCTAATATGGAAACAGACTTACAATTTACCAAAGCTAAAATAGATGCAGGTGCTCATTATATAGTAACTCAGATGTTCTTTGATAATAGTAAGTACTTTGAATATGTAGGTAAATGCAGAGCGTTAGGGATTGATGTACCTATCATTCCCGGGTTAAAGCCATTAACTAAAAAGTCTCAGTTAACTTCTATACCAAGACAGTTCTTTATCAATATGCCTTCTGATCTGGTGAATGCAGTTATGAAATGTAAAGATGATGATGAAGTGAGGCAAGTAGGTATTGAATGGTGCATAGCTCAGTCAAAGGAATTAAAAGAAAATAACGTCGCCTGTCTGCATTATTATACCATGGGAGATGCCAAGACTACTTGTAAGATTGTTGAAGCTGTATTATAATTGATTAATGGGTTTAGGTTGAGTATGCTTTGGGGCGCGGATGTCGGGTATCAAAAAAGGATAATAATATGAAGGTGTAATTCACGAATTGCCAGATTAAATTATAGACTATCACAATAAAGATTAAATGAACAATAAAACTAATGATCCTTCCAGGTTGAGCTGGGTGAATGTTTTTGAAGATGCTGACTTCCCTATTCAGAATATTCCCTTTGGTATATATAAATCAGGGGCAGAATACCATGTCTGTTCGGCTATTGGTGATCAGCTTATAGACCTGGTGGCTTTATTCGATCTTAATTACTTTAATAATATCTCCATAAGCAGGGAAATATTGAATACCAGATATCTTAATGAGTTTATTTCATTGGGTAAAAATATAACTAACCAGGTTAGAGATCGAATAGGAGATATCCTCGATAGTAAAGATGAACATAATGCAAAATCTAAAGCATCGCAGTTCTTGCAGCCTTTGTCAGGGGTAGAGATGTTTTTGGCAATAAGAATTGGAGATTATACTGATTTCTATTCTAGCAGAGAGCATGCTACCAATGTAGGTACCATGTTCAGGGATCCTGCAAATGCCTTGCTACCCAATTGGCTTCACTTGCCGGTGGCTTATCATGGCAGGGCTTCTTCTATTATTATATCTGACATACCGGTTACTCGTCCTAAGGGACAGCAACAGCCAGGTGAAGGCCAGGCTCCAGTGTTCGGGCCCACTAATCAATTAGACTTTGAACTGGAAATGGCTTTTGTAGTGGGAAAAGCTAATAACTTAGGGGAGCCTGTTTCTATTATTGAAGCAGAGTCACATATATTCGGACTATCCTTATTTAATGATTGGAGTGCCAGGGACATTCAAAAATGGGAGTATGTGCCATTGGGACCATTCCTCGCTAAGAACTTTGCATCTACTATATCTCCCTGGATAATTACTATGGAAGCTTTAGAACCTTTCCGTACACCAGGCCCTAAACAAGAAACTGAAGTACTTCCCTACTTACAGTTTGAAGGAGATAAAAACTACGATATTAACTTAGAAGTGTATATTAAACCAGAATCTGGCACCCCTACAAAAGTGAGTAAATCTAATTTTAAATACATGTATTGGAACATGGCACAGCAGTTGGCCCATCATACTGTCAATGGCTGTAATCTGCAAGTAGCAGATGTATGTGCATCAGGAACTATAAGCGGCCCAACTCCTGATAGTTATGGTTCTATGCTGGAAATTGCCTGGAAAGGCACCAAACCAGTCATAATGGAAGACGATACCAGTCGTAGTTTTATTCTAGATGGCGATACAGTGATTATGAAAGCATATGCTGAAAAAGATGGTGTAAGAATCGGATTTGGAAATTGTAACTGTAAAATCCTGCCTGCCAATTGAGTTTCCATCCCAATATAAATAGAATATTCTATAATAGGCTATGTAAGCTTATTTCTATATTCCTTTTTATTTCTCCTGTTATTAACAATGCTCAAAATGCCCTGGTGGAAGCTGTCAAGAACATTGCCCTTGATGATGATTTCAAATATGGTTCGGTAAGTATTTGTATTATTGATCTGGATAAGGATTCTATAGTGGCAGCTTATCAGCCCTATACCAGCCTGGCACCTGCTTCTTCCTTAAAAATATTAACCACTTTTGCTGCTTTATCTATACTGGGTCCCGGATATACTTTCCATACTGATTTACAATATGGGGGAGAGATAATAGACTCAGTATTAAACGGTAATATTTTTATAAAAGGGGGTGGCGACCCTACTTTGGGTTCAGCAAGGTTTCCTAATGTCTTAACCATGAAAAGACTTACCGAACAGTTCAAAAGAGAGATTCTCAAACTTGGAATTAAATCAATCAATGGGTCTGTAGTAGGTGATGGCTCTTATTTTGAATATATGCCCATACCCACCAGCTGGGAATGGGATGATATTGGCAATTATTATGGTGCTGGAGTTTATGGGCTTAACTTTCATGATAATGAATTTAGCATATTCTTCAATAAAAGTCCTATATTAAATGGTAGGCCCACAATTGAAAAGATTGTTCCTGATATTAAAGGCGTCAATTTAATTAATGATGTATTATGTGCTTCTCCGCAAAGCGGTGACAATTGCTATATATATAGTGAACCTTACGGACTCAATAAATATATAAATGGTACTAGTCCTTCTGGCGAGGGTAGATTTCAGGTGAGGGGTTCTTTACCCAATCCTCCTTTAATATGTGCTGACTATCTTGTAGGTATATTTTCAGATTCTATTCATAAAGTAAGCAATGGTGCTACAGATATGGCAGGTTATCTTAAAAGTTGTTCTTTTCCATTAAATAGGAATACTATATATAGTATTCAATCACCCATGCTTTCTGAGATTATTACCCAAACAAATTATAAGAGTGTCAACCTGTATGCTGAAACCTTGTTGAGGGAGCTAGGCAAAAGATCTGCAAGTGAATCTGCTTTTGAAGCAGGGAAGAAAGAAGTCCTTAATTTTTGGAAGGGGAAAGGGCTCGATGTACAAGGTTTGTTTCTGGAAGATGGCAGTGGTCTTTCTCCAAAAGATGGGGTATCATCTTATCATTTTTCTAAAGCACTATCGATAGCATATAGAGACAGTTTACATTTCAAATACTTTTATACCTCCCTTCCATTTGCAGGTAAAACTGGAACCGTAAGGGGTTTTCTGGATGGCACAAAAGCAGTGAACAGGGTAAAAGTAAAAAGTGGAAGTATGAAACGGGTTAAATCATACTGCGGATATGCCCGTGCATATTCTGAGAAAAACTATGCATTTGCAATCATTATTAATAATTATAACTGCACTGGCAGTATGGTTAAAAAGAAAATAGAAGATCTAATATTGGTTTTAATGTTGCAATAGTATAAAAGCTGTAAAGATTCCACAAGTTTAATTTATTTTTGTCTGCAATTAATATACCGTATATGCCCCGCAAGCTATTATTTGTTCTAATAACTTTCTTAATTATACTCGCTTGTAAAGAAACTAAAAGAGATCTTCCTGTAAAACAAAAAGCAAATCTTGCAGATACCCTTAATAATATTGACAGTGATTCTGATCCTAAAGACCGGGATGTTTGGCAGCATCCTGAATATGTTATCAAATTATTGGGTGATATTTCAGACCAAACAGTAGCGGATATAGGCGCAGGTACCGGCTACTTCTCTTTTAAGATATTGCCAAAAGCTAAGAAGTTAATAGCAATAGATATTGATGACCGTTTTATTAAACTGATGGATCAAAAGATAAAATCTTTCCCTCAGGATCAAAAGACTAAATTTGAAGCCAGGTTAGCTTCTCCTGAAGATCCTAAACTAAGTGAAAATGAAATACAAACAGCCCTTGTAGTAAATACTTACATTTATATTCAGAACCGCCCTCAGTATTTTAAAAACCTGAAAAAGAATTTGAGTAACAAAGGCAGACTGGTGATCATAGACTTTAAAAATATTGATCTTCCGGTTGGGCCACCTGTATCAATTAAATTGTCTGGTAATCAAATCATTGAGGAGTTAAAACAAGCCGGGTATTCTAATATTTCGCTGGATAATAATCTGTTGGACTATCAGTATGTGGTGGTAGCTGAAAACCTTAAATAAATAGTTTTAACTTTTCAATAAATTTATTTAGTACTCTCTTAACTTAATATGGTATTACCAAAACGTCTAACAATAAATTAAGCATTATGTATAAAATAATTTTAATAGTCCTATTCACTATTATTTGTCTGCCCTCTTATGGTCAGAAAGCAACACCTAAAAATACAGGAAGTTCAACTACTCAGGAAACTTCCAAATCAAAGTCTTCAAGTAAATTGTATGAAAGAAGCGGAAAGGATATTTTGGTTTCTGCTTTGGATAGACTAAACTCTCCCTTCAATGAATATTATATTGCTCCTTATAAAGATGGGGTTGTCTATTCAGTAATAAAATCAAGCGGTACTCCAACCAATTCGGGAGATGTCCTGTTTTATTATTCTAAAATAAAAGACGGTAAGTATGGTAACCCTGAAAAATTTGAATTAAATACACCTAACACTATCATACCATTGGCGGTTAGTTTTGATCATGGTAATCAACTTATGTTTATAACTTGCCTGGATCACCCTGCTGATATTAATAATAAGACAGTAAAAGCTGACAGATATCATATATACCAGGCAAATATGAAAGCTAATAAGTGGGATAACTGGACTGAGTTGCCTTTCTCTAAAACCTTAGAAAGTGCAGGGTTTGCAGTAGTAAATGCTGCATCCAATACACTATATTTCAGTGCTAAGGACCAGGGAAGTACTAATGGTTTTGATATATATACAGCTACTAAATCTAAGGATACTTGGGCAAATGCCAAGAAAATGGGTGGTAATGTTAATTCTTCCATGGATGAAATGAGGCCTGCTGTATATAATAACAGTTTGTTTTATTCTTCCAATGGGAAAGGAGGGTTTGGAAAGTTTGACTTGTTTCTGTTTGACCTGGCTGCTAAAGAAGCTGAATCATATAATCTGGACGCTAACTTTAACACAGATGATAATGATTTATTCTTTCTTCTTTTAAATGATAACAAAAATGGTTATTTAATAAATGACCATAAGAAGAATACAAAAGGCGATTTATATTCTTTTAAAGTGAATGGAGCGAAGGGCTTTATTAATTAATATAGGTGAAAAGTAAAAGGTAAAAAGTAAAAGGAGGAAGGATTTATTACCCCGGATTAAAATCCGGGACTACAATATTGGTCTAGGCCACACTTCTTTTATATATACGTTCAGAGCCTTAGGCTCGAAGCATTTTGTAGCAACGGATTTCAATCCGTTATCAAAATACAATACTAAATTAGAGTGACTTAGGTACGGCACATTTTGATTGCCATCTAAAGATTATGTGTAATCAATAGCCAGCACTACGGTGCCGGATTAAAAATAAGACTTTCTCTTTCCGGACCTGTTGATATCATTGAAAATGGAACTTGTAAAAGGCTTTGTACACTTAATAAGTAATCTGATGCTTCTTTTGGCAAATCATTAAATTCAGTTAAGCCTTTTATTGATTCCTTCCAACCAGGGTATGAGGCCAGCAAAGGCTTTATTTCCAGATCATTGATTTCATATGGTATTTGAGTGCAAACTTTACCATCTATTTCGTAAGCAGTACATACTTCAATAGCATCAAATCCTTCGAGCACATCTATTTTGGTCATTACTAATTGGGTAACCCCATTAAGCATAATAGTATAATTCAATTGAACCAGGTCTATCCAACCACATCTTCTTGGTCTACCTGTTGTAGAGCCAAATTCGGCACCCTGGATTCTAAGCATTTCCCCGTTATCATCATTTAATTCAGTAGGAAATGGCCCGCTCCCTACCCTTGTGCAATAAGCTTTGGTTATTCCAATAACTTCTCCGATATGCTGGGGGGCTATACCTAATCCAATACATACACCTGAGGCTAAAGTATTAGAAGAGGTTACATACGGATAAGTACCAAAATCAATATCCAGCATGGAGCCTTGGGCCCCTTCTGCCAAAACCTTTTTCCCTGCTTTTAGCTGTTCGTTGATATAGTACTCTCCGTCAACAAACTTCAATGTCTTAAAAAACTCCAAACTCTTAAACCACTTAGCTTCTTCTCCACTTAAATCAAAATCTACTTTAGGATAAATCTTTAAGAGTTCCAAATGCTTATTCTTAAGTTGGTCATATTTATGCATAAAGTCGGGTGAAAATATATCTCCCACACGCAATCCATTCCTCCCGGTCTTATCCATGTAAGTCGGGCCAATACCTTTTAATGTGGAACCTATTTTCTCAAGTCCCTTTGAAGCTTCTGATGCAACATCAAGGTACCGATGAGTAGGTAATATTAAATGTGCTTTCTTGGAGATTAATAATCGGTGCTTATAATTAACCCCTGCTTCATCAAGATGGTTGGTTTCGTATTGGAAAGTGATAGGATCTAATACCACGCCGTTTCCAATCAGATTGATAAGTCCTTCCCTGAATATACCGGAAGGAATGGTATGAAGAACAAACTTCTTATTATCAAATTTTAGGGTATGTCCGGCATTGGGCCCACCTTGAAACCGGGCTACGATATCATAACTTTCTGCCAGGAAATCAACTATCTTTCCTTTGCCTTCATCTCCCCATTGTAAGCCTAATATTACGTCAACTGCCATGTATGTTTGTATTGGGCTGCAAAAATACAAAACCCCTTAGTATTCCTACTTATATAAGTTCAGTTTATGCAATGTTTTAGGAAATATTGTAGGGGCAAGGTTTACCCCCGCCCTTTGTAGAGTTTTGTTTTAATTGATAGTTAGTACTATTGAATACATAATTTAATATCCTTCCATATTGACAATAGAACAGATAAAATGAATAGAGCGCGGGGGTAAACACTGCCCCTACATTTTTATGACTATAATTAATATTGGAGTGAAAATGCTGTCTTAAAATCTAAGCCACACTAGTAGAACGACCTTCACCCAAGGCTTCAATCATCCTGAAGAATGGTTTCAACTTAGTTATCTCCAGCAACTTGATTACCTGTGATGAAGCACCAGAAACAGCAAACTGCCCTCCAGCTTTCTGAGATTTATGCTTAATGGAAAGCAAACAATTCAGTCCTGCACTGTTGATAAAAGGTACTTTAGAGATATCCATTATGAAATTAATATTCCCTCCTTCTATTTGGGAGGCGACATCTTCGAGAATCCGCTTATTCTGGATTTCGTTAAAAAGGTTTTCTACAAATAAAACCTTAGCGTTACCCTGTTGGGTAAAGTGGTAAATATTGTTCATGGGTCAGTTGTTTTTCGGTTTTCAGTTTATTATGATATGTTTGATATGTTCTGTTCAGTTTCTATTTAAGCTACGGATTCCATTTTCTTTACGCCTGTTGCTTTTTTGTAATCACAGTCTCCCTGGCACTCCCCATACAAATTTAAAGAATGGTGTATTACTTTAAACTTTAATAACTCGCCCATTATATCTTTAATCTGCTGTATTCTTGGGTCACAAAACTCTAAAACTCTATGGCAGTTAATACATATTAAGTGGTCATGCTGTTTATATCCGTATGACTTTTCATACTGGGCAAGGTTTTTACCAAACTGATGCTTCTTCACTAGATCACAACTCACTAACAACTCAAGCGTATTATATACTGTTGCACGGCTTACTCTATACTGTTGAGTTTTCATGTGTATATACAATGCCTCTGCATCAAAATGGTCCGTTCTTCTATATATCTCCTCCAAAATGGCATACCGTTCCGGAGTTTTTCTCAGGCTCTGTTTCTCTAAGTGAGCTGAAAAAATGCTCTTAACTTCCGTCAGAATCTTTTCACTAAAGGGCTGCTCTGCCATTCAATTGAGTTTCAGTTAATTTCATATAGCAAAAATACAAAAATTAATGTAAAGTTTTTGGGTATTTTTATATACGTACGAAATTAATATATAAATTAACTAATCTTCTACTCTTGATACTGAAGAAATTCCCTCCATACTTTTCAATGCTCTTATAGCTACTTTCAGGTATTCTTTATTGGGAACCACTAAACTTATCTTTCCTTCAAAGTAACCTTCATGCCCATCTATATAAAAGGACCTGATGTTCAAACCCAGTTTACCTGATATTTTTTGAGTGAGTCTTTCTATTACCCCAGGACCGCTATCTATGCCCGTTAATACTAGTTCTGCAATAAAGCTTTTCTTACCAATGCTAATCCACTCTGCCTTCATAATTCTATAGCCATAATTTGTAAATAAATTATTGGCATTGGCACAGGCTATCTTATGAATCTTTAATCCGGCATTGGATGTTAAGTAAGCAAATACTTTATCGCCCGGCATCGGATTACAACAGGTGGCAAAAGAATAATCATAATGCTCAGCATTTTCACCACCTATCAGAAGCTGCATTTTCTCAACACCAGATGGAGCACTCTTAGGCAATTCTATCTGAATATCTGCTTTTAAATTGGCACTAGGTTGCGGCTCTGGCTCTACTAGAACTATTTTACCATTCTCTATTTTGAAGTTCCTGAAGTCTGAAAGCTTTACCTCATTAATAGCAATGGCATAAAAAAGATCAGTCCTTGTCTTATAGCCAAAAGCTTTTGCCAGGATGTCAACATTGGTCTCAAAATCAACTTTCAAATTCTGAAGCTTTCTCTCAGCTGCTTCTTTGCCAAGCTCCCCTGCCTTTTTATTCTCTTCTTTTAAAGCAGATCTTATCTTGGCTCTTGCCTTACCGGTAATCACCATCTTAAGCCAGCTTTCATTAGGCTTTTGGGTCCTGCTTGTCATGATTTGTACCTGGTCACCATTTTGGAGCTTGTACCCCATAGGGACTAACTTATTATTCACTTTTATAGCAACTGCATGATAACCCAGATCGGTATGTATACTAAAAGCAAAATCCAATGCAGATGCACCTTTCGGTAATATTTGCAAATCTCCCTTTGGGGTATATACATATACTTCTTCAGCAAAGAGATTAGTCTTAAAGTCATTAATGAATTCCAGTGCATCTGATTCAGGGTTCTCCATTAATTCTCTTACACTATCCAGCCAGCTTTCATAAACATCATGCTGGTTTGCCATCCCTTTATATTTCCAGTGGGCAGCATACCCACGCTCAGCAATTTCATCCATTCGCTCAGATCTCACCTGTACTTCTACAAACCTACCCTGTGGCCCAATCACACTGGTATGGAGTGACTCATATCCATTGGATTTTGGTGTAGTGATCCAGTCTTTCAGGCGCTCAGGAATAGCGGAATATACATCAGTAACTACCGAATATACCGACCAACAAGCTTGTTTTTCTTTCTTAATTGGTACATCTACAATGATCCTTATAGCAAACAAATCATAAATCTCCTCAAAAGGAACCTTCTTGACTTTAATCTTATTATAGATAGAATAAATGGATTTTGGCCGGCCTGTTATTCTATAAGCTATCTCCAACTCATCCAATTCACCTTTCAACGGTTTTATAAAGTCATCAATATAGCTTGATCTCGATTTCTTTGTTTCTTTAAGCTTTCTGGCTATCTCATGATAACTTTCAGGATCGGTAATTTTCATACACAGATCCTGAAACTCAGTCTTAATGTTATATAAGCCTAATCTATGTGCTAATGGTGCATATATATATGTAGTTTCAGCGGCTATTTTAAGTTGTTTATGCTTGGGCATTGAACCCAGCGTTCTCATATTGTGCAGTCGGTCTGCCATCTTTATTAATACCACCCTAACATCCTCTACTAAAGTACTCAATACTTTCTTGAAGTTCTCAGCTTGTGGAACATCTATATTATAGGCACTGTCTAACTTAGTTAAACCATCCACTATCATAGCTATCCTTTCACCGAACTTTTCTTGTATCTCTGTAAGTGTGATATCTGTATCTTCTA
>Ga0193744_1000156_pt1 | contig 21610 bp, 27 predicted proteins | sample L1a1metaG_FD_143056 | JGI IMG/M metagenome (GOLD analysis project Ga0193744, IMG submission 143056) | Soil microbial communities from a riparian zone of the East river system, Colorado, United States - L1a1 | ecosystem: Environmental > Terrestrial > Soil > Riparian zone | place: USA: East River...
TGATCAAGTATAGAGCCTGCTGCCCCTCCAATTCGAGGAGTAGCAACTAGATATCCAGATCCTCCCCCTCCACCACCTCCGAAACTATTTGTCAGATTTGTTCCTGAACCTGCTACTGCGTTAGTACCAGCTGTGCCAGCTGATGCTTGTGTGCTCAGACCTGAAAATGTTACAAAAGATGAACCTCCACCATTTGCTGATGCTGTTGTTCCTCCTACTCCGCCTAAACCTCCAACAGCTAAAACAAACGAACCGACAGTAGTATTAGTGCCCGGATTTCCTGGGTTTCCATTAGTTGTCGTCGCATTTATTGATGTTCCACCAGTGCCCCCGGTTCCAACTGTGACTGTGTAAGGAGATCCTGTCAAATCTGATGCATTAAAAACCATGTCATAGAATCCCCCGGCTGCGCCACCGCCTCCACCACCTGAATTTGATGCTGAACCACATCTCCCTGATCCTGCACCGCCGCCACCACCCCAAGCCAGAAATCTAACTGTTTTTGCTCGTGAATTAATTGACCATAATCCACCAGCATTATAAGTTGTGATCAAACTACTTGCTGCTACTGCCTGAAATGTCGCACTAGCTCCTGCTCCATTACTGGTAAAGACTAGTCCAGATGTACCAAAACCCAAACTGCTCAATTGACCAGATGAATTTATACCTACAGGGGCAGATGAAGCAACTGTAACAGAAGTAATACCAGCCATGAATGATCGGTTTTGCTGACCTACACCAGAACCATTTGTTCCTATACGTATTGTATTGCTTTCTCCCAATACGCCTGCATTTAATAGCAATAGATTAGAAGATTCTGATCCTGTATATGCGTTTCCTGAACCAGCTCCGAAAACAGCATTATTTAGACCAACTCCTCCTAATGATGTTAATGTCGCTTTACCTACCGCTGTATTATTTCCCCCTGAGTTACCACTAATTGCAGAATCACCAATTGCTGTGTCTCCTGAAGAATTTGCACTTACCAACGCTCCTGCACCGACAGCAACATTGTTGTTTCCGGTTGTCAAACTAGACATTGACCCGTAGCCTATAGAGCAATTAGAAGCCCCACTGGTCACTATATCCAAAGCCGCAAAGCCAACACCAACATTACCACTAGCCGTTGTAATTGCAGTGGAATCTGACCCGAGCATCAAATTTGTAAGTCCAAAGTCTAACGTTAATGTTGATCCAGAGCCTACAAATTTAGGTGTGGAGTTAGCAGTAACAACATTTAGATTGTTCGCTGATGGAACTGCTATCCCTGAATTTCCAGTAACTTGTAAAGGTACAGATCCTGTAGATGAGATAATTGGATTTGCTAATACACCATTACCATTTGCTATGGTTACGCCTGTGCCAGCAGTTAAAGTTCTTCCCGAAAAAGTTGCTACACCATCAAAATTGACAAATCCGCTCTGATTAATATTCAGATCATTTGCAGGCCCTGGCATATTTACCTCTTAAGTTGTTGTCCAAGTCCCCAAGCTTGATATTGTGTGCCAAGTGCTATCTGATGGCTTAAAATTAAGTTCCAGGATAGATCCCTGCGTATTGCTAAGAGCAGTACCAGCTGATGAAGATATTGAACTGCTAACTTGAATGAATTGACCTGTATTTGCTTGAATTGTGACTGTAGATGCAGTATCAACAAAAATTATGATTGTATTTCCAATTGTTAATCCAGCTGTTGCAGGCAAAGATACAGTTAATGCGGCATTACAATAATAGCCATTCTGGATTGCGGCAGGAAAACTTGCATTCTGTTCAGACCACACAAAACCATCATTTTGAACAGTAATTGTAATTGTACTCCCAGAACCAGAAGTTGTTGTACCCGTCCCACCAATAACATTTAGATTGTTCGCTGATGGAACTGCTATCCCTGAATCGGTTGTAAATTGCAAAGGTACGGATGGAGGTAATGAGCCTGCGGATACTCCAACATAAAATTGACTCATGATGTCTCCTATCGATAACCAATAATTTGTAAAAATGTAGGATTAGCAGCAGTTTTACCCCAAAGTACTTGACCTTTCGCAATATTCAATGTGCCTGTTCCGTAGATTGGCCCATCATAGTGATTAGTCTGAAAATCAACGATTAGAGTGCCCAAAGGTGGACTTGGGTTATAAATCTTTAAAATCTTTGCCGTATCACTAAATCCAGTGCCATTTAATGGCTGATAAGAGCCAGTTAAAGAAGCAGGATTAAATTCACTTTTCAATACACATTGAACACGACTAAGTTCTTCACTCATTTTTGACCTCTGGGTCTTCTTCTTTTTTTGACTCTTGTTCTTGCATCTTTTGAATTGCAAACGATTTTAAAGCATGGGAAAAATCATACAGTTCACCTAAAGGGCAATCATGATCGATTAACAAAGAACATTTCGTGATGTTTTCGAGTTGTAATTTAATTTGTGATGTCAGTTTCATAATTGCCCTTTTGATTATGCTACATATGCGTAAAGCCACACTGTTCCATTCGAGTAAACAGTTGCACCTGAATAAGCCGCTGATAATACTTTTGTTGCCGCAGCAGCACCACCGCCTACAAGATTGGTACCACCACCGTTAATAGTAATGTTATTTACAGCAGCTGATCCTACTCCATCACGAATGACAAATGTACGACCTGCTAAGGCAGTCGCTGCTGGTAATGTGACTTGTAAAACTCCTGCGCTCGTATCACAATTGATAACATAGTCAGTTCCAAGAACTGTATATGGTGTATCGGCAGTTGCTTTTGTAGTTACAGGAAAAACTAACCCAGAAAGTAATCTTACCGATCCTGTTCCTGCTGTAAGATTTAATCTTGAAGCAGCTCCAGATGCTGTTAAATTCAATGCATCTGTTACGTTTTCTGTAGCAGTTATTGTTATACTAGAGCCCGTAGCCGTCATCAAAATATCTTCACCAGCGGCAGCTCCTGAAGCGAGGATTTGAACACCGCCAGCTGTTGATTCAATAACTAGTGCATCTACTGCGCTTTCTGTGGCTCGGATATTTACTGATCCACCTGTATTTATAATATCGATATCTTGTCCAGCAGCGCCAGTTGCAAGAACGTCTATTCCGCCTGCTCCTGCAGACAATACAATTGCATCGGCAGCATCTTCACCAGATGTAATATTTACAGAACCTAGAGATGAAATTAACGATAAATCAAAGGCTCCTGTAACCGTGAAGTTTGACGCTGCTGCAGAATCTAAGGAAATTGCTCCTGTCGTATCTACAATTACACCATTAGTTCCTGAATCTACATTGATACCACCAGCTGCGCCCGAAGCATTAATCGTAATAGCATTGATATCTGATTCAGTGGCTTGGATATTTACGCTGGAGCCTGTAGCTATAATGTCAATATCTTCACCAGCGGCAGCTCCTGCTGCTAAAATATCAATACCGCCAATTAAGGAAGTAATGACTACTGAATCTGCTGCACTTTGACCCGATGATAAAGTTACTTTACCCAGTGTAGACCCCACATCAAGTGCAAAGGATCCTGTAACCGTGAAGTTTGACGCTGCTGCAGAATCTAGCGAAATTGCTCCTGTCGTATCTACAATAAACCCACCAGTAGAGGAGTCTATATCAATCCCTCCGCCAGCTGTGGAAGCTGTTATGTTTATTGCGTCCGCTGTTCCTAATCCACCTGCTAAACTGATACCACCTGCTGTTGACGAAATATCAAGAGATGCCGCACCTGTACCTTGTTGAGAACGGATGCGGATTGTTTCTGACGTACCACCATTCGCATTTAATGTAATTGCTAATGCAGCATTTTCTGTTGAGGAGATATTCACGCTAGAACCTGTAGCCAAGATATCTATATCTTCACCCGCAGAAGCTCCCGAAGCTAAGATATCAATACCACCTGCTGTTGATTCAATAACTAAAGAATCAGCCGCACTTTGAGAAGTTGCAATATTAATTTGCAACGCAGCATTCATATCAATACCGCCTGCGCTGGCTTCTAAATTTATTGCATCATTCGAAGCAAGCCCTGTAGCTGTTAATGTAATACCTCCAACATCCGAAAGTAAATTAACTGATCCAACACCAGTTCCTTGATCGGAATGGATACGAATTGTCTCCGATGTTCCCCCATTAGCATGAAGATAAACCGCTAATGCGGCATTTTCTGTAGATGTCACATTGACTGAAGATCCGCTAGCTAGAATATCTATATCTTCACCCGCAGTCCCGACTGCTGTTATATCTATACCCCCTGCGCTTGCCGTCAAAACAAGTGCATTTGCTGCGTTTTGAGAAGTTGCAATATTAATTTGCAACGCAGCATCTGCGTCAATACCACCTGCTGCAGATAATAAAGTAATAGCATTAGCAGCAGCCTCTTCACCATTAACTATTACACGACCTGCAGCACTTGAAAGCGTCAGATCAATTCCTGCGCCTGTTGTACCGAAACTAGATGCTGTTCCCGATGTCATGGTAATTCCACCAGTAGCACCTGTAAATGAAACTGTACCTGTCGCTGTTAAATCTGTAAAAACACCTGGAAATCCTCCAGAAGCAACAAAATTAGCTAATTTAAGGGGTGTTATAATCTTATTGTCTACAGCGCCAGCATCAGTTTCAGCTTGTGTCGCGACTTCTAAGATTCCCGCTTGGGTTTCAGTTGCGGGAGGAACTGCACCTACGACAATTCCAGCGATTACAGTAGCCACATCATTTGATAGTGGGACAATTGCTCCAGCGGGTGCATTTCCATTTTGAAGTTCTGAAAGAGTTGCTAATTGAACACTTCCAAAAGATGTTGTTGTTGCTTCTGCTCCACCGCCTTGATTCCATATTCCTGCGCCTGTTGTTTCATAAATAACAGCAGGACTAACACTGTTATCTTGCCAGCGTGTACCAGGGTTGTAAATGTCTTGAATGGTTGGTGCTCGTAGAGCGTAGCCAATGAATTGAGGATAAACGAATGCGTCAACGCCTGTAGCGTATGGCGTTCCTTGGGCTGTATTACCGAGTGCTGCTGTCATTAGATGACTCCATAGTGTTAGTGATTTCCTACTACTACGGCGGCGATCTCGTAAAAACAGCCTGATTTATGGAGTGCGATTCCATTTTACGCTATGCGTAGATTATCAATTTAAATATTTGCTTGCTAGAGAAATAAAAGAATTCGTGGTATGGCATAAAACTTATGCTGCATGTATAATCTAAGCCGATATGCCTAGGATCGCTTCCGAAAAACTGTTTCCGACAGTCCGGCATATCTTTTCATTCGGATTAACTACGGAGGTTATATATGGATTTTTTCAAAAAACACGTCGATACCGTTGTCATTTTAGGTGCTGTTGCAGGATCTATGCTATGGATGAATGGTAAATTTAATGAAATTGATAAAAAGTTTTACGAAGTTGAGAAAGAACTGACTATATTAAAAACTTGCCTTATTATGAAAAACATAATGCCTGTCGAATTAGCTAAAAATGAACATCTGGAATAAAAAATGAAAAAACTTTTATATTTTAATATGTTCCTGTGTGTACTTTTTATATTTCAGGTGATTTATTGTCATGAATTGAATAGAGATGTTGAAATGCATAAATCGATATCCAACTATTGGAAGTCTAGATATGACGCTGTAAAAGATTAGCTAAGTCTACGATAAGGGTAATTTCTATTCTTAATAAGGGTATAAAGCGACGCTCCGATTGATGGCACTTTACCTTTCCACCATTTACCCCATTTATTTTTACCATCGGTACGAGCGGGAACAGCACCTTGTTGAAACATATCGAAAATTTCCCTAGGAACGCCCGAATAGGAATAGACAGGACCATTTCTATTTGGGTGATCGCCTAAAAATCGAACAAGCAAATTACCTGATTTATCATCATAAGCAAAACCTTCTACATTGCTAGATGGCATCGACTGTTGAATATCTGATTGATTGGGAGTACTTGGCGGCTCTGGTGGTAGCCCTTCGACAGGATTTTCATTTTGTTGAATAACTTCTAAAATTCCTTGAAGCAATTGAGCTAATGCTTGTTGTGATTCAACATTGAGAGATCCACCGCGTTCTTGAAGAAATGTAATTATGCTTTGAGCATATTCAACAAGTTCGTTCACATTCCACCCTTAAACTTTTGCAACAATGCTTTCCCTTGCTGAAGTATTTGTGCAACGGCTGGATCTAGACCTTGGTTTTGTTGTTGAGGCTGTGCCTGAGTTTGTTGCGATGCTTGTTGAGTAGGCTGTTGTGCCATTTCATCGGCTCCATAAACGCTTTCAAGAATACTTGACCATGGCATCTTATGTTCTTTTGAAAGCTTTTTAATGATATCCGAAAATCGTCTATCACTAACTGCTATGCCTCCAGCTTGTAATGGAGAACGCCCTTTTTTTATTTCTTGCTCAATAAAATCATGCAATTCTGGTGAGTATTGCTGAATGATGTTTCCATTAGCCTTGGCTGGCTCATTTTGCTTTGTTAAATTTTCTTTAACAAAATCTAATCCATCTTGAATATTTAGCCCTTTTTCCATGCCTTTCTTAAGGAATCCTCCCAATTCTGGACTAATCTTATTTATTCCTTTCACGGCTAAATCTGAAGGAACATATTCACTTAAAAATGGCAATATTCGGGAGGCTAATTTTGTTCCTGAAGCCAGCGCAAAACTCCCCGCGGTTAAAGATGCTTTTCCTGCTGTTTTTGCAGCGCCTTTTATATTTCTATCCATCCTTTGAGATCTTTCAATTTCTCCATAGGTGGCTTGTTCATCGGGTCTTAAATAATTATTCATGTAAAATTGATCTCCCTGTCAGTGGGAATAATGCAAGATCGCCCCAGTTAGGCGTTAAATCTGAAATGCCTGTTTGAAGCTCTAATTTTTGATCCTCCGTAAGCTTATCTTGATTGTCTCTAATATAATCAAAAAAAGCGCGTTCATCGAAGAATTTCTTTGAATCTTTTACAGACCTGGCAAAAGCTTGTATACTATCCTTGGAGGTTTTTTTTTCTAAAAAATCTTTAGCCAGCTTTCTTGAATATCCAGATATATCTTGGAAAGATACATTTTCAAAATTTGTTTCTTTAATGAGCTGCTTTAGTGATGGACTTCTAGGATATGCAATTAGTGCAGCACCTCCCGGACTTGCCCCGAATCCTGAAGATCCAGGACTAACTAATACATTATTTCCTTTTTCATCTCGACTATAAATAGGCTCTTTATTTTCTGCTCTCAAGATATTGTAAAACTCTTTTTCTTTTCCCATTTCTGCATATCGTTTTTGAGCGACGGATAGATTTTTAAGATTCTCTTCTTTTTTTAACGGAACTAAACGATCGAAAAGAGGGCGATTAGCATTTACCCTTACCTGATTTTTGCTTTCCACAAAATCTCTTGCCTTAAGCCTCCATTTTTCCGCGGCTTGTTTAGGCGTTAGTGTGGGGTCAATAGCTAAGTCATTATTCATCGCTTTTTTTAAATCAAGTAATGTATCGCCTGTTAAATCTCCATAAATAGCATTGCCTTCTTTCTGCAATGCAGTGGAAAGTTGTTTGTCTAGGATATCTTCGGCTTGATTTTCTCTATTTGTGATGTAATCTAATTGCTTTTGATACTCTTTAGGAGATTCTAAATAACGTCTTTCATTGTCTGATGATATATTTGCAGCTTCTGGTAAAGTCAAGTATGGGTTTTTATCCATAATACGAGAGATATCAGCATCTCGCATTTCAGGAGTCCAGGAAACTTTAGGAATATATTTATCTTGTAAAGGGTTTTCACTGGCTCCAGGTTGAGATCTAGCTTGCTCTTCTCTAAAATCATTTCCTGAAGGTTTTGAATCCCCTTGTACAACTGATCTTTCAATATTACCAAGATTGTTTCTACCTACCTGCATATCTTTAGTAAATTGCTGTGATTGTGTTGGATTAGCTGAACCAGATCCTTGCTGATTTTCACCCCTGTAAGCATCTCTAATTGATTGATTCTTCAAAAGATCTGAACCACTTTGAATCATTTGTGGGGTTATTCCAGGTGTAGATGCAAATTCAGCAAATTGCTGGAATGGTGTAAGTCCTTTCTTTTCAGAAATCGCTTTCAAACCACTTGCCAGTCTAGATCGCTCAATTTCTTTAGGAACTTGTTCAGCAAGACCTTTTCCAACTCCGCTGCCAATACGACCCCAGATATTTGCATTCTTAATATATTGAGCCATACTACCTCATACTCGTTTGAAAATTGGGAAGTTGGATTCTAGGACTTGCTTGCGCATTACTCCCACCATAGGGACTGCTATTTTTTCCGACATTTGAGCCACCAAATGCACTTCCAAATTTATTGCCAGCCCAATTTCCAATAGCGGTACCAGCAGGGCCACCAAAAAATGAACCAATAGCGGTACCAGCAGCGGGTGCAATATTAGATAAAAACCCCTCAGAGCCAGCTTGTGTTTCCATATTCTGACTAAATGGCTGTAAACCTGATTGACCAATATTTTGAAGTCCTTGTGCACTTGAATGCCTTAGATTAGCCCTAATAGCTCCCAATCGCTCTGAAAGGTCTGTTGCACCCTGTATTTGAGCATTTTGAAAACCCGAGCTAGAAAGGCCTCCTGCGCCCATGCCAGCAAATTGCTCTGAAATACCCGGGACTATGTCTTCATTATATTGACGAAGCTGTGGTGCTGCAAACGCATTGAAATCAGCAGGATTATCACTAAGATTACTTCGGTAATAATCTGCTGCATCACCAAATGCACCACCAGCACCCTCACCTAAACCAGCATTAATTGCCTGTGTTGATAAAGGCTCTTGATCTGGTCGTAGTGTAGAAACGTTTTCGCGTTTAGCTGGCGTTCCTGTTATAAAATTAGATGCTGCCTTATTCCATTTTTTCGGAGCTAAACCCAACCACCCTAAACTTAAACCGCCCATATTAAAGCTCCTGTATATATTCTATAATTGCATAGGCTCTATTGAATGCCTGTGGCGATGTTATCACTAAATTTATGGCGTCCATCACGACGTCATTTCCTGATATGTTCCGTGCTGTAAACGTGTTCGAATCAGTTCCAGCTACCCATAAATCAATAAGCGTAAAGTTATCATCGAACATTATGCCATGAGGCACACCAGCATTAAGCCCATTCACTAACGCTCCCAAATCGATAACCTTCCTTAAAATACTCCTGAACATCTGTGAAGTGCTTCCATCGGCTATGTTTTCAGCGCTCGGTATAAAAGCTTTCCCACTTAATAGTTCCTCATCTAGGTACCAGCCAATTTCTTTCAAATTCAGTGAATTCGTGATCTTCTTCAGTACCTCTACAAGAAAAGGCCGAGCATCTTCCCATTTTTCAGGTGCTACATCGTATACAGGGACATAGCTTTCTAATTTTTGATCTTCTGAAGGTGTCATATTAATTGCCTAATGCAAACCACAGCATGCTATTTACAGCACCTGAATTTGTGTTAAGAGTCCATTGAAAACCCGTTGTAGAAATAGATGAGGTGCGCACAGAAAATGAGGCAGCACCATTTATTGATCCTGTATATCCGCCTTGAAGCGAAACACTGAAACAATTATTTGGAAAATCTATATTTGATGTCGCAAATGTAATAGCTCCAGTATCTCCTCCAGAAAATGCTTGAGTAAGTCTTCCCCATTGTAAAATTAATCCCCCTGGCAAAAATGTATATCCATTATTGGCCTTAACTGGAGTAAAATTCCTACTCATTTCTTGAATCAATCCACCACTAGTTTGAAAAAACATAGAAGTATCAATGGCAATTCCATCGTTTCTTTTAACACAAATAACCTCCCCTAATCCCGTTACAGCAGCAGGCAATATTGGAGGCTGGTTATTTGGAGGGTTTGATGCTTCGGTAGAAAATGGAACCATGTGAAGGCTTTTATGAGCGCCGGATATCCCTGTTGGGGGAATACCTGAAGTATCGCTAAAAGGAACATGATCAACACCAAAAGAAATATTCAATTGTTGATTATTTCCCTGTAAATTCAAGTAATCTTGATCTAAAGGAACAGTTCCAGTAGGAACATTGGGTTGAAATACAGGCATAAAGTCTCCTAAATTTGCGTAAGCCTACCAGCTTTTCGAATCCATAAAACTTGGGCATCAATTTGAACGCTTAATTCTTGTTCGGTGCCTATCATCTGTGAATTATTGAAAAGATATTGAAGCGTTATAAAATTAGCCCTTGTTGGGCAATACACACGTTGCCAGAACTTCGTTCCTTCAATGTTATTTAAAGAAGAAGATGAAGTTGGGATTATTGAATTGAAAAACGTGTCTGCAAGCCCTGGAGCAAGACTATCGTCATAACTGTTTTCAGGATAAGTATTTGATGGTGTGTTATCGTCATAATCCAGATAAACATTCAGAGCTATTTTTCCATTTTCTGTTGCTGCTAATAGAATGTCCAAATAACCAAGTTGAATACTTTGCCCGTCATCTAAAAAGTTGAATTTTTTACTTAGTATTGAGAAGTTTTCTCTGATTTTTATTAATCCACCACCTGCATAGGGATCAGCATTGAAATCTGACGTTGCTTCACTAAATGAATCATCAGTGGGATTGTAAATATACAATGAAAAACGATTAGAATCTAAAACCTCTATCCCAAAAATTTGATCATTTAATGAATCGAAAGGTGTTCCAGTTGCTATACCGCTTATTTCAATTACAAACCCACTCACCATGTTATGATTGGGAGAGGTGACAATTATAGGTTCGCCTGGTGTTATGTTAGAAATGAATAAGCTTGAATCATTTACGGTTTTAGCATTCAATATCTCGACAAATCCTTGTTGATTGCCACCTAAAATTAATGGAGCTCCAGAAGGTTGATCAATCCAAGGGAAATCGCATTCAATCCAAGGATCTGGGGTGTTTATCCATGTCCTGCTAGATTGAGATTGATAATTTCCCAATGCAGTCAGGCTATCATTAAATAATGCCCATGAATCATTTTCATAGTTGTAGACCAGACGAATATTCGGAAATATTCTCGAGGAAGTTAACAATCCATCATAGAAACCAGTTAACGGAACAGTCCAATAAGCCAATCGATTTGGGAAATCTCTTATTCCTTGAACTCTAGCGCCACCGTTATTAGAATTATTGAATTTATAGACAAAATCAGGAATCTTGATGTCAATTCTTTCTGATTTATAGCTATCGCATTCGACAATTCCTTTATCTCCAATTCCGACGAGGGAAGTATCAAATTGAATAGCTGAAAATGTCCCTTCTGTTCCTAGCTCGCTATTAACACGCTCAATCTGAAAAGGCGCTATAGAACGACCTGTATAACGCAATTGCCAAGTGCTTCTTTCGCAATAAATAACAAGGTTATCGCGAACAAATCCAATAGAGATAATATCTTCGCTTGTAGGTATATCAAGAAATCCACCTTGACCACGTATATCGCTTCTCCAAGACCCTGTTGCTGGTGGTCCTGCTGCATAAGCTATAAAAGGATTTCCGATTGTAGACCAGCGTATGCGATTTGAATAATTCAAGCTGTTTGCCGCATCTGGTCCTTCCCAGGTATTGAATGTCACCATTCTTCCGCGAAAAGGCAACATGCAAAGCCAATTAGTCAAAAAATTAGTTGCATCAATTTGGCTCCAAGGTGAAGGAAAAAAATCTACCCACGTAGTTCCGTCTGTAATTCTTGGTGGGTCTGCTGTAGCTCCAAAACCGCCACTATTATTTGTTACCCAAAATAATTTTATATTGGATGTGCCAAAAGGACTGCCAACATTTCCACTTACCCAGTAATTTGTAGACCAAATGAAATTTATGGATTCAACACCTTGTGAAGAAGCGTTCCACGTCGTACCAGGAATAAATTCATCAAAAGCATTAGTTACTGCATTAAAAACATAGGCATAGTTTTGATCAAAAAACACTGTTTGATCGTTAGCGCTATTTTGAAGTTCTCTAATGCGAATACCCATTACAGGTAAGCCAGAAAAATATTGTATATCGGAATTTGGGAGTGAGCCTGTAATTGTTAATGTACCTGACACACGATCAAGTGTTGCAGTTCCAGAGCTATTGGTTAAAAGTGTTTGTATTCCAGGGTTTACTGTAGTGCCTGGATCATTAAATAGATCTGTACCTATCCTAAATGAAGCAACGCCTGTTTGCACAGGAAACGGAGTTATGACAATTACCGCATTTCCGCTTCCATCTGTTGTTCCAATACTTTTCCTTAACCTTCCAAGAAACTTGAAACCTTTTTTTCTTAAAATGCGTTCTCGCCATACATATGCATTTTGCAAAACAGGATAAGCATCATCCGGCAATAAAAATTCTTCTCGTTCTTGAACAAGTCCTGTTTCATTACCTGTAATTTTAAGTGGTGAGTAGCCTGCCATTAGCATCCCCATCCATTATTCCAACCGTAACCATTAGTTTCAGTGGTATTGAATAGCGTTATATTTGGTTGGCCTATCTCTTCTACAGACTGTCTTTCTAATACCTGCGCTTCTTGCCTTGAAAATCCTTCTTGAAGATTTGCAACTCCTTCCATATCTTGACGATCTCTAAGGATTTCCATAGCTGCACCATAAGCGATGTATTGCGCCCATTGATTTAATGTAGGGTTATCAGTGGTCTGAAGAAATTGTGCTGGGGTCTGATATACTTCTACTTCACATAGATAAACGTTGTCCGGAACGGGACGAATAGTAAGTTCATTATTCCAAAACAACATATTGTAAGGTCGTCCTGGCTGATATGGAACTGCCCATATATTTAATTGTGTACCAGGCATAGGAGGAACCGGAAGGCTTAACTCAATATCAGTAGTAATATAATCAACTGTTCCGCAGTATTGTTGTGTTTCGGGTAATGGAGGGTACGCTGGATAGCTTGGATTATATAATACATTACCTCCACCAATTGGAGATAATGGCGGAATAGATGGCTTTTGGCCATTAGAAGAATCTAGATAAACATTGTTTCCGACATTATTTTGATTAAGGAAAAGCAGTCTTCCTTTTGTCGTATTGCTTCCTATTCCATATGAATTAGAGATAGCTCCGCCATCATCAATAATTCGGATAGGATTTCCATTGATGTCGATTCCACCAATGACAACCTGCGTGCTTAAAATCCCGCTATTTACAGAGGGGAACAGATTTTGATTGTTTGAATAAAGGCTGAAAGATAAAGAATTGCTACTAGAAACCCAAGTGCCACCAGATATATAGGCTCCAAATCCTGCATTGTCTACCCCATCTAATGAAAATGTATTAGCATCTATGACCGTAATGATATAGACATTTCCATTAAGTTGTACCATTCCTAACACATTAGAAATAGTAATTGTGGCACCCGTAGCAAGATTATGATTGGGTGAAGTTATCTCTGTTGGATTAGTAGGCTGTGCCACTCCGGTAATTACACCTGAGATAGTTTCAACTCCCTGTTGAAATTGCGCTGGGTTACGCGGAAATAAGTTGAATAATTGATCTCTATTCTTAAAGAAATTTCCTTGTCTTCCACCGAAATATACAGGAGCACGGAAACCCTGGAGCGTATTTACATCAACAGGATATCGATCAACATTCGGGATCGTCAAAAACTTATATACGGATCTTTGTTGGTCAATCTTAATAGCATAAGGAAAATCAGAGTCATAAAAAGTATTTATTGCCTGTTGTATATCTGCACTTGAAAGAGCGGCTTCACTTGCTGAAGCCGTCAATCGTCTTACCTTTCTTTCTATGAAGGCATAAGTATTATCAGAAGGTAAAACTGCAGTCATAACAATCCGCCTAAATCAATGATTAGAATCCACTAGCAACGAACTTATGAAGCCACTCACCCTCTTGGTCTTTATCTAATGGCGCATTGTCTTGGCGTATTGGTTGCCCATCTATGCTCACTAAGCCGCTTCTTTTCGGCATCATTTTGTTTTTATCGTTAACTTCTTTCACAAGGCCAAGAGGAACTTCGTAAATTTTACCCGGGATGAAGTGCCAAATTTGGAGGGGATCGCCAGCATATCTGCAATATGGCTTTGTTAGGCGCTCATGTCTTCCGCGTGAATTGAGATATTCAGCCTTAACTAGGCGCCCATCTTCTTTCTTTTGAGCTTCCATCTCTTTCTTGTGCTCAGGCTTCATATTTCTAAAGCCTTCTTCAGCAGGCACAGAATTTGTCAGGGTATTGATTAGTCCATGCTCTTCACCTGACGCTGTTACCATTGTTACTACTGACATGCTAATTACCTATATTGTTTAGTGATTGGAAAGGAACGTCGTTTGTAAAATTATTATATTCAAGGTTTCTAGAGCCAAAAGGTGCAATGCTGGCAGGCTGTTCGACATTTCCAGAAGGAATGACAAACGCATCAAAATGGCTCGAATCAATATTTAATGTGAATTGATTCCCATCAATGGCCTTTATTGTCCCCACTAAATTATTAGCCTGATACATCGGTACCTGAAGCCTTACGGTCATACCAACCAAATAAGTATTTGCTTCCGTAATCACATTCCCTATTTCAACAGTAATGACCATGGGGGCGGTCTGACTGATTGCTGTTATTAACAGCGAACTAGGGATTGCAATTGTAGGTCGCAAATACTGATTTGGCATTTTATCCTTATGATGGCACTGGACTATTTATAGTGCCTGTTTCCATCTTGTATGCTTGCCAAACGATACGATCATTTGCAGCACCACCAGGTGATTGCGCACCTGCAGGAAGGTACATAAACGGAATAAAATTACCCGAATGATAAGGCACATACTGGGTGTTGTATCCAGTTTGAACATTAGTAATCGGATTAAATTGTGCGCTTTGTCCTGCCGATGTAACCGTCGCAAATAGCTGTGCAGTTGGCGATGCTGTGCTTGCCGGAAAAGCAAAGGTGGTAAAGGACGTCGTATTTACATTAATTGTAAATGTGTAGTCTGTAACTGCTGTAATTACTGGAGGCACATTCTGTGGTAGATAATAGTTGTTAAGCTGAACCATTCCAAGGGAACCTGGAATAGTAAACTCAACTTTTTGACCTACAACATAATTATGCTTTTCAGAAACAGTCACCACACCTTGAGTCGCTTTAGTAATTCCTGTTACATAAAGAAACCGTGGCTCAACAGGCATCATTTTGCTAATACGTCGTGCAGTTACAGCTGTTGCTGGAGCTGCAAAACCTGAAGCATCTAAGCCCAACAATGTAAAGCCTGAACCCGACACTGAAGAAATAGTAAATGCCATTCCAGCAATTTGAAGCATACCGGTAGTTCCATACAACTGAACCACATCCCCTTCCGAGTATGTATTAGTCATTGTAACTACAGCTGGATTAGCAGCAGTAATTGCAGTGCCGACTACAGCTGCTTCTGGTTGAGGTTGTGTCGTAACATATGTAAAACCATTAGATGCAGTTGCTGTGGCAAAGGTATCTATTAATAGCGCATTGGTGGAGTTCGTCTTTTTCCAACGAATACCATCATTAACTGCCGTAATACCACCGCCATACCATTCACCCCGAATAACAACGCCAGTAGCAGGCGCCAAAGGCATTTGCGTAACGTTAGTAGTAACGAAGTAATCAGCTCCACTTGGAAGCGGAATAGTCATATTAATAGCCGTTGCTGGCTGAACAAATGTACCTTGAGAAACGATAGTAAATGCCATGTTGTCCCCTTATGATGGTTGGAATGTTGTTACATTCAGTCCAGAGATCCAGTTTTGGTTTGTAATCGCACGGGCGATAGCAAACTTGGCATATAGTTGGCTGTTTTGCGCAACAGATGAAACAACCCAGTCAGGTCGGTATCCGATCTTAGCTGTAAAGTTGTTTTGATCAATTTTTGCAGCAGCTTCTAGGCCATACATTGGAATTGTATAGACTGTGTTACCACGTAGAGAAATACCAGGTGTCTTTGCCGCCTTAGAGGAAACAAAGAAACGGAATCTTGAGATAGAGCAATATTCCTCTGGTCTGATCCCTTCTTGCGTTGGATATGCAGACTTAAGTAATACGCCTTGGACTTTCTGAAGATCAGAGGATAGGTTTGTATTAGCAAGCGCAATGAAGGCGTCTCGAACCCCCCCGGTCGCGAACTTCAAAGTCGCTTCTAAGCTGGTGAGCATGGAACGTGCATCATTGCCTAGCAATATGTTTTCGATGTTATTCACATCGTTCAAACTGATATTGCTCGGTTGATCGCCGTTCAGGCCCCCAGTGGCGTTGATATAAGACACGCTAGAGCTAAACAAGTCGCGCATTAGCAAGTCTTCTTTTTCACGCAACCACTGACCTAATAATGCAGTAAATTTAGTAAGCGTCTTGCTATTTTCCCAAAGAACTACCTGCTCATTAGTTACAATAGACTTAGCGTAGATCTCCATAGTGGCATCAATGTCTGTACGAACCGGAACTTCGGATGCTGGATCAATACCAGAACCATCGAGTTGACCGCCTTCAGTTGAAAGCCGCTCAAAACGTGACATACGAGTGGTCTTACCTACGTAGGATTCAGCATGGTGTAGATCTACTCCAAAAGAGTGGATCAAGTTGAACATAGGGGTAGACAATAGATCTTCCGATGCTTGCAATGGAAGCTCGGGAGCCATATTCTGAATTCCGGTAATACCGGTAGAAAATGTCATGGTAATCTCCAAGTAAGTTAAAAATAGTTTCTATTTTCTTCTTACGTTGGAGAGTCGTAGGCTCGTCGCTAACGAGCAACGTTAGCTTTGTGCTAAACTGAATGTATCAAGTTAAATATTTATGATCAATTAAAGATCAAGCAACACCTGCTGAAAGTTTTCCATAAATGCTTTTTTAAATGTTTTAACAAATTCCTGACGAATTCTTATTTCTTCAAATTCTTCGAGTAAAACTTTTTCTTTTAAATTTCCATCTTGCTCGATAAAACATTCTAAATTTTGAGCAACTCTACCTAAATAAAAGGAAGCTTTGACGTAACTTTCACAATCAAGCATCGAAAGTACAGTATTGATTTCTTGTAATACTGCTTCAATTTCTTCTTTATTCATTGTCATCTCCCTATGTTGATCGATTTTAATCTATGTAATTCACAGGCCATAAAACAAAGAGCGCGTGCAAGATTAAATCCTCTGCTTGGATCTTCCTGATCTGGAAATTGCAGCTTAAACTGTTCTGCTTGTTCATCAGATATTTGAGCATGTTCAGCAAAAATGTTACATAACGATTCGATTGAATAATCTTTTTCCATTAACTCACCCCTTTAAGTAATTTTTGCATTCTTTCCCAGTTAGCCGCTTTTCTGTCATCGGATAGTCTATTGCCTGATGAAGGCGTACCAATATCGGTTATACTCGGACTAGAAATAGATTTTGGTTTAGCAAAATTAGCATCTGCTCTAAACGCATCTTTTTTTGCATTAGACACATTTGGAACAAATTTCTTTATGGCTTTATAAATATGGGACCATTTATCGAATCCATCTGGTAACATTTTCAATGGATTTGACACTTCTGGATAATGATAATCTAGGTAATCTAGGTGTTCGTCAGCTATAGTTTGATGAAAGTCGCTGTATGTTTGAGCTAATTTTTGAGGATATTGTTGATGCTCTTGTTGTTGTCTAATTTTTTCATACTCGACTTCTTTGGCTGCCAACGCTGCTTGAACTTTTTTTTCTATGCGTTGATCCTCTGTCTCTTCTTCTTGATATTCATAACTGCTATTTGAATAATTTGGCACTTGTGGTGCTGATTTGCTAAATGCTGCTTCCATTGCCGCTTTTAACGCGGCTACTTCAGCTTCTTTTTCGGATGCTTTTTGCTCTGCTGCTGCTCGTTCTGCTTTATCTTTTTTTCTAGCTTCTCTGAAAGCTCTCCAATTGGGATCTTCTGATACTGGCTCACTCCCCGTATTATTAGCATTTTGATCTCCAGATTGCTTTAAATTTGTATCAACTTTATGTATATCCAAATTTATAGCAACATTATCTTGTGGTAAAATATTTTCAACCATATTTTCAGGATTAACATTCATATAGGAGCCTCCAAAATGACGAACGAAAGTGTAAACAATAATATTGAACACAATAAACAAATGAAAAAAATAAAGAAAGAGCTTTTAAAAAGACTTAAAGAGTATGAAAAAACTATGAACTTTATGGCCTGCGATGCTCCTATTGAAATACTCTGTTTAGATAAACCTATTCAAAAAGCATTAATTGACCACGGTTTCTTGCGTGTCTATGATCTTATTAATAGAGATTTTATCGAAGTCGAAGGCCTCAATGAATCCAGAATCAGGAATTTGACAACCTGCTTGGATAAGTTCTTCGCGATGCTTTAAAAAGTACTCATGTTCTGAAAGTAAATCTATATTCTGGTCTCTTCGTACAAATTCCCAAAAATGCAATGGGTCTGTATTAACAAACTCACCTTTATTTTCTTTAGGGTCTCCTGTAATAATTGAAGATTTATGAGGCGTGTATCTCCATCCCTTATAAAACGCATCTGTCCATGCTTTCATAGTCTGATAACGTTTATCTACATGTGTTAAAGAGTGTAGTTCAGCCATAACCACGTCACTGGGCAGTATCCATAGCCGTTTAGTTATTTGATCTTTAGACTTATTATACAAAAATACAGACTGATTAGGACGAGGCTTAGGAAGATAAGGCCACGCATAGAACTTTCTTCGCATTACATTATGAATAAGTGGATCTTTAGCGATGACCATGACAATGCAAAACTCATCTTCATTAATGATTGTCTTATGATTCTCTATGCATTGTCTGATGTGTGGCATAATGTCATCAGTAAGAGCATGCCCTACTTCTAAAGCATCATATTTCGTCGTATCTGACATTGCTTTTTGGGAAAGTTCGCCTGCTGTTAGCCTAGTCATATAGATTTCTTCCCATAGTGATATTTTTCTGTGCGCGTATTTCTGTATTCTGAAATGACCAGCATTCGCCAGTTTCGTCAAGAAACACTGTCCAAATTAAATTGTGTTCTGCGCCATAATCAATTAAAAAATGAGCAAGACCGTGACCTTTTGGGGAAGTGATTGGAATTGGAGGATCTAATCGTAAAATCATTACCAGAGATGCCCTGTTTCATTATAGTTTTTCTTGAATCTTCGCCACTGTCTTTGATTGAATTTTGGAATGATTTTTCTTAGCTGCTTTCTTAAGAGTTTTACTCGCACTTTTCTCATCTTTTGTCCGTATGTCAATTGTATGTGTAGTTTTTAATAGTTGATTGGCTAAAGCATGCTTTTGTTGCAAGTATTCTGGAGAATTTTGATCCACTTTACATGGTTCACGATAAACAAATCCTGCATCGATCAAATCTTGTGAAATGCATATGTCGATTTTAGGAGCATATTGTTTGTTGACGAAATTAAGAATATCTAAATATTCCTTGTCAGATCTTTCAATAGTCAGGTCTTTTTCAGTGCGATGTATTGCTTCTCTTTCACTCATCCTATACCTTCATTATTGAAATAGGGATCTTTTCCCAATGGCTTTGATTCTAGATAACATATTTTTTTCTCTAAAACATCTATGCGACCATTTAAACGCTTGATTAATGATAAAATAATCGCCTTCCCTGTGTGTAATGAAACATCTCGGTATTGCAAAATTTCAAAAAGATCGTCATTAGAATATTCTTTATTTTTCTCAATTTCTGATAACTGGATTGATGAAAGCGGAATCTGAAATAATTTCCTAATATAATCCATCAATGATCACACTCATTGGTCTTAGTATGCGGTGTCGGTCTTTTCTTTCCTTCTCTCGGCAAGAATGCACCCCATGCATTATCGGCTCCAGGCGGCATAAGATCGCGGTTTACTTCCCAATGGTGATTTGGTACTGCTGCATCCCAACCTTTTTTGATGACATCTGCAGTTGTATTTTTGGCATAGTCAGGAGCGTGATGTTTTTTCTTCGCCATATATTACCTTCAATCTGTTACATTTTGTAATCTACTCAAAAAATGAGCTGAGGGACTCGAACCCTCTTCCTCCCATTTCATTGGGCGCCTCGTATATACTTCAGCTTAGCTCAAAAATATCAATGCTCTGCTTTATGTTTTCTTGCATAAGCAGCTAGCTTATCAACTGATGTTTTGTACTCTTCGCATTGATTCATCTCAGATGAATAACGATGTTGTCCTAGATTAAGATCATCAACCTTTCTTTCCCAATGATCTCTTTCAAATTCAGGCATTCCGCTGCCTTTCTTCTTTTCCATATTGTCTCCTATCCGGCTAATGCCGTCTTTTGTTGTGATAAACTCGGCTCTTTAGGCCTAAAAGATGGGTGCTTACTTTCAGAACCAGTGGTTAATTTAATGATTTCAGCCATTTCAAGATTGGATCGGAAGTTTGCTAGATCCATATCTTCAAGCTCAACCATTTGACGAACTATATCTAAATCTGCCGCTGTACGTTTATGCTCTGCTCCAGCTTCTAGATCATCGACTTTTGCGAATGTTTCTTGTATCTTGGCTTGATCCAATTGTGATTTAGACATCAAATTAATGATCTTAGCTTGATCCATTTTCTGAGCTTGCTGCATCTCTTGCTGCTGCTGCTGCGCTTGCTGTTGATTCTGTTCTTCCATATCTTTGATCACTTGCGCTTTATTAGTGATAAAGGCCGCTCGAAGTATGGATTTATCAGCAATACCCATGCCCAGTTCTTTAAAATGCAAGAGCTGTTGTAATTCCATCTGCCTCTGTGTCGTAGAATAGTTACCTTCTTCAACTGCAATGGCATACTTTTGGCTATGGCTTGTCCAGAATCTTGGATCTGCTTCATGACCAAGGATATTACGATAAAGGCGTTGAGAGTAGTCCAACTTGTCGAATATTGTTTGCAATGTAGTAAGTCCTGCACCTTGTCGAAGCATCGAAAGTATTCCAGACTTATCATCCGTCGCTGATCCCAAAAGTTCTTCATTAACACCTGATATTTTAACTATATCTTCAGCAAGACTATTAGATAACTCAAGCAAACTTTGCGGTATAGCTACTGGCTCAATACGCTGTATTTCATTTGGCAGATGACCTGCTTTAAGAGGGATAAGGAATCCATCTCCGCCGCTTGACTGTCTGAAGCATTTAGGATCTGTTACCACATCTACAGGATAAATCCAACCAGCATTTAAAGAACTTTGTAGTATCTGTAGCTCAATTACCTTACGCATATTATATAGGAACTGCGCATCTCTCAATCCTCTGATGATGCCCTGTTTCCTCCATGCTGGTGACTGAATGTCTTGGTCTACGTAACATTGCACGGGGACAAAAGGGTATTGATCAATATTAAGAAGGTTAGCACCGTGATAGACCATTTTACCAGATAGGCAAATGACTAATTTAACTGTTGGGATGTCTACCTTCTTAACTTTTAGCCATGGTTGTTGAGCGAGAACACGTTCCATCATATCACTTTCTTCGCTCTCGTCTTCTTCCCATTCTGTGGCTTCTCCACTGATAGGATCTACAATAACTGTACCACGACGAGTAGTGCGGTAATAGAACTCGTCGTATGTAAATAAGTTATTGATGGCTACATTTTGTAGCTCAGCTTGCAAGGAAAATCGGCCATCTTT
>Ga0193744_1000157_pt1 | contig 21561 bp, 17 predicted proteins | sample L1a1metaG_FD_143056 | JGI IMG/M metagenome (GOLD analysis project Ga0193744, IMG submission 143056) | Soil microbial communities from a riparian zone of the East river system, Colorado, United States - L1a1 | ecosystem: Environmental > Terrestrial > Soil > Riparian zone | place: USA: East River...
GAAGATTCAAGAAATATAGCATTAAGGCTCTGGTCTAGCTTTTGTATGACTTGCCCTATTTCAGAGTATTAACTTTATCAAGCCCTAACGGGGCGTCAAGATGTTAGCACAGGGTGTAAGCCCCGTGATTCAAAAGATTATGTTCCTAAAGCCCTACAAAGGCGACAGATTTTGGAGTCGAAACTTTCAGAAATCTTACGCCCCTTATAGGGCTTTAGTAAACTTAATCTTTAACACAGGGATTCACCCTGTGCTATTATCTAACGCACTTTCAGCGCTTTAATATTGTAAACCTATTAATTACCTATCTTAATTCATACGGCAATTAGATCAGAACCACCATTAACCATTAACCATTTCTGGCAACAAACAACTGACAACTATCCCTAAAGTCCCAAATAATAATCATAACCATTCTCATACCAATAATCAGGAGGAGGATCGTTACTAAAAAATATAGTCCCAATACGCTTTATACTCTTCACACCATATTTTACTGTAGTAATAAGTCTCAAGGGATAACCCTGTTCCCAATCCAACTCCTCACCATTCATCTCATAACACAATAAGGTTTGAGGATGCATCATGGACGGCATATCCATACCTACATAATATTCCTCATCCGGAGTAACCAATCCCGTATATAAATACAAATTAGAAAAATTCTTAGTATCTGCTTTTAGCTTATCGGTGGTCCCTAAATTATATTTCTCAATAAAATCAGAAAACTTTACACCACCCCAATGACTTACCTGATCCCAACCTTCCACACATTTAAAATCAAAAACTATTTCAGTTTTAGGCAGTTTCTTAATATCATCCAAGCTTATAAATAAAGTATCTCCAGGAGCCCTTACTACTTTTAAGGACCAGGAATCCTCATCAAAATCATCACCCATCCCGATATCACCATTTACTCTTATTTCCTTTGCTCTTTTGCTTTTGTCAAACAAAGGAGCCAGGTGATTATTGTCATAAAATAAACCTCCAAATAGTTTTTCATTCACTTTCATTGCCTCTCTTAATGGTTTCAGTGCAGCTTTAGATTCTGGTTGATGAATAAGCCATGACCATGAAAGAAAAGCAATAACTATAGCAAAAGAAAAGTATAAAAATGAAATAATAGTTCTCCTTTTTATTAACTGATCAATATCAGGATTGACCGGTTTTTTAAATATTAAAAAGAACTTGTTAAATATCTTTTTCATTTTTCTTAGTGTTTAGTGTGTATTCAATTCATCCAATTGATTTGTTTCTTCTAATTTATCTGTAGCCGGAATCTCTTCAACATCAAAGCCTGCGACCATTCCTCTGAAATTATTCCATCCGGCCTTAATTACTTGCAGGACATGGATGATAAAAAATAATACATACCCCATTGTTAAAATAAAATGTAAATAACGGGCCATATAATAACCTCCCAATAAATAACATAAAGTAGGAAACTGAATGGGTTTATAAATGGCTATTCCTGTTAAAATAGAGCCTAGTCCCATAATGATAATAGATGTATAAGCAATTTGCTGAGCTCCATTATATTTTCTAACAGGTGGATGTTTTTTAGATATTCTCAAATCATGCAATAATACCTGCCAGGCTTCTTTTAAAGCATGTTTACCGGGAACTAAATACCTCCATTCTCCTGAAATACCAGTATATAAAACATATATGATTCCATTGATAGCAAATAACCACATAAATAAAAAATGTAGAGCCATGCCATAGGCTAAATGTAAATTGAGATGGAAAGCATGGTAAAAAGAATCGGGAAAAAGCTTCAATATGGTTTTATTATTAAAACCAATACTAAAAACATCATTGGCCCAGTATATCATAATACCACTATAAATCATAATACTAAGTATGGGGAAATTAATCCAATGAAACCAACGGGTAGCCAGGGTATGCTTTTCAACAATTTTTTTCATAGAAAGTGCTATTTTAAATATTGTATTGCTGCTGGTTATATATATAAGCCGTTTACAAATATATTCTTAAAATAAGCCACTTTGTTAAAATCAAATGAAAATGTTTCAGGATGAAGTAGTTGATTAATTTGATTAAAGGATGGATAAATACACTTGGTCAGTTTGCAGACATCTGACATCGAATTCAACAAAACAAAAAAGCTAAACCCGTAACAGGTTTAGCTTCTAGAATTAGAATTAAAATATTAAAAATTACTATTTTCCAAATGGAAGTTCATTCACCTTACGGCCTATTCTGTAACCCAAACTTAAAGCTTCTTTTGCGTCCATTCTAAAATGCACACCTAATGGAATTCTTGATTCAGCATTTTCATATGCCATATCATAGAAATTAAAAAAGCTTCTTGGAGTACCATTAAAAGCAGTTTCTCCTTCATGACAACGATCTGTCATGGCAAAATCAGAGCCTAATTCATAAGTAAGTACTTCAGCAGCAGCAGATCCAAATGTTCCGTGACCTGATGGATAGGTAGGGAAATTAGGTGTTACACCATTTGCTGTAAGAAAGGTTTTATAGTTAGGATCAATAAATTTACGTATAAAAGTTACCGGCCTTTCAACTTGCCATTTATATTTCTGATCCCAACATGCAATAGCTGCATCATTTAAAGCCAAACCTAATTTAGTATTTGTTACCACTGCTTTTTCAAGATTACAACTGGAAACGATATATGCCTGTGAAGCAATTAACATCCACCTGGGCACAGGGCTGAATGATATTTTAGAAAGGTCATCACTCCAAAATTCTGCTATCCACTTGTCTTCATCATTTCCATTTATTGAACGGTTGTAAGTTTCTATAGCTTGTCCGTAATACAAAGAGTTTTTATCTGTGCTATATGGAATTGGAGCAGGTATTTGTTTGTCAGCTTCACTGATCGCAAATGTTCTTCCTTTACCCCATTGTGGAAATTTCCCTACTGTAAAATCCGGAGGAGTAGGTACCCAATATCCATCACCTGTTTTAACTGTGTAAGCAGGATACAGATTTAGATAACCATCAAAAGTAACAATGTCAGATTTTGAGTAGTTATAAACAGCTGTGGCAACGCTTTGTCCCCATGCAGTGGAAGCATCAATTATAGCTTTACTTACATTAGCTGAGTATTTTGTTAATAATGCAGTTTCTGTAGTAGCCAGTTTAGAAACATCTTTAGGAAAAAACTGCTTATACATATAGGCAGTTGAAGCATTTATAGCTATAGGCCAGTTTATTTCCTGGTTTTTATTAAAATTAGGTAGTGACAATCCAGGATAGTTGGTTGCTAATGACAAATAATCTGGCATACCCGGAATAGCAGTTTCATAATTTGCCAATCCTGTATAAGCTAAAACAGTGGCAATTGGACAAGGTCTATATTCTCCATAACCAAACTCAACTTTACTAATAGCTGTGTTCCAGTCGTTTATTACATCTGTACTTGCAATATCTTTCACCCTGTTTACTGAAGAAACTGGAACTTCATCTTTTCTACATGAAGAGATAAGCCCCACAATTAAGAAACATAAAAGTAAATAAATGGGCTTTTTAAATTTAAGATTGTTCATAATTTAATAATTTGTTTAATTAAGTAAATAAGTGTTTATAGGCAATGTTATTATCATTCATTCCTTTAATTTTTTGCATGCAAAAGCCCGATGAAGTATTACACTTCAAAATTTTATCAGACACATAAAGTAGTTTAGATTTTGGCTCTTAAAATTAGGTTTCAGATAATTGTTAAAATCGTATATATAGGCTGCAAACTATATTACAAATATAGGTCAATTAATAATAGCGGACAAGTATATCCACTATTAAATTTTGCTAATAACAGGCCTGCCTTCTTTAAGATTTGAGCATACTAGTAGGCTTTTATTTGGATATTTTAATAAGTCTTCCATAAACACTAAGTTTATCCCTGAGTTATTAGAAATAGTATTAAAAAACTCTAATATTTAAGGAAAAACTAAGGAATTGAGTTTTAGTTGCAAGTTATCAGTAGTCAGTTGCCAGGAAAGGATTGGTGAATTGCTTTTAATTTTTTAATATATTTCCTGACAAATCGAATCTGACAACTCTATATCATAACAGTAAATTAGCAATGACATTGTAAGACAGCTTTCCTGCGAGGATTATTAAAATAAAGCAACTGGTCTGTAAATCTTAATTCTGATAAAAGGGAGCTAGTCATTTGGGCGCACACAGGGATTCGCCAACACAATTTTATTTTAAAACCAAGAAGACTTCTTCTAAAAAAGATATTTCCTGGCAACTTACAACCATATTTCATAAAAGCAAATTAGCATCGACTCCAGGACTCCGCATCTCCGCCTTTCAAAACAACTGAAGCCTGCTCGACCTTATAACCTTAACCTTAACCTTAACCTTAGCCTATACCTTCATAAGCTTAATCTTCTCCATTACATGATTCACCATTGAATCACAATAGATCAGATCAAACTCATAAATTTCCTCACTTGAGTAAACTTTCTCTATTTCATTTCTCAACAACGATTTTGCTCGTGAAAGCCTGACTTTGACATTTGCTTGACTGATATTTAATGCTTCAGCAGTTTCAGCAACATTTAATCCGCTTATTTCCCTTAGAGAAAAAACCAGCCTGTAATCAACCGGTATTTGTTCAAGAGATTTTTCTATAATAGATTTTAGTTCCTGGCTTAATAAAGATTTTGAAGGATCAGTAGGAATTTGATTTGAATACATGGGTTTCGATTTTTCATCAATGAGGTCTGAACGATTAGACTCATATTTGTAACTAAACTTCTGTTTTTTTTGATAGCAATTATTAAGCATAATTTTTACTAACCAGGTTTTGAAAGAAGACCTTAACTCAAAACCTGATAAGGACACAAAAGCATTTATATAGCTATCCTGCATTATATCCTCTGTTTCCTCATGATTATATCCGTAAGATCTACCTGTTTTATAAAGCAGAGTATTATAAGTTCTTATTATTTTTTCAAATAAATGTGTTTCTCCGGCAATAACCTTTTCTAAAATAGATAGCTCAGATGCTTGTTCCTTTTCTTTTATGCTTATCATTCAAATGCAATTTATTATTTCACTGTATGTATCAATACCATTAACTATTCTTTTGTTTGAATAATGAGGCTCTGCTAAATTGTATATGTTTTATTCCATTTAAGAATATAAGTATTTTCAAGCCCTAACGGGGCGCAAGATATTAGCACAGGATGCAAGCCCTGTGAAATATGATTTAGTCCCTTTAAGCCCCAAGGGGCGCAAGAATTCGGAGTCAAAATCTTGCGGCCCCTTAGGGCTTATCAATACTAAATTTTTAACGCAGGGCTTCACCCTGTGCTATTATCTGACGCACTTTCAGCGCTATATTATTATAAATTTACTACTAAAGATAAAATAAGTTCAAAAAGAGAATTAGACTTTGAATTAAAACTTGTCTTAAATCATACATTACTTAGACCAGAGCCAATAATGACTATTTGATCGTTGAAATTCTGGCCAATGAATAAGCCCCGATAGCCATTACCAAATCCCTAACCGCAACATCTAAAAAACTGCCGGATGCTATTAATGTAATTGCTATGAGAGCGAGCCATGCAGAAACTATATAAGCTCCTATTGTTGGCCTGATTAAAACAATAATTCCTGCTAATATTTCAATAATACCTACTATACTCATAAAACTTGTAGAAGAGAATGGTAACATGCCTGATAATCCGGGATGTAGATACTTTCCCCAATCTGCAAGTATATTAGTAAATTTGTCTATTCCTGCTACAATAGGCACTAAGCCATAGGTTAATTTAAGTAGGGTAAATACCGAATTCAATGTTTGATTTGTTCCTGTACCTAACATTTTATATAAGTTTAGATATTAAATAATTCACCCGGTTTGGATGATGTACTCTTATAGACTTTTCATTATGATCTGTTTACTAAATATTAGAGTGGATGGGTATCTGATTGGTTACAATTTAGTATTCTAAAGAATTTCAGAATTGATCCTGTTATATTTATTTTATTCTCATTCGAAAGGTTTCCTGGCAACTGGCAACTGAGAACTGACAACTAAACTCATCTCTTCAAATAGGTTAATCCTTCATGTAAACCCAAAGACAATTCATAGATAGTAGTAGTAGCCAACATCTCCTTTAAATCATCCCTTATAAGCTTAAATTTTTCATGAACAGGGCAGGGCATCTTTTCATTACATTGTTCTAACCCCAAAGCACAACCCCTGAAAATATTATCACCATCAATTGCAGAAACAATATCTATGAGCAGTATTTGCTTTAATTTTTCCGGATGAATATAAAATCCTCCTGCCGGACCCTTATAAGATATAATGAGTTCTTTTTTTACCAGCAGTTGAAGAATTTTAGAAGTAAAAGCCTCGGGGGAATTAATTTCCTGAGAGATATCTTTTAAACTTATCTTTTTATCCCGGAGAGATTGGGTAATAAGATAAATACAAGACTTGATTCCATATTCACAGGCTTTGGAGAACATTACAAGATTGATTTAATGCAGGAAAAGATATACATCATTCAGATAATTTAAAACATTTTAAATTCATAAAGTGCCCTAAAGGGAGATGGATTTAATTAAATTGCAAGGTAAGTTAGATTTAAATATAGAACACAAATGATACTCAATGTTATTAAATATTTATTTAAACACATTTTTACATACAAGGGATTTTAAATCAGCACTCAACATAATAAAATCCAAAAAGTGGCCTTGTATCTTAAGATTTTTCTACTCATAATTATGCACCTGATGTGTTTGATAGTGTATAATACACAGGTATGACAATGCTTAATTATAATTTTTGAAATCGGAAATTAAACTTTATTATTTGTGGTATTGATAATGTAGAAGATTTAATATAGCTTTGTTAAGCCTAAGTAATTTTAATCCCATATTACTTGTGTAGTTTATAAAGAGGTGAAGAAGGCTAAAACAAACTTCTATAATTTGTCTTAACTTTCTTTAAGCTAAACTAAATGGAAACCATAAATAACAGTTCTGAGGAGAGTTCGGACCACACTTCTTACGCTTCCAAAAAATTATACTCTGAGTTTTACCATGAAGGGCATAATTTAATTGATAGAATTTCAGCAGCGATCTATACTTGCGACAATAATGGTATTATTACTTTTTATAATAATGCGGCAGCTGAAATATGGGGACGCAGACCTGATGTTGGAAAAGATCTTTGGTGCGGATCCTGGAAAATATATAATACTGAAGGCAGCCCGGTTCCCTTAGATACCTGCCCCATGGCTATTGCTTTAAAAGAGGGCCGTGCAGTAAAAGGAGAAGAAATAGTAATAGAACGTCCTGATGGTGAAAGAATAAATGTAATACCCTTTCCACAACCCATATTTGATTTTTCAGGTAATATCACCGGAGCAATTAATTTACTGGTAGATATAACTGAAAAGAGGAATTATGAAATTGCTCTTGTTGAAAGTGAAAAGAAATACAAAAACTTAGCTGCTTTATTAGATAAAAAAGTACAGAAACGGACCGCTACGTTAAAATCAAGTGAAGAGCGCTATCATAAAATGATAGAAGAAGTTGAGGATTATGCTATTATTCTTTTGGATGTAGATGGTACCATTTTAAATTGGAATAAAGGCGCGGAGAAAATAAAAGGATATACCGAAAAAGAAATTGTCGGTAAAAATTTCAGGATATTTTATCTAGAAAAAGACCGGGAATTAAAGCTACCTGAACAGTTGATCGGTATAGCTACAGAAAAGGGAAAAGCAATGCTTGAAGCTTGGCGCTTGAGAAAAAATGGTACCAGGTTTTGGGGAAGTATCAGTATTACAGCTTTGCATGATGATAATAATAATGTTATAGGTTTTTCAAAGGTAACACGTGATTTAACAGAGAGAAAGCTCGCTGAAGAGAAACTACAAGAATACGCTAAAGAATTGGAGTTTCAGAATCAGAAATTAGATCAATATGCATTTGTAGCTTCTCATGATCTCCAGGTACCGCTACGTAAAATAACAACTTATGCCAGTATACTTGAGACCAAAATTGATAAACTTCCGGAAGCAAAAGAAGATCTGAATAAAATAGTTTCTTCTGCCATGCGAATGGCTGCTTTAATCAATGAAATTCTAAAATATTCCAGAGTATCTAACACTGAGGAACTGTTTGAGAAAACTGACTTAAATAGAATATTAAAAAATGTAAAGGACGATTTTGAAATAATAATTCAACAAAGTAATGTAATTATTAAAAATGATCTCTTGCCGGTAATTAAGGCTATTCCTATTCAGATTTATCAGTTATTTTCTAACTTAATTGAAAACGCTATTAAATTCTCAAATGAAAATCCGGTTATAGAAATAATATCAAAAGAATCCACAGCTGAAGAAATTAATAACTATCCCGATTTGGATCCTAAAGTAAAATATATTGAATTAATCTTTAAAGACAACGGTAAAGGAATTGAATCTCAATACATTGATCAGATTTTTAATTTATTCCAAAGAATTGATAGCGTAAATAATGGTACCGGAATTGGTTTGGCTACCTGTAAGAAAATAGTAGAGAATCACAAAGGGCATATTGATGTTACAAGTGAAGTAAATATAGGTAGTTGTTTTAAAATTTTGCTTCCGGTGTGATTTCAATGGTGGATGTCCGGAATCCGATATCCGCAAATTGTTTAATCCAAAGTATGCTTAATTTTAAGCTCAAAAGCTAATGGCTTATGAATGTTAGCTATTAGCAATCAAATCATCAATAATTCCTGGTTTCGCTTAATTGATCTCGCTTTACATCCACCTCTTTTTACAATGTGTAGTAAATCCATTGTGGTATATTCAGTCTCAATCTCATTTTTTTTACCGTAATATCAAACTTTTGAAAATAGAACTTCGTATAAAAACTTTACTCAATAAAAGAAAATATACCATATTATTTTGAAAAATAACATATGGTTTATATTTTTGAATTTGAATATCATTATAAAAGAGGTGGAGGAATATTACAAACACTATATACCTTCATAATGAAAGAGTTACATATTAATAATGGTCTTATTTTCGCGGTGAGTCTTAATCGCGAATCTAATAATTGTATAAATTCGATTGATATATATTCAATAAAAGATACAGTTAGAACTATTCAGATTGAAAGTTCAGAAATCAGTTTAAATTTTAAGTCTTATTGTTCAAATAATAAATTTGCCATTCTATGAAAAGAAGAGCAAGTATTTACCGGTGGATCATAAATAATTTCTGGGAAATAGAAATCGCAACTTCCATATTAAAAAAGGGCGCAAGAATTGTAGTTTTATTTTTGTTGCTTAGTTTACTTCCAGATAAAATGATGTCTCAGAATGAAACATCTCCATCAGCTTTAAAAAAATTAACAGTAGAAGAGTTAATGAATATTGAAGTGACAATTGTTTCTAAGACTCCTGAAAAGCTTACAGAGGTTGCTTCAGCGATACAAGTAATTACTGGCGAAGATATAAGAAGATCTTCCAGTACCAGACTACCTGAAGCTTTACGTCTGGCTTCCAATTTGCAGGTTGCTCAGCCTAATGCACATGATTGGTCTATAACCGCAAGAGGATTTAATGGTGCTCATCTTTCCAATTATTCACTTGCAAATAAGTTTCTCGTGATGATAGATGGCCGGTCAGTATATGAACCCTTACTAGGGGGCGTTTTCTGGGACATTCAAAATGTATTATTAGAAGATGTTGACAAAATTGAAGTAGTGAGTGGTCCGGGAGGTACACAATGGGGAGCGAATGCTGTTAACGGTATTATAAACATAAAAAGTAAAAGTGCTAAAGAAACTCAGGGAATATATGCTTCAGCGTTAGCTGGTAGTTTAATACAGGATCATATTGCCGCAAGAATTGGTTCTCAAATAGATTCTGTCTTTTATTTCAGAGTATATGCACAACGGTGGGATCATAATGAGACTAATTTATTGAATGGAAAACCTGCCAGAGATAGTTGGGCTATGAATCAGGCAGGATTTAGAACAGACTATTACCCCTCATCAGATAATAGTTTTACTTTGCAGGGAGACCTTTTTAACGGCAATGAAAATGATACCAACGCTATTGCCGTTAACGGTGTAAATCTATTAGCACGTTGGAACCATGTTTGTTCCAATCTTTCAGAAATAAGCTTACAAGTTTATTATGATCATACTTTTAGAGATTATCCGGGTTCATTCGTTCGTGATATACTCAATACTTTTGATATAGATTTTCAGCATAATATCAAAGCTGGGAAAGTTCATCATTTTGTATGGGGTGCAGGTTACCGTTTAATTGACGATAATACCAAAAGTCAGCCTCCCCGTGTTTTTGATCCTGAAAGAAGACAATTTAATCTGTATAATACATTTGTTCAGGATCAGATATCAATAATACCTAATTACCTTTCATTAACCCTGGGAACAAAATTATTACACAATGATTATACACATTTTGAGTTTCAACCCAGCGTAAGACTTGCCTGGAATATAAAACCAGACTATACTCTTTGGGCAGCTGTATCTCATGTAGTAAGAACTCCGGGTCGTTACGAAACAGATGAAATAACTCCATCTCTCACTACACCAGGAGGAAAATTTGATTCAGAAAAGCTTTTGGCATATGAATTAGGATATCGATTTAGGCCATTGAATAAATTATCTGTTTCCTTGGCAACTTATTATAACTTCTATACAGATCTGCGTAGTATTGATCTTAATCCCAATCCACCGACTAAATATATATTTGCTAACCATCAAAAAGCGGAATCCTGGGGAGTTGAATTATCGGGGAATATATTTCTGTTAAATTCCTGGAGGTTAAAGGGGGGCTACACCTACTTAAATAAGAAATTTAGTGCAACTAGTCCTAATGTAGTTAAAGGAAGTGATTTATTTGAGGGCCTGGATCCTCAACATCAGTTTTCCTTTCAATCTATTGTAGATTTACCATACCATTTTCAGTGGGATGTAACTGGTAGATATATTGATATCTTACCCCAATTGGGTAGTGTCCCTTTTGTTCCTTCTTATTTTACCATTGATATGAGATTTGCCTGGGAATATGAACATTATATAATTTCATTAATAGGCCAAAATCTGGCTCAAGATGGACATGCAGAGTTTAGTTCTCAAGAGATACCCCGAAGCGTATATTTAAAAATAGCAGTAAGATTTTGATAAAAAAGAACCAAAATATGATCCATTTTATTCTTCGAAGCGACCTAAAGTTTCGAGCTATAGGAATGTTGATTATTTTCATTCTTCTAAGCTTGAAGTTGAGTGCCCAGTCAGATATTTCCCGGGAATACCAGGTGAAAGCAATTTTTATCTATAACTTTTGTCATTTTGTGGAATGGAAATCTGAATCGTTCAGTGATCCTTCTGCACCCTTTATAATTGGAATTTTTGGTGAGGATCCTTTTGGTAAATACCTGGATGAAGCGGTACAGGGAGAGAAAATCAATGGGCATCCTATTAAAATCTACAGGTTTAAGAATATAAAGGATATGCACAATTGTAATATTTTATATATTAATAGTGACAGCAGGCTTCTGAAAGAATATTTAGCTTTGACTAGTGGTAAAAAAGTATTAACTGTCAGCGATGACCCAAGTTTTGCAAACGAAGGTGGTATGATTCAGTTTTATATTAAAGATAATAAAACCCGTTTGTTAATCAATCTTTCAACTGTTAAAGCTTCTGGTTTAAATGTAAGTTCAAAATTGCTCCATCTCGCTGATACGGTTAATTAGTAATCTTTTAAACTTTTGGCTGTTAACTTTTGGCTTCTTGCCGTTTACTTTTATCCTATGTTCAGGATACGATTTCCACCTAAAAAGAAAACAATTCGGCATTTCGGCGGTTGAGCAAAAAGTACGTAATTTCAAGAATTAGTTTCAACTAAAGTGACATTTCACATTTCACAAAAAGATTTACATAGACTTAAGATTCATCCCCAAGAAAAAATCCCCGTTATTAAATAACGGGGATCTACTAACTAACTTTCTGTTGGATATTTTTAGAACACACATTTTTAAGGCATAGAAATCAATTGATTCTATAGTAATTTCATACATAGTACAAAGATCAGGCTTTCATATAATAATTAAGTTATATTATTTTTATTATTATTTATATAATTCACATGTATGATATGCTCTTATATCTTTTTACAATGCAGATCTGGTAATTGACAACTGACAACTATATCTATAAATCTGAGGCCTGAAAATCACATGTTAATTGAAAATGAGCATTTTCACCTGAAAAGGATCTTAAATGCATTAAAGTGCAAAAAGCCCCACAATCATAATAAATCAATTCTCCACTTACAGGGTAATCTTTATAAGACTGAAAAGTATAAGCGCATAAATCACCGGATAAATAAATGAGGCTTGGCGAAACATTGTAATACTCTGCGATTAATTTCTTTATATCATTAGCTGTACATTCATTATTTGCAGGTGTTGGTATAGAAATCATATTAGATTTTCCAACTGTAGTATCGGTAAGTGGTGTACTAAAAAACAATACACTCATCAATCCGATTGTTATCCATAAATTAAGATTGTGTACCATTGTATTCATTTTTAGATTAGAAATAATTATTGGACAAAGTTATTCCTACCACCTAATGAACATGTTATATAACTATACAATAATGTTTCAAAATTTTTAGAGTAAGGATAAAATGTCGATTTGCGATATAGGGACAATGCACTGCCTTGTCTAAATTGAAGTATATATTGTAAGGGTGATTCACGAATCACCCCCTGAGAAGATACACAGCCAGACCTCAAGGAGAGGCATAGGAGAGGCAAAGGTGACCCCAAAGGTGATCTTAGTAGATCTATATCAGAACTAAAATCAAATCATAAGTAGTAAATATTAAATCAATGTCGTTTAGTTAAGGTAAATGGCAAAGTAATTAAATGTTGATAACAGCCTTGTAAGGGTGACATTATTATAGAAATCAAATGATTGCGAATACTAGCCCCCATAAGGGGTGACATTATTTTGTAAGGCACCTCTAAGTTTTAATATCTTTAGCTATATAATTATTTAAATATGGAATTTTGCCTTCGAAAATAATGCCACCCCTATAAGAGGCTTATTCAGAAATAATATGTGTTTTCTATAATAATGTCACTCCTATAGGAGCTTAAAATCCTTAACTAAAACGACATTGAATCTTAAATCTCCAATTAAGCACGAGCAAATGGCTTTGCCCCTCCATTTTCATACTAAATCCTGGAACCGCCCCAACCCTACCTTTAACCTCAACCTCGACACTAAAAGTAAATCGTATATCGTATGTCGTAAATCGTAAATTAACCAGGCTTAGTGTCTAACAAACAATATTATCATCGTCCTGAGAATTAATTCCAAACTAAACTATATATTTGACCACTTGAAGAACAATCGGAAAGATTTACCAAAATCCAACTGGTTTGAATAAAACGAAACATAACTAAGCAATCATACTATGCAAACTAATCAATCAAGCAAACAACAGTCGGGTGCTTTGACTACCTTAATCACCGTATTCTTTTTCTGGGGATTTATTGCAGCATCAAACGGTGTTTTTATTCCTTTTTGCAAACACTATTTTCATCTTGACCAATTTCAGAGTCAGTTGATAGATTTTGCTTTTTATGGTGCTTATTATCTTGGCGCTTTAGGGTTATTCTTCTTTGGTATTATGGGTGGTAAGGACCTGGTAGGCAAATGGGGATATAAAAGAAGTATTATTTATGGATTATTATTTTCTCTGCTAGGCGCAATAGCCATGATCATTGCAGTCAATTTTGGAGGCTTTGCGGGTATCTTATTTGCTCTTTTTATCGTGGCTTTGGGTTTTTCACTTCAACAGACAGCTGCCCAACCTTTTGCCATAGCACTTGGAGACCCTGCAACCGGATCACATAGGGTAAACCTTGGGGGAGGAATAAACTCTTTGGGAACTATGATTGGTCCTATCATTGTAGCTTTTGCATTGTTTGGTTCAGCAGTATACTCTGATGATCAGATACATTCTTTAGGCCTTGGTACCGTAACTGTACTTTATACATTTGTCGGTGGATTATTCCTCATGTGTGCTCTGTTATTCATGTTTTCGAAAAGAGTGCCCGCAGGTATTAATGATGAGACATTAGAGAAAGCCAATAAAGCAATGATCGTTCTATTGGTCATAACCTTACTTTTAATTCTCTTCTTTATTCCTGTATTCAGAAGTTATATGGGTTTAAGCCCTGAGATATCTCCGGAAGAAAAACATAATCTCGAAATATATAGGATGAAATGGTTGTTGGCAGCATTTGCAGTAGTTGTTTTAGGATTATTAGGATCCAATATATCAGCAAGAAAGAACTCTAGCGGTTGGGGTGCTATGCGCTATCCTCAGCTAGTTTTGGGCATGCTGGCTATTTTTGTATATGTAGGGGTTGAAGTATCTATTCAAAGTAATCTGGGGGAGTTATTAAAGAAACCTGAATTTGGAGGTTTGCAGGCATCCAGTATTTCACCTTATATTTCTATGTATTGGGGAAGTTTAATGATCGGAAGATGGGCTGGTGCAATCCCCGTATTTAATCCTGGCAAAACCATGAAGAATTTCTTATTGGTATTGGTGCCGCTAGTTGCATTTGGTATTATCATAGCAGTCAATACTATTGCTCAAAAAGACATGTCTCCATTATACTGGTATGTATTGTGTGTCATCATATTAATCATCGGATTCTTCCTAAGCCAGGAAAAACCGGCTCTGATGCTCCTTATTTTTAGCATACTGGGTATTATAGCTATGCTTGTCGGATTAGCTACTACCGGTACTTTAGCTATTTATGCCTTTTTAAGTGGAGGTTTATTTTGTTCTATTATGTGGCCATGTATCTTTTCTTTATCCATTGCAGGTTTAGGGAAATATACAACACAAGGATCAGCCTTCCTGATTATGATGATTTTGGGTGGAGGGATTATTCCTCCTATTCAGGGAAAACTCGCAGATATTTCTACAGTGGGCATTCATCAATCCTATTGGGTAACCGTAATTTGCTTTGCCTACCTTGCTTTCTTTGCTTTCATTGTAAAAAGAATGTTGAAGAAACAAGGTATTGATTATGATACCCAAATTAGCGGACATTAATTTTTACAGCTACTAAAGTTCGAAAGACTATGATGTTAATTGCAGATGGCGGAAGCACCAAATCTAACTGGTGCCTGATAGATAAAAAACTTGATCAAAATGTTTACTTCAATACGGAAGGCTATAATCCTTATTTTATTGATACTGCCTCTATAATTGAGTCTTTACAAAACAGTATACCCGAGGATATCAATAAAACTGGTATCGATCATGTTTATTACTATGGTGCGGGTTGTTCCACAGAAGCAAAAAATGAGATTGTCATCAAAGCAATGTCTTCTGTATTTCCGAATGCAGAAATATATGTCGGGCATGATCTGCTGGCTGCAGCAAGAGCGCTGTTAGGTAAATCTCCGGGATTTGCAGCTATATTGGGAACAGGTACCAATACTTGCTTGTATGATGGAAATAATATCACTTTAAATATTGACTCATTAGGGCATTACCTGGGAGATGAAGGGAGTGGATCTTATATAGGCAAACGCTTTTTAAGGGATTACATGCGAAAACTATTGCCTGAAACACTTCATAATAATTTTGTGGAGGCTTTCGGTTTAAGCAATGAAGATATACTGGATGCTATATACAATAAGCCATTGCCAAACCGTTTCCTGGCGAGCTTTGCCAAGTTCGTATATGACAATAACAATCTCAAATATTGCAGAGATATTGTAAAGGAAGGCTTTACTGCTTTTTTTGATAACCTGGTATGCAATTATCCTGATTACCAAAAATACAGTTTTAATTGTATTGGATCAGTAGGTTATAATTTCAGGGATATTTTACAAGATGTAGCCAAGCACAATGGAATGGCAGTCGGAAAAATCATAAGATCTCCCATAGATGATCTGGTAAATTATCATTTGAATTTTATGGATTAACATATGGCGGGCAAATTAAAGTCTATATTGCTAAATAAGCTGGCAGCTTATGTTCTGCTTTACCTGATAACACTATCTCTGCCCATTTCTTTAAGTGGACAGATAAGTAATTATAGTTTAGGGAAAGAACAATTTTTAGATACATTATCCAAAAGGACTTTTAATTACTTCTGGGAATTGGCCGGGAAACAAAATGGACAGGTTCCTGATCGTTGGCCCAATGAAACTTTTTCAAGTATAGCAGCTACCGGATTTGGACTGGCAGCTTATATAACAGGTGTTGAAAAAGGATATATTACCAGGAAACAAGCAGCTGAAAGAATTTACCAAACCCTGCTGTTCCTCCAAAATCTACCTAAAGGAGCTTCTAAATCTGGTGTTTCCGGCTATAAAGGCTTTTTCTATCATTTTCTTGATCAAAAGACAGGTTTAAGATATGATAAAGTTGAGTTGTCAACTATAGATACTGGATTATTGATGGCAGGTATTTTATGTTGCTTATCGTATTTTGATTTGCCGGATGACACGGAAACAAAAATAAGAATGCTCGCCACAAAACTGTATGAAGACGTTGACTGGAATTGGGCCATGAATAAAGCTAATACCATGTCTATGGGATGGCACCCCGAGTCCGGTTTTATTGGAAATCGCTGGAAAGGTTACAATGAAGGAATGATATTATATATCCTTGCTTTAGGTTCACCAACGCATCCTATTCCTTCCGAATCATGGAAAGCCTGGGTTTCTTCCTATGTATGGAAAAAACATTTGGGTCAGGAATATGTTAACTTTGGACCTTTATTCGGGCATCAATACTCACAGATTTTTATTGATTTCCGGGGCATCCAGGATAGCTTCATGCAAGCAAAAGGAATTGACTATTTTGAAAACTCTAAAAGAGCTACAATTGCCAACCGCCAATATTGCATTTATAATCCGGGAGCCTTTACAGGATATGGAGATAAAATGTGGGGTTTATCAGCATGTGATGGTCCTGGAAATCAAAACAATATAGATAACAACATCAGATTTAATGATTATGGTGCCCGGGGATGTGCTTTTGGCTATATAGAAGATGATGGTACCATTACTCCGACAGCTTCTGGTGGATCAATTCCTTTCCTTCCATATGACTGCATAAATAATCTGTATACAATGTATCAACAGTATGGCAATAAGATATTTAAAAAGTATGGTTTTATTGATGCCTTCAATTTAAGTATCCAAAATAAAGATGGAAGTACCGGCTGGTATGATCCCGATTACCTGGGTCTTGACCAGGGCCCCATTCTCTTACAACTCGAAAATTATAGAACTGAGATTATCTGGAATATCCTTAAGAAAAATAAATACATAATTGCAGGTCTAAAGAAGGCTGGTTTTAAGGGGGGATGGCTTAAATAGTGATTAGTGATAAGTGTTTAGTGCTTAATCTCTGGTTGTTTTGCTCCCTTAGAGCAGTTAAATGCAATTTTTCTATTAATATTTGGCTCCTCTGGAGCCAAACGTCGATGCAAACAGGGAATATCCCCATCGGGGTTAAATGTCAATAGCAGGAAACCAAAGAAGTAAACTAGCTCTGGAGCTCAACAACGCCGTTAAAATGCAAAAACTTTCCGCCACTATTTTTTTACGGACATCGGACATCGGACTCCGACCCTTACAACTGACAACTAAAATATTTCTTTTACATTAATAAATTATTAAATATTGTTAGCTTTACACTAAGCGGGAATAGGACGCAAATATTTACGGCTATTCTTAAGCACTATGGATAATCTCACCATATCATTTTATTGTCGGAAAGGTCTCTGAATCTTAAATAATAAGTATGAGCAAACTCAAATCAATCTGGGTAATATTATTTATCCTGAATACAATACCCCAACTCTTCTCTCAGAGTTTTACTGTGACAGGTTCAGTAATTGATGATTCAAATAATGAATCATTAATAGGCGTAAATATTAAAGTTGTTGGAACTTCAAATGGCACCATTACTGATGATAATGGAAATTTTAAAATAGAATTAAATAACCCTGATTATACACTTGATTTTTCTTATTTAGGTTATGAAACACAATCTGTCAAAGTAAATAATACCCAAACTTTAAATATACGCTTGACACCAGCTACCCAATTACTAAACGAATTGGTGGTTGTAGGCTATGGTGTTCAAAAGAAATCAGACCTGACTGGTGCCGTTAGTACCGTAAGGGGAGCCGACCTTATTAAAATTCCTTCACTATCACCCGAACAAGCCTTACAGGGGAAAGTAGCTGGACTACAGGTCAATTCCAGTTCAGGTGCTCCAGGTGCTGTCCCCGTCGTCAGAGTAAGAGGAGTTGGTACTTTTAATAATTCCAACCCCATTTATGTAGTAGATGGTATTATCCTTGACAATATTACCTTCTTAAGTTCAGCAGATATTGCCTCGATCGAAGTACTTAAAGATGCCTCATCAACTGCTATTTATGGCTCAAGAGGGGCCAATGGTGTTATTATTGTTACTACTAACCAGGGTAATAAAAAATCAGCTAAACCGGTTTTTAACTTCAGTGCCGAATACGGTTTACAAATACTGGCTAAAAAAATAGACCTGCTCGATTCAAAAGCTTTTGGAAAATATGTTAATGAAATTAGTCCTGGCACCTATAATAATCTGGATGCTTTACCTAATACTGACTGGCAGGACCTCATATTTAAAGATGCTCCTATTCAGAATTATCATTTCTCTATTTCGGGTGGAAGTGAAAAGCAACAGTACTATATAGGTGTTGGATATTTTGACCAAACGGGAATCATTGACAAATCCAAATACCAAAGATTGTCAGTAAAATTGAATAATTCCTATCAGTTATCAGATTATGTAAAGTTTGGGAACAATATCACCATTGCGCCCTTTATACAAGACAATGCACCAAATGTGACTTACCAGGCTTACAGGGCACAGCCGGTGATAGCTCCTTATACACAGTCAGGAGGCTTTGCAGAAGTTCCTGGTGTTGGTAACCCTTTGGCTGATCTTCAAAATTTAACATCTAAAGAACGTGGGTTCAGAGGATTAGCAGATGTGTATGCAGATTTTCAGATTCTGAAACCATTGAGTTTTCGCAGCTCAGTAGGCATAGATTACCTTTATAAAGAAAAGGTCGACTTTTCTCCTACATTTTTTGTTTCTCCGCAGCAGCAAAATGAGTTAAATGATCTTACACTTCGCAATGAAAGGAACACAAGTCTGCTTTGGGAAAATACACTTAATTACACCAAAACAGTGGGAGTTCACAGCTTCAATATTTTAGGAGGTTTTACAATGCAAAGACTCAGATCCAATATATTAGGCATTGCGGCTGAGAATATCATCGGTGACTCAGAAAATCTTTGGTACATCAATAAAACAAATATCAACCCCAATTCCATTTTCAATGATGTAGATGCCAATTATAACTATTCAATGATCTCCTATCTCTTCCGGGCAAATTATACATTTAAAGAAAAGTATTTATTGACTGCTACCTTCCGTCGCGATGGATCATCCAAATTCACTCAAGCCAACAGATATGGGAATTTCCCATCTTTTGCAGCAGGTTGGAACTTGACAAGAGAAAAGTTTTTAGAACATTCGAGTTCAATAAATAACTTAAAACTAAGGGCCAGTTGGGGTCAGATCGGAAATGAGAAGATCAGTTATCTTGACCAATATGCCCTGGTGCTGAATAATGCAAATGTAGTATTCGGCGAAAATGAGACTTTTAACCCGGGTTCTACTTACAGCAAGGCAGGCAATAAAAACATAAAATGGGAAACAACTACCCAAACGGATGCGGGATTGGAAATTGGTCTTTGGAACGATAAAATCACAGGAGAATTTGATTATTATAACCGCGTTACGGATGATATCCTTGTAGAATTATCTACTCCGGGATACACCGGAAACGGACAAGGGTCAAAAATTCGTTATAATGCAGGAAAAGTTAGAAATTCAGGTTTGGAGTTTAATATTGCATATAACGGACGCAAGGGAAAATTGAATTATAGAATTGGTATTTTGGGTTCAACTATAAACAACAAAGTACTCAGTGTGGGTGGCAACAGTGGTGTTGATTCTACCCTGGTAGGCGGCTTTTTAGGGAATGGCCAAAGTGTAACATTAACCAAAGAAGGGGTTCCTATAGGATCTTTTTATGGATACACCATAAATGGAGTATACCAAAACACGGAACAACTTAATACCATTCCAAAAGAATCACTTTCTGAAGTGGGCGACCTTATTTATGGTGATACCAACAAAGATGGTAAGATCAACAGTAAGGACCGGGTTTTCATTGGTTCGCCGATTCCTGATTTTGTATATGGATTCTCGTTTGAATCTTCTTATAAATCATTCGAATTAAGTATAGATTTTCAGGGACAATTGGGTAATAAAATTTATAATGGAAAAGAATCAGTGAGACCGGATCTATATAATTTTGAAACTGATGTGCTCAATAGATGGACCGGGGAGGGTACTTCAAATACAGACCCAAGAGCAACTTCAGGTGGGGTCAATTGGTTACCAAGTACTCGCTTTATCCAGGATGGTTCTTTTCTTCGCTTGAGAAGCCTGAGTTTTGCTTATAATTTTCCGGTCAGTAAATTGAAAAGATTAAAACTAGGCAGTGCTAAACTATATATCAAAGGAACCAACTTGTGGACCTTGACTAAATTTACAGGTTACAGTCCTGAAATAGCTAACAGTGATGTATTGAGTACCGGTATTGATAATGGAATTTACCCGGTTACAGCTGTTTATACAACCGGCATAAATATTAGTTTTTAAATGAAGATAAGCTAAAGATGAAAAGACATAAATTTATTTATATAGCCACAATTATTGGGCTGATTACAATCGGATCAGCTTGCAAAAATTTCCTGGACGAAGTTCCACAGGGACAATTAACCCAGGAGAATTTCCCTACCAATGAAAGTGAAGCATTGCTAGCTACTAACGCAGCTTATAGCACGCTGAGAAACTGGTATTTCAGTTTCGGAGGGTTTCCTATTTTAGACATCATGTCAGATGATGCATATAAAGGATCCAATCCTTCTGACCAGGCATCCAATGTGGGTCCTTATGATTTCTTTGGGATAAACCCTACCCAGGATGGTTTGGATCGTTGGTGGAATGCCCTATACGAAGGTGTTCGTCATACCAATGTGGTAATTGAAAAATTACCGGAAATAACAATGGACGAGACAAAAAAGAATAATTATATAGCACAGGCGAAATTCCTAAGGGCATTGTATTATTTTGACCTGGTAAGAGCATGGGGTGGGGTTCCGAAAATAACAGTTTCCGATCCTCCACTTAAAGCAACGAGGGCTACTAAAGAAGAAATTTATGATCTGATAATATCAGATTTGAATAGTTCAGTACCTTTTTTAATTGAAAGATCGGCTCAGGAGAAAACGGATTATGGCAGAGCGACGAAAGGAGCCGCACTTTCATTATTAACGAAAGTTTATTTGTTTAATGGTGATTTTCAGAATGCTTACAAT
>Ga0193744_1000158_pt1 | contig 21497 bp, 18 predicted proteins | sample L1a1metaG_FD_143056 | JGI IMG/M metagenome (GOLD analysis project Ga0193744, IMG submission 143056) | Soil microbial communities from a riparian zone of the East river system, Colorado, United States - L1a1 | ecosystem: Environmental > Terrestrial > Soil > Riparian zone | place: USA: East River...
CAGAGTATTTATTCGTTCAGGGGTGCTACTATTGAAAACATTCTCGACTTTGAGAAGGATTTCCCAACACTGGTTACCCATAAGCTGGAGCAGAATTACCGTTCGACCCAGGCGATTGTGAATGCAGCCAATGAGATCATCCAGCATAATAAGAAACAGATACAAAAAAAGATATGGACCGATAAATCGGATGTGCATGGTATACAATTGATAAGGGCACTGGCTGATACAGAAGAGGCAAAGAGAGTAGTTGATTCAATTATGGAGCAACGTAACAGGAACCACCTGCGTAACTCCGAGATTGCTATTTTATACCGTACCAATGCACAGTCGAGGATATTTGAAGAGTATTTGAGGAGGTATAATATTCCATATAGAGTTTATGGAGGAACCTCTTTCTATCAAAGGAAAGAGATTAAAGATTTATTGGCCTACTTCAAGCTCGCTATAAATCCCAATGATGATGAGGCACTGGCCAGGATAATCAACTACCCACGCAGGGGTATTGGCGATGCCTCTATACAGTCAGTGCGCCAATTGGCAACAGAGAGAGACCAGACCATGTGGCAGGTACTAACATCTGAAGCTGTGGTGGTAAGAGGTAAAAAAGCACTGCTTGACTTCGTGAAAATGTTTGAATTCTTTATGGTGAAAGCCAATGAAATGAATGCTTTTGATCTTGCCTCCATGATCTATAGACAAAGTGGAATCCTGGAAGTACTCAAAGCTGAGAACCCTATGGAGTCTATGGCGCGTATTGAGAATATTCAATCATTACTGGACGGCATCAAAGAATTTGTCGATAATGATGAGATTACAGATGAAGACATCCCTTCTGATAAATTGCTTTCGAGTTATCTTCAGAATATCTCTTTATTGACGGATGCAGATAAGGAAATTACCGATTCTGAGTTTATTACTTTGATGTCGGTTCACTCTGCTAAAGGCCTAGAGTTTAAGTCGGTATTTGTTACCGGGCTTGAAGAGAAACTGTTCCCGTCCTGGATGTCTTATGATGTTCCGGACGGCATTGATGAGGAAAGACGATTATTCTATGTGGCCATCACCCGTGCTGAGAGCTTTTTGACATTGTCTTATGCACAAAGCAGGTATCGATTCGGAAAGCTTACTTATAGTGACCCAAGTCGTTTCCTGGAGGAAATTACCATAGACAGGTCTGATAAATTACCTGCCGGGAATATTACCAGATCGCCACAAAGAGCAGCCATTACCGGCAATTTTAAACCTGTTAAACTGCTGGGAGAGAGTAACCTGGTCATAGATGGGGTAAACTTTAAGCCCAGCCCGGTGGAGCATATCAAGATAGGTGCTACAGTGCTGCATCTTAAGTTCGGTGAGGGTTATGTAAAGAATATTGAAGGTGGCACCGGTAATAAAGTAGCCACTATAGAGTTTAAAGAAATAGACGACCCGGTAAGAAGGATCATGCTTAAGTTTGCCAAGCTGCAAGTACTTAACTAATCTATGCAAGTGCCCATTGATAAAACTGAACTGATTAGTCAGAAAGCTTCTGAACTGGGATTTAGTTCTATTGGATTCGCCAAAGCCAGGCGATTAGATAAAGAGGCGAAAGAACTGGAACAATGGCTCAGTAAGGGCTACCATGGCAAGATGTCTTACATGGAGAATCATTTTGATATGCGGGTAGATCCTACCTTATTGGTAGATGGTGCCAAAACAGTAATCAGCCTTAGTTATAATTATTATAATCCGGAAATGCAATCGGACCCGGAGTCTCCCAAAGTTTCTATGTATGCTTACGGAAGGGATTATCATAAGGTAGTCAGAAAGAAACTTAAGCACTTGTTTCAATTTATTACGGACTCATTTGGAGATGTTCAAGGGAGGGCTTTTGTAGATTCTGCCCCCGTTATGGAAAGGGATTGGGCCAGCATTAGCGGGCTTGGCTGGGTGGGTAAGCATACATTGTTGATTCATCCAAAACAAGGTTCTTACTTCTTCCTGGCGGAGATTATTTTAGATTTAGAGATAGAACCCACAGAATCGATGAGGGACCATTGCGGAACCTGTACCCGTTGCATAGATGCTTGTCCGACAGATGCCATTTCGCAGGAGGGATATGTATTGGATGCTTCCCGTTGTATATCTTATCTTACTATTGAACTAAGGGATGCTATACCGGCTGAGTTTAAAGACAAAATGGAAGGCTGGGCCTATGGCTGTGACATCTGCCAGGATGTGTGTCCCTGGAACCGTTTTTCTAAAAGACATAATGAAGCTGATTTTGAACCTCACCCTGATTTATTGTCGATGACAAAGAAGGATTGGGAAGAGATAGATGTCGAGGTTTTTGATAAGGTGTTGGCTCAAACTCCCATGTCGAGGGTGAAGTTGGAAGGAATTAGGAGGAATGTGGCGTTTATTAAAAATGATACAAGGTCTTGATAATGTACGATATACGACATACGATATACGATGTAGAAAGAGGTTGAGGCTAAGGTTGAGGTTAAGCAATTACTTTATACAATAGAAAATTGTAGGGGTGCCCCTTGTGGGTACCCTAATTAGTCGAGTATTAAATCCATATATTTTATTAAGGAATTCTAAGACCCCATAGGGTCGACATTATTATAGAAAAAAGTCATTCAAAGAACTAGCCCCAATCGGGGTGATATTATTTTATTGATTTAATCATTAATTATTCCTAAGAATTCCGGGTTCAAATTACATGCCTTTCATCAAATACTTAATCCATTGAAAATCATTATAATTATTTATAGCTTAATAGTAAATTACAAAGAAGCTAATTTATCTTTGTAAAGATTAGTACTATAATTAATCTCATATCTTAAAATAAAAGCTATGAAAATGAGCTATCCGACTACATTAAGTTTACTTGGATTAATACTTCTGCTTATAGCCTGTAGTAAAGAGGGTATGAACGATTGCAGTAGTACAGGAAAGATAAAAATCTCAGATTTATCTATTTACGATGCTAAAGACTTCGAAAAGTTTGACCCTTTTGTAACTTTGGACAGTATAGTTTACGTAACCAGTTACCATTCAGATTTACAAAAAAGTTATTATAACATAGAAACACAAATAGTCAATTATTGTCAAGGTGTACCACTTTCATTTCACGCCAGGGCAGAATTTAAAAATGCATTTACAGAACTAAAGGATTCCTTAAGAATCTTTGAAATCAACTCTAAAGGAAATTCGGTAGCAAATATAATTCAATCTATAAGTCCAAATAGCAATATTTATACCTTGGATGCGCCCTACTTTTTTAATGAAAATGGTAACTTAACTTATATTAATAATGTAATATATTTCCCATACCAGGGGAGCGCCAAACAAGACAGTATTTACTTTTTCTCTAACTTAATTAACATGGATTTGAGTACCAATTTTAGATCCAAATAAGCTTAGTTATTTATAATATAACTAAAAATGCTCAGTTTCTTCAGCCTAAATAAATTAACACTTATGAAAACCAGTTTTTATACCCTAATAAACATAGTGAGTTTAATGTTAATGCTTTCATCTTGTACTAAAGAAGGCACTAAGGGATGCGGTGGTGAAGATAAAGATGAAGCAAGTCATTGTATTTTTAAAGATGCTTTGGGTTTCAAGAATTATTATAATGGCGTTGAAGATAGTTCAGCAGTATACCGTACAAACTTTGAAACTGATTTAAAAAAAAGCTTTTTTGATCTTCAAATAACATTAAAGGGTTATTGTATATATGATCCTCTCATAATTTATTCTCATATTGCATTTAAACAGCACTTACCTGAAGTACAGGATACTTTGTTTATCACGGAAGTTAGTCCTAATTTTGCGACTTTGTCCAAAGTTCAACAAGTTATTTACACAAGTTATTCAGAATACTATATAACAGTTCCTTTCATTGTAGAAGGAGATGGTGGTACAACGGTAATCAATAATCATGTTACTTTCCCATATCAGGGTAGCGGAAACAAAGACAGTCTTTTCTTTTTCTCAAACTTAGAAAAAATGGAATTATCAGCCCTATTCAAAAGGAAATAAAAATTAACATTCTATCTGAAGTGATAGTATCTATAAGTTATTCAAAATATATAAAGCTGTTATGGTATCAATATATTTTAAAGCCTAAAAGTAATTTTCTTAATTAAAATATGATTTATGAAAACTAACTTCTATACTAAATTAAGTTTATTGAGTATTATTCTTTTACTTTCAGCCTGTTCCAAAGATGATCCTAAGGGATGTGGAGGGGAAGATAAAGATGCAACTGCTCATTGTGTTTTTAAAGATTATGCAGGATACCAAAAATATTTTGATATCGTGGAAGATACTACAGGGACATTCCGGGCTATATACGGAACAAAAAATAGTACAAGCTTTTATGCCCTAAATATGACACTATCCAATTATTGTATAAGTGAACCAAATATAATTTATTCTAACATTGAATTTAAGAAGTCCTTACCAGAAGTTGTGGATACTTTATATATCTGGGAAGCTAATGCCAACTCTCAAATAAATACCGTAATTAAACAGGTTATTTCTCAAAGCGTACACCAGTATTACCTGACTGCACCGTACATTTTTGATCATGAAGGTGGCACAGCTAATATAGCAAATTATGTATTTTTTCCATCCCAGGGTAGTAAATCTAAAGACAGTCTTTTCTTTTTTTCTAACCTGGCAAAAATGGAAATATTATCCTTATACAAGAAACTATAATATAGTGTTTGTATATGCAAGGACAATACCTTTATTTTATTGTATAATTTATAAACTTGTTATTGTATTAATACATCAATGTAAGACAAATAATAATATGATCATTTAAAACATAAGCTAGGAAAACTATGTGTTTTACTAAAATAAGTTTGTTAAGTATAATTCTTTTTCTTTCTTCTTGCAGTAAAGAGGATGGTAATAACTGTGGCGGTGAAGACAAAGAAAAAGTTACAGGTTTATCTATTGCTAATTATGACAATTTCTATAAATATTACCAATTAGTAGGAAATGGTACCATTAGTTATTCTGCTTTGTATGGAACAAAAGCTAATAAAAGCTTCTATTCAATGAAAACCGAGATTGGAGATTACTGTATTAAGGAACCCATTTTGGTTTATGCTACAGTAGAACTCAAATCAGTAACCCCTGAAATTACTGATACTTTGGTAATATATGAATACAATACCGGAGGAGTATTCTTTTCAAAAATTACCCAGGCCGTACCTCAAAGTACCAGTCTTTATAATATAGATGCCCCATTTATTGTAAAAGAGGAAGGTACAAGAACGGGTTTTATTAATTACATCTATTTTCCTAATCAGGGTAGCCAGGCAAGTGATAGTGCTTATTTCTTTAGCCATTTAAAGAATGCTTTTTTAGGGTCAAAATATAAAGGCATATAGATATATTAATGTTAAGGAAAAACTAGTCAAGGCATAATAGCTTTCTGTAAATAAAAAAGCCCCGACACTGCCGGAGCTCTATGATCTAAAAACAGATCAGCATGTTTACTAAAACCCTAATTATCGCACTTAAATTTAAAAATAAACTCACCATCTACTGAGTTGTCAGTAGTCGTAAATGGTAGATTGACTAACTGTATGCGCAAGATCTTGGGCACAACTCCGGCAGGCAAGTAATTCTTAAAGAACATTTCTGGTATCATACTAAATTGCCAAACACCCGAACCCACCAACTTCATCTCTAGTTCAGGGTGGTTTTTAATCTGTGCCGGTACTATGGGGGTATACAATTTACCGTCTGAGCCCACTACTTTGGGAAACAATGACATATTATTCACATTGAGCATAGTCGGTTTATCTTCTACAAAATTGTTATAAATAATAGTAAATACATCACTTGGCCTGGTATACAAAGTATCATTATCAACCACAGCCGGATAACTCAACACCTTGGCCACCGTGCCCACAGGGGCAGGAATATCCAAATGAATATCGCTGGTTTTAAATTCGGCTCCTGATTCAGAACAATCACCACCCATGCCTCCATTCTTTTCTTTTGCCAGGAAAAAGATACCATCAGTGTATAATTGCTTTGCAGGTACTCCATAGAAATCAGTTAGTTTTGCTTTATAAGCAAATAGATTGTCACTCACTCTGGTCATCTTAAGTTCGTCTAAGGAAGCCCCCCAGGTACCGTTATCAATGGCCGGATTCTTAGGCAACCACCTCCAGATGTAGATGTCGTTTTGATCATTGACCAATTTCTTACAGGTAGGATCCTGGGTAACATCTACATATAAAGTTAAAGAATCTTCTACATTGGGCGGATTGGGCAGAAAGTAAGCAAACTGCGCTGAAAGTTTATTAGCAGTTACACTAATCAGCACGGTCATTATTATAAATTGAAATAGTTTTTTCATCTCTAACTTGATTTAAATCTTTAAGTTTATTTCTTTCTCTGGTAAGTATAAATGTAACCCACAGCACCTACTTTATTGTTTTCCAATACAGCACAATCTCCAATGGGTCTTATATATTTAAACTCCAGTACATCATCTACTTTTTCTCTTACCGGTTTTTGAAGGTTTAAGGTATAGCTATTGCCACCAGAACTTACCACGACATTTGACGGATACTTTTCATCGTCAAAGGCCCAGGTACCGCTTCCGGGAATAAACTGTACACTGGAACCACTGGTCAATGTATAAGTCCTGTTAGCTTCATTAAAAACCATCATAGACGGATCACCACCTACCATAACATCGGTCACATCCAATGGCTCAGATTCTGCTATTTCATCCGACTGCTTCACATGAGTCAATACCCAGGTGTCACTAATGCCTTTCACATGGCTAAAAGCTTCCCCTATTACAGGTTCATCTTTTGTACAAGTCTGCATGATGAATGCAAAACCAAGTATTATTAAAATGAGATATCTTTTCATAACTTATGATTTACTGTCTTTAATAATATTTATAAACAACCGCCTTGTGGATTTGATTCCATAGCAGGGTTACCTTTTAATTCTGAGTCCGGTAACTGGCAGACTAGACCGGGACAATCCCAGGGCGCACCTCTTATCAGTAAGGTCTTATTTCCTCTGGTAGCCTGTCTCTTCAATTCATGTAAGCGGTTATTTTCAAAGTATAACTCTATATGTCTTTCTTTACGTGCTTCACTGATAAGCTGAGCCGGTCCTGAATCTTGTGCTAATGGTGCTAAACCTGCTCTTTGTTTTATCTCATTTATATCACTAATAGCAATAGAAAGATTCTGGTTTAATTCTGCCAGTGCTTCTACCCTTATCAACTTCATTTCAGTAAGGTGAACTAATGGATTGGTGTAAGCATGGGCCACATCGAATTTAGTGCACTTAGTTACTCCATCCTTACTTGTAAACCAGCTGGTAGCTCTTAAATCGCCCACTACTGATACCTCATCAAATATAGTTTTTGAAGCATAAATCGGTACGGTATTATTTGATATATTTATTTTAAAATAGCCCTGTAGTGCAGTATTCGCATTGTCTTTATTATAATCGGTAGATACCAGGCCAAAAATAATTTCATGTGAAGCTTCATTACCTGCCTTGTATTTTAAAGAGAAGTCTGCATCCAGGCTTAAGCCACTGTTTTGGATCACATCATTGGCATAGTTATAAGCATTCTGAAAATCATTCATCTGGAAGTATACTTTAGCAAGGTAAGCTTTTGCGGCCCATGAGTTTGCAAAGACCCCATTGGAAGCCGGCAATTGGTCCACTGCTTCTTTGAGATCCTTGATAACTAAGTTATAATTTTCAGCAACTGAAGCCCTGTTCACTACTTCATTACCATAACTGAGCCTTGGAGCTATACCCAATTGTGAATTCTCGACATTATAACCAAAGGGTTGCCCAAAGAAGCGAGTCATTTCAAAGTGTATTATAGCCCTTATGAACTTACATTCTCCTTCTATTCGGTTTTTGTCTTCGTTATTGATATCCGGTGCCAAGTGCATATACTTCAAAACAAAATTAGCTCTTGCTACTGCTTTGAATGATTCATTAAAGAGGGTTCTGGTGGTGCCAAGGAAGATATCGGTAGTGCGCGAATAATGGGCCTGCCAGTCACCGTTGTTACCTAAGCGTGCACCATCTACACCATCAGCCATCAATTCACTTAATAGAGCCATCTGGCCACCAAATACATTTTCATTGGTGAGTGCATCATAAGCGCCATTTAGAGCAGCCTGAACATCAGCTTTAGATTTAATAATTTCTTCAGGAAGTAAAGCCGATTCAGGTTTGTCTTCAAGGAACTTATCACTACAAGCGCTAAGTAGGGCAAGTAAGGATAAAGTAAAAATTATGTTTAGTTTTCTTTTCATCATCTGAGATTTAAAATTCAACATTAATACCGAATACATAGGAGGTTTCCTGTGGCGGAGTAAGGTAGGTCACGTTTGTTCCACCTATGTTTCGCTGTTGTTCATTTTCCCTGTCCCTTGCCACTTCAGGATCCCAACCATGGTATTTGGTCCATACAAATAAATTCGTACCGCTTACATATGCCCTTAAACTATGAATGAATTTAGACTTCAGTTTGAAGTTATATCCAATAGTCAAGTTCCTAAGCCTTAAATAAGTGTCATCATATAACCAGAGGGAGGAGTTATTCTGATAAGGGTTGTCATTACCTCCCCAGTTTAGCATAGTCCTTGTCAATCTTGGTAATTCGGCATTATCACCCGGTTGTCTCCACCTGTTAAATACTTCAGGGAAATAGTTCCAGTCATCCGTAATAACACCCAATTGTCTTTTGGCCGCATCATCATAGATCTTGCCTCCTAACACAAATGAGAAAAGGAAAGACAAATCAAGATTCTTATAAGTGAAACTATTGGTAATGCCACCAACCACATCCGGCAATACACTTCCCGCAGCTACTCTGTCATCTGCTACATTATATATAAAAGTCTGTTTTCCATCTTTATCGAGCCATATCGGTCTACCGGTTGCCTGATCAACATGATCGAACTTAACAATATAGTTGGTACCTACTTCTGAACCTAATATAGCGCGTATGTCTCCGAATCCACCGTCCAATGCATCAGGTGTAGCGGTACCCACATCCAGTAGTTTATTTTTATTATAAGCTAGGTTTAAACTAGTTGTCCAGCTAAAGTTTTTCTTTTTAATGTTATAGGTGTTAAGTTCATATTCCAGCCCCCAGTTTCTGATCTTACCTACATTGCTATAAAAGTTCAAAGTTTCAATACCAGATGATGCCTGAATGGCTATCAACAATAATGCTTTAGTTGTGAGTTTATTGTAGTAAGTCAGGCTCGATGTGATCCTGTCATTAAATAAGCCAATATCTATTCCACCTTCCACTGTGGAGGCTACTTCCCATTGCAGATCAGGATTCGCTAATTTTTGCTGGTATAAGATTGGCTGGCCATTGTAGGATAAATTTTCATTTGCCAGATAAGTAAAGGTCGACCACTGCTCCTGTCCTCTAATGTTAGAATTTCCGGTTTGTCCCCAACTAGCTTTTAGTTTAAGATAATTTACTGAACTGGTTTTACTAAACCACGGCTCTTCAGACATAATATAGCCTAAGCCGATTGAAGGGAAATATCCAAATCTCTTATTCTGACCAAACCTTGATGATCCATCACTTCTTAAAGTAAACTGTACCAAAAACTTATTATTATAGCTGTAATTGATACGGCCAAAAATACCGGCGAATTTCCATATCTGTTCTTCACTATCGTTCCAGGTAGTAGTGTCGCTTATTAGCCTGGTTAGTTCAGGATCATTCAATATCAGCTTATCTGTGCCAATGAAGTTATAATACCGGTTTTGAGCATCCTGTGCCTGGTATTCCATACCGCCAAACAATTTAAGGTCATGGGCTTTATTGGCAATAGGCACGTGATACTGTCCGGTTAAAAAGCTGGAGTAATTATTGATCCTGGTACTTGATTCAGATGAAGTAGAAGCTGTATTGGCTTTCTTACTACCGTCATAACCTATAAAGTCACTAAGTATGGATTTATCATAATTAGCTTGTAAGGTAAACGACAAATCACGTGTAGCCTGGAAGTTAAAAGATACTGAATTAATGTACCGTAGTTCCCTGGTGATAAAGGCATTTAATTCCTGTTGTGCCACCGGGTTCTGGTCTATATTATAATAGCCTCCCAAAGAATCATATTGGGCACTGGTTTTAGGGAACTCATTTTTATATACCGGGAATATCGGAAGCGCATTGGATTGAGCCATACCAAGACCACCTGCCCAGGCCTGGAATGCTCTTCTGTTAATCCCTTTACTAATAGATGAACTGATAGAGGCAGTAAATTTTGAAGATATTTTAAAGTCTAAATTAGCCTTACCGGATAAGCGTTCAAAATTATTACCCACCAGAAAGCTCTCGGCATTAGAGTATGATCCACCGACATAAGCTCTTATAGCTTTTGTACCAAATGAATAAGAAAGGTCATGCTCGTGTTTAATTCCGGTTCGTATTGTTTTGGATATCCAGTCGGTATTGATACCTGCGATATCATTATATGTCAGGTCCTTGGGAAGTTTATACTTACCAATATTTCCATCATTCTCCCAGGCTTCTTGTTGTATTTGCAACCATTCAGAAGCATTCAGTACTCTTAATATTTTAGAAGGCCTCGAGATACCTACCCTGGCAGAGTAAGCTAATCTTCCTTTTCCTTCTTTACCTCTTTTGGTGGTAATCAGGATAACGCCATTCCCTCCTCTAGAGCCATATATAGCAGCTGAAGCAGCATCTTTTAATACAGTAACAGATTCTATATCATTAGGATTAAGAGCAGAAAGTGGATTCTTATTTTGACCACCTGTAGAGCCTTGAGCATAATTCTCCTGAGACAAGGGTACTCCATCAATAATAATCAAAGGATAGCCACCTGCAGAAACAGAACCCACCCCACGTATACGTATAATAGAATTAGATCCGGCAGCTCCGCTCCCCTGGGTAAGTTGCACTCCAGCCATCTTACCCTGCAATGCAGTTTCAAAACTGGCACCCACCTGGTCATTCAGTTTATCAGAACTCAAGGTACTCACAGATCCTATCAGATCCCTTTTTCTTTGTGTTCCGTAACCCACCACTACTACATCATTCAAAGTTCTGGAATCTTCCTTCAGGTATAAGTTGAGTGATTTTGAACTTCTTAGATCTATTGATTCAGAAGCATTCTCATATCCGATGTAACTTACCTTAATGAGATATTCTTTTGGAGGAATATTCTTAATTACATATTTACCATCGGCATCCGAAACAGCTCCAAGGGCGGTCCCATCCAGGATAACCGTTGCTCCTATTACAACTTCATTTTTTTCATCCAGGATTAACCCGTTTAAGGTAGATTGGCCAAAAACATAAGCAGATAGCATTATGGAGATTCCAATCAGGAGGAGTCTTGTGTAGTGTTTTTTCATGCTGTTGATTCAATAGTGAGTGATAATAATAGTACATTATTAACTAAGTGTTAAAAATACACTAAATAAAAGTAAAAATAATTAATAATAGCTTGTTACTTATTTAACAAAAACTTTTAATTTTTTTTTGTTGAAAGGGATTTTAGATATAGAATACTGTGGAACCAGTAAATCTTAATACTAGTTATTTGGCGATAGTAGTAATATACTTATACAATAGAATATCATAGTTCAAATATGAGCCCCGATGCTTCCAGTGCATTGTATTTCTTCATTTCAAAAGAAAACAACCTCGCTGGCCTGTGTGCCACTTCTTTCTGATAACGATGACAATCAGTAAGAAAACCCATAGCAGTTATTTTCTTTCTAAAGTTTCGTTTATCCAGCATCTTATTCAGTATAGCTTCATACAGATTCTGAAGTTGAGACAAGGTAAATTCTTTGGGTAGCAAATTAAAACCGATAGGATTATACCGTACACGTTTCCTTAATCGATCCAGGCAGGCATCCAATATCTGCCTGTGATCAAAAGCCAGTTCTTCTACTTCATAGATATTCCACCATTTGGCAGGTATAGGCAAATTTGTAGAAGGAATAAAATCACTCATTTTAACCAGGGAATAATAAGAAACAGATATCACCCTACCTGAAGGGTGTCGACCAATCTTACCAAAAGTCTTCACCTGCTCAAGATATAAGTTTTTAAACCCAACTCTTTCGTTTAATATTCTTTGGGCTGCCACATCCAGGTCTTCATCAGGAGAAACAAGATCCCCCAGCAAGGACCACTTCCCCATATAGGGATCCATATTGCATTGTATCATTAACACCTTAAGCTCTTTACCATCATAACCAAATATGACGCAGTCTACAGAGATTGCTATTTTAAAGTAATCTTGTATTTGTTTGAGCGCAACATTGATATTTTGGTCGTGCATGTTCAGTGTGTTTGGTATTCCCTTAGTGTTTATAAAACACAAATATAATATTAGTAGTAAATTACTGGTAGATTTGAAGCTTCATTATCAAAATACTTCATTCATAAAGAATAGCTAATATTAGGCTTTACCTTGAACATTCCAATATGTAATTATCAACAATTAAAACTTTCAGGGAGTGTTTTTAAATAAGATGAATCATAAATTAATAAAATTAACTAAAGCTTAGGCAACATTTAATAAATGATGTGTATCTTACACTTATATTCACTATGATAATTATCATAATTAGTACCAAAAAAGGATTGTAAACGCTTTATAAGAATGTTTTACATAATCCATGAAATCCAGGAATAAACAGAAAAACTAACACTAACAACAAGCTGATAAAGTTCAGTGGCTGTATATATTCTTTGCTTAGTAAATTACTGAATTTCTACCATTAAATGGGAAATAAGTGAATAGTCATTTTCTATAAATAGATAGTATTAATAGTCTCCTAGGTATTTATATAAAGCGTTATAAGAATAATAGTTGGAAAAAGGATTTTAAAAAAAATATAATACTTATTTTTAATTTTTACTTTGTTAAATGTTGATTTCATAAATTAAAAAATTTATATATTGCAGGTTCATTAACCCTTTTGATCAAGAACACGTAGAATATTTTAATACTTTATACACTCGAATTTAAGTCTAGATTACAATAAATTAGAAAAAACAATTATGAAGAAAATTTTACTTTTTTTAGTTTCATGCCTGGCAGGTGGAATGTTAGTTGCGCAGGATATACATTTTTCTCAGTTTTACATGTCACCTTTAAACCTTAACCCGGCTCTAACAGGTGTGATGAACTGTAATATGCGGGTAGTTGGTAATTATCGTAACCAATATGCTTCTATTTTAAAAAGCAATGCTTTCAATACTTACTCTGTATCTTATGATCAGAAGATACCTGTAGCCCGTTATGATTATTTCGGAGTGGGAGGTACCCTTTGGGGAGATAAAGCAGGTTCGGCCGGTTTCGGTACTGTACAGGCAAGATTAAGTGGTAGCTATAGCAAAAGAATGGGCGGAGGTCGTGGTACCAGTAACTATTTGGTATTTGGTGCTGATCTGGGCTTAAGCCAAAGAAGAATCAACACCGCCTTATTAAGATGGGGTACACAACATGATGGTGAAGGAGGTTATGATCCGACATTACCACCTTATGAGAATAAGTTTGACAGAAGTGACTTCTTGTTTATAGATATGTCAGCAGGTATCTTATGGTTCTCTATATTTGATAAGACAAACAGCTTTTATCTAGGTGGTGCATTTAGTCACCTTAACAGAGCCAATCAATCATTTGACTCTGAAACTTATGATGCATTGTATAGTAAATTTACAATACATTCTGGTTTAGACTATGTGTTTCCATATAGCAGAATTGGTTTGAATCCTGGTATAGTTGCTTTTATACAAGGCCCTTCTATGCAGATCAATACAGGTATGAATGTTAAGTTCTTATTATCAGGGAATAAAAGAAACTACGAAGATTTCGTTGTAGGAACCTGGATAAGACTTGCTAATAAAATAGACAGCGGAATACTTGCTGATGCAATAATTCTAAGTACTCGTTTTGATTATGATAATTATGGTATTGGTTTTAGTTATGACTTAAATATTTCAAGTCTTAATAACGCTACTAATTATAACGGAGCGTTTGAATTCTCAGGCATTTATAACATATGCGGACCTGAAAGAAGAGGAGTTTATTGCCCTCGTTTTTAAAGATATTATTGTTAGATAATAAAAAGAAAAAGCCTTGCGTTAAACACACAAGGCTTTTTCTTTTTAGCAATACTGGCTATATTTTTGCCTGACATTTTATGTAATATTCAATTAAATAACTATTTTTATTTTTTGAATACATCTTTTCTTTATTTGATATTATAATAATCTTTAATTTAATTAACATGTTTGGAGCCAATAAAAAATCAGAACCTACCACTAATAATTCAACCGGTATTGGGGCGTTGAATTCTCTTGTACAAGGCACTATTGTCGAAGGTACAGTAAGAGCAGAAAGTGATATACGAGTGGATGGAATCATAAAAGGAGATCTCAATTGCACTGCCAAAGTAATAATAGGCCCTACCGGTGAAGTAATAGGAGAGATAAGATGTGCCAATGCCATGATAGAAGGAAAGTTTGAAGGTGTTTTGCATGTAGAAGATCTTTTAAATGTTCGTGAGACAGCAATCGTTAAAGGAGAAATACATACCGGGAAGTTAGTAGTGCAGGCAGGAGCTGTTTTCAACGTCACCTGTGATATGGGAAAACAAGCTAAAAGAAATAATGCTGTAAAAGAACCATTAAGTACTGAAAATATGATGAACCCTTTAAAAGTTGGATAAGCATAATAAGAACGGGTTTACCGGTGGGAGTACTGCGCTTAAATATTCAGGAATGGCTTTTGAAATGCTTGCTACCATCTTGTTGGGCTGGTGGATAGGGAAAAAGCTGGATGAATATTTAGAATATCACAAACCTGTTTTTACTATCATTTTGATTCTCTTGTTTTGCTTTATATCTTTATGGCGAGTAGTGAATAGTCTAAATAAGGATAATAATAAATAGGTGTCTTCCAAAAGCTTCATTTTTCAACTGTGTACGATAAGCTTAATTTGTTTTATACTTTCTTTTTCTGCTGGGTATATCCCTATTGAGAAGGAACTAATACAGTTGTCACTTCTGAGCACTCTTTTCTTTAGTTTATTTTGTATTGGAATATATTTCAAAGCTAAAGCAGCTATTGATTCCCCCAATAAATATGCTTTTAATAATATCATTATCCTATCTATTGCAGCCAAGATGTTTGTTTCTATTCTTTTTTTATTGATTTATAAAAAGCTCCTTAATCCACAGTCACATTACTTTGTGGTTCCTTTTCTTATAATCTATGTTGTTTATACTATATTTGAAACCTATTTCATGACCAAATTGAGTAACCCTAATAACAAAGCTGCATGACTAAATTGGCTGGCATTAAAGCCATAGTAAATAATGAAAATGAATTTATAATAAGTGAGGAAGAAGCTTCAGGTTTAAATCTAATTAAGCTTGAAGGCAATACTTATCATATAATAAGAAACAATATTGGCTATATACTTGAAGTCCTGGAAAAGTACTCTAATAAGTCTTATAAAATAAGAATTCAAAACAGAGTATATACTGTAAACTTACAGGATTCATTCGAACAGAATATAGAGAAGCTAGGACTGGCCATAAAAACACAGCAAAAGTTATCAGAAATAAAAGCACCTATGCCAGGTACTGTTCTAGAAGTAATGGTTATTGAAGGCCAGGCTATTCAGAAAGGAGATGCATTGGTTATATTAGAAGCCATGAAAATGGAGAATATAATAAAAGCCTCTGGCGATGGGATTATAGAAACTATCAATATAATTAAAGGAAGTTCAGTAGATAAAAATCAAATCATGTTAAAGTTAAAGTAACCTACTATTGACTCAATATGATGATATTTTTAAGTTAAATAGATGGTACTCTATTGATTCTAAGTTCAAATATCCCTTACTTATAGTTCTTTCTGAAGAAATCAATATAGATTTTAACATCTTTATTCAATAATAGAGACTTATAGTTTTCCTTCGAAATAATAATAAGCTGATCATCCTTGAGGTCCTTATAAAAAGACTCTTTATTCTTATAGGCATTCTCTATATATTTATTCCCCTTCTCTGCATTCTCAAATTCTCTTATAACAATAAGTGGTGTTTCCACATCCAGGAATATATTAGTCACCTTTAGCTTATCGAAACTATAGAATTCCTGATGGTATGCTGCTATTGAAGTTTTAATACTATTTAACTTATCCGGTACATTACCTGTCACGAAAATAACATAATGTATTTCATCAGGAGTAAAAGTATATGCCTGAACCTCCTGAGGTTGGTTTTTTCTATCCAGGGGCTTAGCTGACTCTACACCTAATAGCCTTATGATCTCTTTGGCTCTCTTTTCCTCTTCTGAGTCAGGATATCTGGCGATTACCTCTTTAAGGGCACCTATATATGCATTCTTGCCTTGCGTAGACCCCAGACACATGGCATCTAGTAATGCAAACTTAGCACGATATTTATTATCTGAGCCGAAATCTTTTTGGGCTACTTTTATATTCTCCTGAGCTTTTACATATTGACCACTTGTAAACAATGAATAAGTCTCATTATAATAATTATCCAACTTCTTCTTATCAGCTAAAGTCTGATTTAAATAGTTAGGATCTGATAATACTCTGGCATAGTTAGTATTGGGGTATTTTCCTACTATTAAATCATAATAAGTTTTGGCTTCAGCTATATTGCCCTTGGCACTGTGCGCCAGGTACAGATAATACCATGCCTCCAGTTCATATTTTGAATCAGGGTAACGTTTTAGATAATCATTAAGCTCAGTAATAGAGCGGTCATTATCCTTTAACTGATCCATATACAAACGACCCAGGGCTATCATGGCTACCATGATCTTATTATTAGCTTCGTCTATTTGCTGTGGTGTTTTGGGTACATCCTTAAGAATAAGCTGGTATTCTTTGTCTAATATTTCATCTGTAATATATGCTGTTTCAGTATTCTGGCTATTATCAGCAACACTTGTAGTTTTACTTCTTCTCCAGTTATCTGCCAATTGCCGGGTACCCCAACGCTTTTCGAATTCCTTTTGACCTTTCTTTAATGCTTTTTGATCATAAGCAAAGAAAGTACTTTTAGCATTACCAAATTGTGGTATAGCACCTGTTTGATTTCTTAGGTTGTTATTAATGCTTACTGCGCTATTAGGATCATTTTTTGCCAACACAGCCTGAGTAGCCTGCTTTTTAGCTTCCGCTTCCTGTCTTTCTTTTATAGCCTTTGCTACTTCTTTTTGTTCCTTATCAGAGAGCCCAGCTAATCTTATTAAGCTGTCCTGCAATATTACTACTTGTTGATTCCGAGCTATTTCTATTAGGCTGGTACTAAATCTTTGAGTTGAAATATATCGTTCATCTTGTTGATTCATTACTATTAGAGTTGAATCATAATATGCCTTAGAATGGACAAAATTCCCCTGCCCATAATATAATTCTGCTAGTAATAAATAAGATTCGGTCTTCTGAATTTTATTAGAAGTATTTGACTTTAAGGATGCATTTAAATCTGTAATGGCTGCAGGTTTATCTTTAGCTTCAAGATCAAGCTTAGCAAGTGTAAAATAAATCTGATCCTTAAACTCTGTGTTCTTAGAATCCTTAATCATTTTATTCAAATCCTTACGGGCAATATCAATAGTAGACTGCCCGCTACGGTAACTATTTAAAGCAATATTTAGTTTAGCATTAAACTCCATTTCATAAGGAGGGTTAAACTTTAAAGTTCGCTGGTATGAAGCAAGTGCATCAGCCTGATTGCCTTTTGATTGATGAATCTGCGCTATAATATAACTATACCTGGCCTTATCTTTTCCACTATCAGATAACTTAATGGCATTCTCTAGTGGTTCTATAGCAGCTTCATAACGCTTTTGCTTTAGGTAAAAATAAGCTTCTACTGCTGCCAGTTGTTGAAGAACATATGGAAATACCCTTGGAGTTGTTTTTAATTTATTAATGATACTTAATGCCTCATCATACTTCTGCCTTTCAATATAGGTTCTGCATAACCATAGCAATCCTTCCTGGTAAGCAGGTTTTCTCTTTAAGAAATACTTTTCAGGTTTATCCTTTGCTTCCTTTTTTTCTTCCTTCTTTTTATCAGTCTTTTCCTTCTCTGCTATAGATGAATCTACTGCGATTGGAGTAGTTTTAGGCATATCCATCTTAACTACAGGTGCTTCTTCTATCTTCTTGGTCTTAGACTTAACATTTCTTGCCTTTTCTCTGGCTTTAGCTTTTGCCTTCTCCTTCTTTATTTCATTCTTTGTCTGTGCTTTTTCCTTTTTAACTTCCTCTTGTACTTTAGCCTTTTCCTTTTTCTCTTTCTCTTTTACTACCTTCTTGTTTTTCAGCTCTTTTGCTCTTGCCTTAGCTTTATTTTTACTGGATAACTTTTCTTTAAGTGCTTCAGGGCTAAATTCTTTTGCCATATATTCCAGTGTTTCTTCAGCAGATTCAAAGTCTTGTTTTATGTGCTGTGCCTGACCAGCTAACAGGAAGCAGTCATCTACCCAACCACTTCCGGGATGTACTGAAGCTACAGTAGAAACTTTGCTGACAGCTTTATCCATATCTGAAGCAATCGCTTTAGGATTGTCAACTGCCATATACGGATACAGATCGAGAATTTTAGTGTAGTTATCTATATGCTGAGAATTAAGCTTGAGAAGCGCTTCCTGGTAGAGCACATTTGCATTGAAATATCCATTGTATTTAGCCGTTATATTATGGTATAATTTACCCATAAAAGAAAGATCTTCTTTCTTTTTCCTGGTAACACAGCCTGAAACAATAAGGCCTAAAGCCAATAAAATAATGGAATATCTTTTTAATCTATTCAAACTGTCTAATTTTGTAATCCGCCGCTAAAGGTAAGGAGTTAGTTATTAATTTTTAAATTAAGATGTTTATACGAAATTGTTATTTATAACTCAAATATTGAAATAATATTATAATAGAATTAAAATAAGATACATGCCTACCGGAGAAACACATAAATCAAATTGGAAGGAAAGATTAAAAGAAACCTTTAGGTTGGTAATAATGCATAATGACACTTTTAAAGAAGTAGGATCTTATAAGCTTAACCTTCTGAGTTTATATATACTGTTAAGTAGCATTTTTGTTACCCTTACTTTTTTAGTTTTTTGTATAGTCATGTATACACCTATTAAAAGATACATACCAGGATATGGTGATTATAATCAACAGGTAAAAATATCTACACTACAATCCAGAATAAAGAAGCTGGAAAAAGAATCAAACGCCCAGAATGAATATGCCCAGAATATTAAAAAAATATTGACAGGGGATGTTGAACCCTCAAGGAGTTCTGAAAGTAAAGAAGCTAAAGCAGATATCTCAAAGCCAGAGACAGTAGAAAGAATCCCAGAGGACGAAAAACTGAGAAAGACACTTAGTAGTGCTATTAAAAAGAATGGGAATAACCAGGCACCCGCAAGAAACTTCGCCCAACTTGACATCCCAATAGAAAACAACTATTTTATTTCTCCTGTTAAAGGACAAGTAAGTTCGGAATTTAATCCTTCTACCAAACATTTTGGAATAGATCTTATAGCTCCCAAAAATACACCGGTACAAGCTGTAAAGGAAGGCTATGTAATCATGGCTGACTGGACATTAGAAACAGGATATACCATTGCTATACAGCATAATAATAACCTGGTGACTTTTTATAAACATAACTCGGGTTTGCTAAAGCAGGTAGGAAATTATGTAAAGACAGGTGAACCCATAGCTATTATTGGAAATACCGGAACACAATCATCAGGACCACATCTGCACTTAGAACTATGGCACAATGGTAAGCCAATAGACCCGAATACTTTGATTAACTTTAAATAGACTTAATTGCTTACTGCTTATTGGTAAATATATCTTTTAAGGCTGTCTCTATCACGGGAAAGCTGAATTTAAAACCAGTTGAAATTAGCTTCTCAGGGCTTACTCTATTACTACTTAGAATAACATCAGCCATTTCACCAAGCATGATTTTAAGTACAAAAACAGGAATGGATAATAGTATTCCAAGACTATTCTTCTGCTTTAGAATGCATGCAGTCATATATTTATTACTCACGGGGGCCGGACTTGCCGCATTATAAATACCATCTATTCCATTATTCTTGATACTAAACAGGAATAGCTCTGTCTGGTCTTCTATATGAATCCAGGAGACTATTTGCTTTCCAGTTCCAAAATAGGGCGCTATGAAGAACTTTAAAGGGTTTACCATTTTTGGTAATGCTCCTCCTTTCATAGTTAATACTATACCGAAGCGGAAAGTAATTTTACGTAAACCTGGTCCAGAAACTTTATCAATAGCCTTTTCCCAGGCTTTAACTGTTTCTACCAGGAATCCTTCATCTCCTTTTACACTGGTTTCATACAATAGCTCATCTCCTCTGTCACCATAAATACCAATTGCAGAAGCAGAAATATATAAATTGACAGGAGTTTTTTGATTAGTGATAATCCTTTGTATAAGTCTGTTAGAATCAACCCGGCTATCTATTATCTCTTTCTTCCTATTTGTAGTCCAGCGTTTATCAGCAATTCCTGTACCTGCAAGATTGATTATAATATTTACATCAGGCAGTGTGTTTGCATCATAATAATCCTTCTGAGGATCCCAGAGAGTACTTGGGTATTTAGTATCTTGCTTTCGGGATAACAGATGGATATTGAATCCATTACTATTAAGCTTCTCACATAATGCACTTCCTATAAGTCCGGTACCTCCCGCAATTAGAACAGTCTGGGCCATTTGCTTTTAATATTTAAAACAGCTTATATACCTGATAAGTTTCTTACATTTAAGCTTAAACTTGCCATATTGTCCATAGTAATTTTATGTATAACTACTTTTTCAAGTATCGCCCAAAATGATACCCTTAAGCAATTCGTTTCAGGTAGCATTCTATTTGATCTAGAGAGCCATCATGACATTGAGGAACATCATAGTCAGCAGACCAACTCCTGGGATCTATACTCTGGTTTATCCTGGTCTCTATTTTTGAATCATAACTGGGTTATAGGCGCAGGCTTTGGAATAGAATCCAATTATCAAAAGTCTATAGATAATGGCTTGTTTATTAATACTACTGTTTCACAGGCTAATACCTATAGCTTTGAGCTTAGTTTGAGAAATGTGAAAGCCTTCTCAGAACATTGGTCTTATTTTACACAACTCGCCCTTGGGGGTGGAATCTCTAATAATAAGATCATTTATAACAGTGATGTGTTGAGTTCTTTTACCAGTCATCTGTATAAGTCTACAATAAGTTTCGGTATTATATAGAGTCTAATAATTGATTTCACAAACGGTTTTTAATTCTATATTAGGCTTTAGAAAATGAGAAAACATTTTCCAGAAAGCTATTTTTCTTTCTTTTAAGGATTTGATATATCTGTTATGAG
>Ga0193744_1000159_pt1 | contig 21390 bp, 32 predicted proteins | sample L1a1metaG_FD_143056 | JGI IMG/M metagenome (GOLD analysis project Ga0193744, IMG submission 143056) | Soil microbial communities from a riparian zone of the East river system, Colorado, United States - L1a1 | ecosystem: Environmental > Terrestrial > Soil > Riparian zone | place: USA: East River...
CAAGCTCGGCCGAGAGAGGAACCACGCCTACTTCCTCCGGAAGTGGGGCGGCGAGTCCCGGAACCCTCGGTGGAATGGCAACTCCGGGATGTTTCAATTCTCAGAACCGTTCGACGGAAAGCCGCCCCCTGGATGGACTCTCCGTGGTGTGAACAAGCAAAAGGAAAAGCCACTCATGGTCATGCATTGGGACACGCTCAACCAGATCTCCGACATCATCGCCGCCGAGCGGTACCTCGAAATCGGGGTCTGCGACGGCTCGAACATGCGCCAGATGAAGATCAAGGAGAAGTGGGGGGTCGACCCATACCCGCAGATCCCAGCCGTGGCGGCCTCCGATATCTTCGTGCCGAAAACCTCGCAGGAGTTCTTCGGAATGGTCAACGGCCGGGTGAACAAATTCGATCTCGTCTTCATCGACGGGGACCATCGTGCGGAGGCCGTCTACTCCGAAGTGCAAGACGCGCTCTTCAATCTCTCCGAGAGCGGAGTCATCGTGCTCCACGACTGCAACCCGCACACCGAGGCGATGCAGATCGTTCCTGGCATCCAGGGCGAATGGACCGGGGATGTCTGGAAGGCCGTGATGCAGCTCCGGGAGGAGGGGCACACGCTCCGCGTCATCAACTCGGACTACGGCATCGGCATCCTCATCCCGTCGAAGAAGACAGGAGTGCGGACCCGGGGCTTCGACCGCGGGGCGCTCACCTGGGCAGATCTCGAAGCAAACAGGAGGACCTACCTCGGCCTCATCGAGCCCTGGGAATGGGAAGCCTGGTTCAGGGAGACGTGGGGAAACTCATGAGCGAGCCGCTGAAAGAGGCTCTCGCTCAGCTGCAACGCGAGTTCCCAGACGAGTCGTTGACGGAGGTGCGGCTGGAGTTCAGGACGGGAGAACGCCATGACGATAGGCCCAACCAGAGCTGGTCCGAGACCACCTGGCGGGTCCAGGTCGGCAATGACCACGGATACGGGGACTCGCTGGAGAACGCCCTCGTTGAGCTGCGCAAGGAAATTGGAATCAAGGCGCTCGTCCCAGATCGCGCCCAGCGCCTCGCCGCTATTCTTCGAGAGATCCCAGAGCGGGGTTTCGAGCGCCACGCGGCTTTGAGTGCGGCACAGGCGATCTTGGAAGAAGAGATGCGTTTGGCGCGCACCAAGTGAATGGTCGCGCGCGTCATTCCCATCCGGCCTCTGGCTCCCTACCCGCCGCACGGCACGCTCTCGGAGATGCATCCTCCCCATGGGCTCGCGCTCGAGAGCGGATGCGACTGGGGGAACTGCGGTAGACGCGGGGCCCTCTGGCGGTTCCTCGGACCGGAGGACCCCATGGGACCGATATGGGTCGTGGTCTGCCGCAGGTGCGCGAAGAAGCGCTAGCTCATAAGCCGATGAACGAGAGCATGGCCAGAGGCCGCATCGGCAACAGCCGAGCCGGCCACCGTAGGATCGAATGTCGTAGGTGTGCTGGCTGAAGCCGTGATCGCAGTCGTGAACATCGTCGGATGGTTCGTGCTACTGACCGTGCCCGCGGCGTTGAGAGTCGGAACGGAGATCGGCGTATAGACGTCGATCTGCAGGGTTCCACCGTTCGTTCGTCCGAAGAGCAGGTAATAGAGCCCTTCCTCGAGTACCGCGGCGCACACATCAGTCCGTGCCGCTCCGGAGAGGGTCAGCCCCGTGACCGCCACCTGAGCGATGAGGTTCGCGACGCCAGATTTTCCTCCGGGGGCCTGGTAGATGGCGATCTTGTAATCGACGCCTATAGCAACGGAGATGAAGTACTGGATCTCGGTGACGTTGATCGGGCGACGAGCAATGAAGGAGGCGCCATCGAACGTGAGACCCACCACTCGCGCGGCCTGAGTAGCGATACCCTGCTCGGGGATCGGAATGTAGTCGGACGTCTCCGTTGCTTGAGATCCCGTCGGACCCGTCGCGCCCGTGGCGCCGGCACCAGCGCTTCCTGTCGGACCCGTGCGACCCGTCGAGCCCGTGCTCGCGGCGCCGGTCGCTCCGGTCGCTCCGGCCGTTCCAGCAGTGCCCGTGGGGCCCGTGCTGCCGGTCCGTCCCGTCACGCCAGTCGCACCAGTCGCTCCGGTAGGTCCAGTTCCAACCGAACCGGTCGGTCCGGTACTGCCGGTCCGTCCCGTCGCGCCGGTCGCGCCCGCGGCTCCGGTCGCTCCGGTGCTGCCCGTTGCGCCTGTGTTCGATGCGACACCAGCGACTCCCGTGGGTCCGGTCGTACCGCTCGGCCCCGTGGCGCCCGTATTGGACGCAGCCCCCGGTGCTCCAGTCTGTCCCGTTGCGCCCGTCGGGGCCGCGCCCGTGGGACCCGTCGCCCCAGTGTTCGAAGCCGCGCCCGGCGTTCCGGTGGGGCCCGTCGATCCGGTCGAGCCGGTGCTTGCAGCTCCCGTGGGACCCGTCGCCCCAGTGTTCGACGCTGTACCCGGCGCCCCGGTCGCGCCCGTCGGTCCCGTGCCGCCCGTGCCGCCCGTCGTGCCCGTGCCACCGCCGCCCGAAGGCGCGAGCGAGCCTTTCACTACGAGCGCCATGAAGCGCGTGCCGTTACTGGCACCAGCGAACAGCGAGTCCGCGAAGTCTCCACTCGCTGGCCCCGCTGCCGCGCGCTGCGCCTGCAGAGCTTCCGCGTCAGAGCCGATGAAACAGGTCACCGACGGCGGAGAGAGAAACCCTCCCGACACGTCGGCTGCCGCGCCTGCCTCGACCGTCACCGTGAACGTCGGACCCTGTCCGGCGCCCGCCAGAGTGATCCCAACGACCACGTACCCGCCCGGAAGGCCGGCGATGGCGGCGTTGATCAGACTCTGGAGCGCACCCGGATCCGAGTTCTCGACGATGCGAGAAATGCGGGACGAAGGACCCGAGATCGTAACGGAACCATACCTGCTCATGCTCAGCGCTCTTCTAGTGCCCGCCGAGCAGGCACGGCTACAGGGTCTCGTTCAGATCACGGACCGGTCGGACCGGTGCTGCCCGTGCGGCCAGTCGCGCCCGTGACGCCCGTCGGGCCCGTCGGACCCGTACCAAGCGGACCAGTGGGTCCCGTCGGTCCCGTCGGTCCAACCGTTCCGACCGAGGGAGTACCTCGGACGAGCATCCCCATGAACTGCGTGCCCTTCGAAGAGCCCACTATCTGAGAGTCGGAGACGACACCGCTCGCCGGCTGCGCCTGGGCGCGAGCAATGGCGAGAGCCTCCGCTTCCGAAGCGAGGTAGCAAGTGACCTGGGGAGCTGCGACGAAGCCGCCATCCACGAGGTCTGCCGTGCGGCCGGCTTCGACCACGACGATGAAGGAGTTGCCATCGCCGGCTCCCGAAAGCGCGATATCGATGACGCGGTAGCTCGTACCGAGCGCGTAGATCGCAGTGATCGCCGCGTTCACGGCCGCCGCCAGGGCTACAGGGTCGGAGTTCTGGAGCACTCGCGTGATGAGCGAGAGCGACTGGCTGGCGATTGTTACGGAACCATACCTACTCATTTGACAAATCCTCCGACGGACATATCCGCAGGGTACTCCTGGTCCCGGGGAACGAGCAAGCCCGAGAATGATCGGGCGCTTTTACGGCCGCGGGTGAAGAAAGGTCGTCGACCATGCAATGAGCACCACCCACCAGGCGACGAGACAAAGGACCCCCCAGAGTGCGACGCGAGCCCATCCGTAGTGCTCGACGGCTAGCCGAAGAGCAGAAGGGAAGGCGCGGGGCGAGAGGCGTCTCGGACGATCTGCGACGAGGGCCATCCATGTGAGGACCGCGCAGGGCACGTACCAGTAGAGGAACGTCACGGCGATACGATGTCCGACGGGCGCTCCGGACGCGACATACAGAAGACGCAATGCTCGCCATCAGGGCACTTCTCCTCGAGCCAGCTGTCACACTGAAGGCAGCCGTAAGCATCGGGCGCGGAGAAATAGACGCCGGGCTCGTGCCACGAGATGCAGCAACGGGGATGGCGTTGGGCCTCCTTCTCAGGGTTCAAACCGGCACCTGAAATGCAGCCAGCGTCTCTCTCACGTGCGCGAGCAGAACATCGTCCCCGCTCAGCGCCGCATGCTCTACCGATTCGTGAGCGTACTCCACGGCATCGACAAGCATTCCCATCTGGGCCGCGGCGCAGGCGCGGGCGCACCAGATCCGCGCCGTCTCCATCTGGATGTCCCGAAGACTCTTCGTCTTGAGCTCTGCGAAAGCGTTACTGAGGTAGTCAGTCACTCGTTGTCCTTCCCCGAAGCCTACGGGCTCGGTATTCTCTCGTCCAGATGGCCCGCTCTCCTCTTATCGTCATTGGCGGTGCGTTGGTGGCCTCCGGACTTCTAGGGATCTATTGGCTCGCCTCGTTGCGCCGCCAGGAACCCACCGATGAGGAACCACCGGAAGGGATCTGCAAGGGTTCGCCTCCGAGCGGTCAACCGTCGCCGCCTCCCGGATGGAGGCAGTACTCCGGATCCGTGAGCTCGGTTGCCACCTCCGCGGCCGTCCACGCGTTATCCCTCCCTTGGGGAACGTGGACGACCTTCACCGACGCTGACGGGGGCCTCCTCGGGATCTTGCGCATGTGGCACTGCCACGAGCCGGACTCCGGGATGCACCCCGTCGGGTGGCACCAGGGCTCGACGCTCTATCGCCCCGCGTGAGCTTCCTTCAGGAAGACACTGACGCCGACCTTGTTGTCAGCGTGCTTCTCCACCAGGAGCTGGTACTTTGCGGCGCCAGAGCCGAACTCGAGCGACGTGCTCCCAACGTGCACGCTCGGTTCCTTGCCGAGGTCCGCCGCCATCCGGCGCGCCTCCTCTACCGCCTCCGGCGTGAGCTCCCCAGGACCCGCGCGTCGGAAGCCACGAATGGGGCTTCTATCAGGACGACGCGCGATGAACGAGTTCCACTTGTCGGCTCGCGCGTAGTCCCGCTCCTGCGGCACGCAGGCGCCGCCGCTCGCGTATGCGGCGAACACTTTCGCAACCTTGTTCCGGTCCGCACGCTGTCCCGCCCACACGCCGCAGTTTCGCGCCTGCGCGACGAGCACCCGGGCCGTCGCATCCGCGCACATCTGAGTCGCGCCCTCGTCCGTGCCCACGAGCTTCTCCCATTGGTCCTGGGGCACGAGGAGCGAGACATGGATCTGACCCATGCACTTCGCCCGACCGCTGTCCTGCGTCCACTTGGGATGCTCAAGGCCAGCATGGATCCTCTGATCGAAGAGCGTCTCGGCATTCCAGAGCTCGAGCTCGGCAAGAGCGAGCTCTGTCGTCGTCCAACCCTGCCCGTTCGCGTAAGGTTTCATTGCCCTTGCTACGGACTTGGTCATGCCGTTGAGTCGTTCGAGGTACTGCTCCCGAGTTTCACCGGGAGCCGCTGAATGCGGCATCTTCTCCGCGATGGCGTAGAGCCAGCGCGAGAGCCCTGATGTATCAGCGTCAGCTCCGACCGCTCCGAACAGCGCGGCGAGAGTAAGTAGGAGAATCGTCAATCGCTTCATGTGTCAGCTCCTTCGAGCCCGTGAACCTGCCACGAGTTTCGGTGGTGTGTCCACTTTCGCGGTCACTTCGATGCGCGCTACCGTGTTCTTGAATCGCTTCTCATATTTCGACCACTGGATCCAGCGCGTCACCGGTTCGTACTCCGGACGCTCCTTTCTCCAGACAAAGACTGCGTACTCGCACGAGTCTGTTCCCTTCTTGACCCGCTTCCCTTTCTTGTTGATGCGGTATCCGTCCACGAATTTCGGGCGCTTGTCGAGCACCCCCATGAATTCGTGGGGATGCTCAGCCCAAAGCCCAGCCGTGCGCTCGATACCCGCTAGGAAGTTCACGCGCAGCAAGAACGCCACGAATCCATCCTCGTGGATCATGGTGAGCGCTTTTCGGATGTGCTTCTCCGCTTCCGAGTACGGCGGATTTCCTACGACGAGATCGTAGTCGCCCGTCGAAGGCATGAGCAGGAAGTCGGATTGCTGAGCGATCGTGAACTGGGCGTGGCTTCCCGCACGAAGCAGATGATCCCTCAACATCAGGTCGGTGTTGATGTCGTTATATACGATGGTCTCCGGACGCCACACCTCCGCCGCGGCGCTGACGAAGGCGCCGGTGCCCGCCGAAGGTTCTAGGATCTTCCCCGCAGCCGCGATTCCATACCCGTGCAGGGCCTCGCAGATCCCGAGGGCTACCGGGTACCTCGTGAAGTACTGCTCGTCCTCCTCTCGCTCGGTGCCGCGGCCGGTGCTGCTCATCTAAACCGACCCCCGTTGTTCCTTGAACCACTTCTCGTAGATCGATTTCGGTTTTTTCATCCAAAGTCCTTTGCAAAGTATTTCTGGTGGTACTTCGGGACGTGACGGCGGAGGGGATGGCAACACTCGTCACACTCCGGGCTCTTCCAGTCCGACCGATGCCGGCACTGGTTCCCGTGCGGGCACTTGTGAGCCGCACTACGCGGGCTATGGAGCTTGCAGCGCTCGCATCGCTTCGCGGCGTCGGTGTTCTTTCGCTGCTGACGCCTCTCCTCGGGGCTCATGATATCATCCGCCCATGGCCCTCAAAGAAGTCCACACGCCTCACCTCGGTCGTTCCGTAAAGCTCGGTCGTCTGCCGCGGCCTCCTGGACGGCAGCGCCTTCACCTCTCCGACTTCATCTCCCACGCGATGCTTCCGCCCGCTCCGCCTTCGGCCGACTACGCTCCGAAGGCCGCCGCAGCCCTTGCGGACATCTACGGCAACGACAGCCTCGGAGATTGCGTGATCGCGGGCGGCTACCACGTCCTGGCAGTCGAGACAGGCAACGCCACCGGTGTCCCATTCCACGCTAGCAGGGCCCAGATCATCGCCGACTACTCCGCCATCGGCGGATACGTACCCGGGAAGCCGTCGACCGACAACGGCTGCAACGAAGAGACCGCGTTCGACTACTGGAAGAAGCACGGGCTTGCGAACGGATCGAAGATCCTTGGAACGATTTCCATCAACGCCTCGAGCAAATCGGACATCCAGGCAGCCTGCTACCTCTTCGAGAATCTCTTCTTCGGCGTGGGACTCCCTGACGCCTGGATCACTCCGTTTCCTTCGGGCCCAGGCTTCGTGTGGGGCGTGCACGGGAACTCGAACCCCAACAATGGCCACTGCTTCGTCGGCACGGGGTACGGCCCGAGCGGAGTGCAGATCGACTCGTGGGGCATGAAGGGCGTCATTACCTACGATGCCATCGCCGCCTACGCGGCGCCGAGCGGCGGCGGGGAGCTCTACGCCATCATCACGCCCGACCAGCTCGCCAAAGGCCAGAGCAAGGCGCCCAACGGCCTCGCGTGGGGAGACCTCATCGCGGCGTTCAATGCTCTGGGTGGAAACCTTCCGGTCCCTCCTCCACCCGCGCCGGTATACGCACCGACGGCCACGATGACACTCGGCGCCTGCCAGCTGTGCGCGATCGACCTCCTGCACAACTCCGGGCTCTCTGCGATATCGCGCGAGTCTGCCGAAAAACTTGTTGTCGACAGCATCGCGAAGCACTGGCCGAGACTCTGAGGTCATTCAGCCTTCTTTTCTGGAGTCGTATCCAGCTCCGAGAGTGCGCGACGCATCGCTCGGAGCTGGTGTATCGCATACCCGGTGCCGCTCGGGTGCGTCATCAGGTGGTGGTACGTCTCGATAGCCGAACAAAGAATGTAGGCCTGGCTCTGCGTCAGTCTCGCCAAGGAGTACCTGGCCGTGTGCGCCGCCTCGTGAAGCGGACCGTACTCGGGATCCGGCATGGACCAGCCGTCAGGCCTCCCGTCGATGGGGCTCACCCCTTCGGTGAAGCGGATCCAGCCGTGCTTCCGCTCCCTAAACACCGCCTTCTCTCTCTTCTTTCTCATGGCGGCTCCAGCGACGCCCACTCGGTCGTCGGGTAGTCGTTTTCCGGACGCTGAAGCTGAGCGACGTACCCGTGCGAGTTCTTGTAGCAGTCGATGATCGGAATGTTGGGCCATACCCGGGTCGCCATTTCGATGGCTTCCCATTTCTCGACGCGCACCTGGCGCTGCCGCCGGAGTTCCTTGATGCAGCACTTCGCGGAGCAGTAGACCGTCCCGTCACGGAGGACGTACGGCGCCGACAGGTGCCCCTCGTCGTACACCTCGCCGGGCACTTCTTCCGACCGCACGTGCTCGCGACACGTGTAGCATCCGTGGTACCAGCCGGCGGCCAGCTGCGCGCGGGTGAGTTCGTCACCGTAGATCCCGTCGAAGCTCGGAGCCCTAACCACCCGAACCGATGTCCATTCCGGATATCCGAACTCACACAACTCAGCGACTCCGATCTTCTTCGCCGCGCCACGAGTCGCCCCGTGGACGATGACCATTCGGTTTTCGTCGTCGCTCGGATCTTCCACGAGCCAGGCTTTCGCTTCGGCGTTACTCGTCATAGTCCTCATACTTCGGGACCGGTCCTTTCTCCCATTGTGGGCGCGGCATCAGGAACGGAAGATCCAACCGGTAGTACCCGCAGAGCCCACAGACTTCCGTCGGCCAAGAGCCCCACCGGGTGGGACAACGCGGGCCCTTAGCGACTGCAGCCACCGGATGCCTGCACACCTCAGACATGATCACTCCAGTCGGAGCACTCGTCCACGTCGGCGGTTTGCTCGTACTTCGTGTCCTCCTCGTAGTCCTCGGTCAGCCAGACCTCTCCCATTCGGCCGGCGCCAGTGACCCGGTAGGTCTTCTCTTTGTACCGGCAGAAGAGCTTCGACGGGATGAACTCCCGAGCGAGGGGCTTCATGACCGACGGGAGCCGGAAGTGGAGGAACATCCACCGCGGGTAGGAAGGATTGTGGTGGTTGTAGACCCAGTCGTCGATGTGCGTCACGTGCAGATCCCCAGGAAGGCTTCATAGCAACGGAGGGCACGCTCGCCCGCAGGCGTGAGATAGAAGAATCGTCCCGTTCCGTGCGGGTTCTGCTGCGTCGTAAAATACCCGAGCTGCCGCAGCTCGTCCGGAGTCGTATCTTCCTCGGGCAGGTTCCACCCCTTGGTGCTCAGGAGACAATACTCAGTGGGTGTGAGCACTTTCACTCTGCTGTCTCTTTCTTCCGCCGCGCTTCTACTGCTTCCGCCGCCTGCAGCACGGCACCGTACTGCTGCGTGGAGATAGCGTACCTATTAGCCTCCTCATTGCACTCGTGGAGCGCCGCCGAGAACGCGACCTGCTTGCCGGCCTCGAACGCTTTCTTAATCCAATGCTCGACAGCGCTCGGACTAAAGAAATCCATATCGCAAACTCTCACCTCACCGAGGATAGCGTCTAGGGCTCCAGACTTCATTTTCTCGCCTTCTTCTTTCTCTTCTCCACGAACGCCAACGAATCGCGCGCGTCCACGCGATCAAGAAGTTCTCGCAGGGAGCTCGCCTTCACCGCGAGTTCGTCAGCGTCGAACGCGACGAGCTCTCGCACAAGCTCTCCGTCTTCTTCGATGAGCTTCTCGATTCCCGCCCGGAGCTCTTCGGCTTCCTGCTCGAAGCGTGGGCAGTGCTGCGAGAGGGCGTAGAGCGCCTCCCGGCGCAAATCATCCGCGTCGTCGTCCTTGCTTTCTGCCACGTCCTCGAGCGCGCGGTGAAGGTGCGCGATTTCCGTCTTCGCAATGCGAAGCGCCTTCTGAGTTTCGGTGAGCTTCATTGGGCCTTCCCTGCAGCAAACGCTCTTCCGTAGAGCGCCATAGCGGCTACGCCCATCCCCACGGTCAACATTCCCCAGTTCGGCGAGAGCTCAACCACCGTAAGCAGCTGCCCGTCGAACTCCACTAAGTGGTCCCCGCCGCAGATAAGTCTTACCGCCATCGGCGCCTCGATGCCGCCGATCTGTAGCACCTCGAATCGAGCCTCCAGAAGTCTTCCACGGTGACACGTGCTACCAAAAGCCACCTGCTCGATGGAAAGCCAAGCCGCGCCGCATTTCGGGCAGCCCGTCTTCGGCGTCAGCCGAGAGGGAAGGCCATCGCAGTTCCCTTCATGCTCCTCGAGAGCGAGCCATTCGTGAGGGATCGCATGAATCCAGCTCTTCGGCTGGGTCGGCATCGGAGGCTTCAACGTGTTGAATAGCTCGTCGAGATCATTCATTCTGGTCGTTTCCGTTTCTCGAGGAGGGAGAGGTTCGACTTCAGACGCTTCGCGCGGCTTTCATCGAGGCTCGTTACGGCCGCATCAAGACGCTCGCGCGCCGCTCGGACGGCAGGTTCTCTGGCCTCGAGCTCCGCGAGAGAGGCCTCGAGCGCGGGAGCGAGATCTAGAACCTGTTCGACCGTGATGCTCTCGTCTTTACCGCGGTCGTTCCAGAGCTCGAGAGCCTCCCGCTCCAACTGCTCTGTTGTGATGTCCTCCTCTTCGTCGTCTCGGCAGCCGACCCGAGTCGGGGGACCCTGGGCGCCGCAATCTTGGCACTCGGCGTACACGTCGCCGCCCGGGTGCTCGTCTATATCCGGTGCGTCCCGGCAGCCGCAGAACGGGCACGGAGCCGTGATTCCCATGTCGATGGCGCTCATTGTTGTGACTCCTCGTCGTTACGCCGCCAGTACGTGAGCCTGATGGTCGTTTTACCTGGTTCGGATCTGTATTGAACGAACGCAGTCGCAGGGAAATTCTCGCCACGAACATTTCCTGCATACGCAGCCAACGCGGCAAGAGCCTCTTCCTGAGTGAATTCGACGGTCACGGCGTCCGGCGGAGCATTCTGTAGCTCCGGACTATTCTCTGGCCATGGTTTCGTTTCGATCATAGTTCGCTCAGCCTCACGATTGGTGTGCCGTACCCGAGCATCAGAGGGTGCTTCGGAAACCCCTCCTTGGTCAGCCCGAAGCAGTCCGGTTTGCTGCAGTTGAATTGATTGATCCCGTACTGGGTCACACTGCGTAGCTTCGGAGGGATTCGGCCCCATGCGGCGACATGGCGCCCTAGAAGCGACGGACGCGAGAGAGCCCAACGCAGAGCTGCCTCGTTGTGCGGGCCGCGCACGTCCACGCCCGCACGGTGTGCCTTGACCACGTCGTCAGGATCCGCCGCAGAATACGCGAGCATGTTGACGACGAGGAATCCGCCAGCGCCTCCGCGGCGGGAGAACCCATGGCATTTGCGCACTGTGGGATCGTTGTCGGGCGTTCCGTCCGGTTTGACCCCGCGCGCTGTCGACGGGTTGATCATCCCGAAGACCCAGAGCGGACGCGGCGGAACAGGACCGTCTTTCCAGTCGCCATCGAAAAAGTAGTCGTCCCACATTCTCCCGAGGACGTATCGGTACACGTTGTCGGGCGACGTGACGGCCCAGGCCTGCTCGGTGCCCACGGTCATCAGACCCAGCTCTGCAAGAATTGATTTCACTGGTTCCGCATCCCGGTGTTCATTTTGCATTCCTCTTCTTCTTCGCCAGGTAAGCGTCCATCGGCTGCTGCAGACGGAACCGTCTCAGGTCCGCGGCATCGAAGTCGTCATAGAGGCGGTCCGCGGGGACGAATTCCTCAGCCGGGTGGACATGTGCCGGGTGCTTCACCGTCCAGCCCGTCACTCCGTTCTGCACGCATGGGGTGGCCTCGACTTCTTCCACCACGTAGGTGACCGTAGTGGCCGGAGCCTGGAACATCACCCGGTACCGCCGCTGCGGCTCGAGGCTCATTCGTTGTCGCCCATCGCTGGCATCCCGCGCACATACTGCTCGAGCCCCGGAAGCGAGATGTGCACCAGGAGCCCGAGGAGCTCCTCGCCCGCGGGCACTTCCCAGTCGTGCACGCAAAGCGCCCGCTCCTTGTCGAGATCGAAGAGTGACCGGAACGAGGAGTGCTTCGAGAGCGCCCGCTTGCAGGAGCGGGAGCTCAGTAGGTACCGGTGCCCCGTGTCGGCGCCGGTCGCCACGAACTGCTGGTACCGGTTGAAGTCCTCCACCTGGTCGGGATCAAGGAACGCCGAGAGCACTCGGTTTGCGCGGAGGTCGACCTCGTCGAACTCCGGTGCCGGGCACCCGAGCACCGGTTGCGCCACGGTGACGGCGACGACGGGGACCGGTTTCGGTTTGGGATTAGGCTTAGCCGCTTCCTCCTCACCATCCTTCGCGGCGGATGAGGTCGCCGGCGGCGAAGTGGCCGGAGCGGCTGGCAAGGAGTCGATCACCTGGAGAGTCGCTTCGCTCAGCTCCTCCAGCTTCCCGTTCGTGAACCTCACCGCCGAGATCTGCTTTCGGTGCGGCTTCAGTTGCTTCTGGAGGAAGTCCTGCACTTTCGACATCGAAGCGTTCAGGTCCACCGTCTGCTCCCGGAGGGAGCCGAGGTCCACTTCCTCGAGCATCGCCTCCGTCGCCCACACCTTCTGCTGCCACCCCGGTTTCACCGCCTTCTGGAAGAGCGCCTTCACGGCCATCTTCTCCGTCGGGGACAGCCCGGTCAGCGTGACCTTCGTCACCTCCGAGGTCACCCGGTTGAGCTTGATGTCCCCGTACATCGAGGGCAGGAACCATGTGAACTGCTGCATCTACTTGTTCTCCTTTGCACATCGCGGACAAAAGGTCGTCGATTCGCTTGTTGATTCCCGGCACGTGGGCCGGGTCGGCACCCGGAAGCAGGAGCATCCTGTCGCGAATCTGAATCAGCTCATGAAGCTCACGGGCTTCGGACTCGCGGGCCTTGGCCGCGTTCTGATCGTTCAGCGACGCCATCGCAGGACCGACCAGCGTGAGCAGCTCCCGCGTCATCTGCTGGGTATCGTTCGGGGGGAACTGCTCGCCTACGCCATTTTCGTAGAGATCCATGGCATCCATCTGGGCGCCGGCAAAGCCGCCCATTCCATTCCTGAGACCGGCCCCCATGAAGTCCTTCACCCGAGTTATGCCCTCCTTCTGGAGCCGCTGACAGAGCGCCGTCAGACGCCCGATCCGGTTGAATCTCTGCCGGTCGTCGCTGACGAGTTCGTCCTGAATCAGATCCACCACGGCATCGAGCGCAGCTTTCAGTTTTTCTTGGTTCATTGGTGTTCTTTCGCGGTGCCGACGGAGCTCACGGTGAGCTGGGATCTCGAACCGCTGGGGCGGCCCTGCAGGCTCGATGTTGCGGCAGACCCGGATGACCATCTCACGGGACGCTCCCCAAGTTTCGGTGCGGCGCCATGCCCATCAACTTTTGCAGCAGCGTGTTGGCCGCATGGAACCGGTCACGAAACAACTGCTCAAAGTTTCCGACCATCAACTTTACGCTGAGCTGCCCCAACATCCCCTCCGCTGAGAAGTCCTCTCGCGCATCGGACATTTCCCGCGCTCCGAGCATCAGTCTCTCGGTCTCCTCCTCATCGGCAAGCGCGAGAATGCAAGCGAGACCCCAGAGGAGCTGTTGCTCCGGTGTGTACTGCCAGAAGTCCCTCGGTCCCTGCTGGGGCCATTTGAGCGCGACCTTGGTGTCCTCCGTGAGGAGCGCCGGCATGACTTCCTCGGCGAACGACTGCTGAGCCGTATCCATCGCTTCGTCACGAAGCAGCTCCGAGCAGCACGATACCCAGAGTTGAGCGAGATCCTTCTGGTCGGGGCGCCACTTGACCCCATCGGAGCCAGCGCACACCAGCATCCTCAAGTCCTTCTCGGAGAGGACGACGTCGCGAAGCCAATCGTAGAAAGCAACTCCGCTCGGGCTTTTCTCGTTCGCCTTCGTGTACGCCCCCGTCTGCCTAAGCACCGGCGCCATCACCTCGACATAGCGCACGGGGTTATTGATGAGGCAGCAGTGGAGCAAAAGCTGCGCGTAGCCGCTCCGAGCCGTAACACCAAGGCCACCGAGCGCCAAAATCCCTCGACCGCAACAATGCACCTGATCGAGATTCCCTCCCGCGACGGCGCACGCGACCGAGAAGACCGCCTCCCAGAACTTCGGTTGCCCGGACAGCTTCGGCTTCCGCGCCCCGACCGCGTGCCACCCCGCGTACGAACCGTACTTCGCCCAGCGCGTCCAAGGACGGCCGTCTTTCGTCCGCGCGGGACCGTCCGTCGTGACTTCGATCATGTCGAAATCCGGGCGGACCGAGACCCTGAGCGGAGAGCCGGGATTCATGGCTTCTTCCAGTCCCTCCGGTACTCCCCAAGACGGCGACGGAGCTCCACGATCTGCGTCCCCCGAGCCCACCAGCTCGGGCCGGCGAGCATGACGACGACGACCGCGCCGATCACCATGCCGGTCAGAATCATTTTCTCCCCGTAGCTCACTTGTGCTCCGGCGCGCAGACGCAGGACGGCCTGTTCGCTACCTCGTGGCCGGCCTTCTCGATGGACATCGAGACGGTGCAGCCGACGAACATGAGACCCATCATCACCATCCAGCCGTTCATCACCGGACGTTCCACCGCTGCGCGCGGAGCACCGCTCCGATATCCGGCGGCGTCCAGCCAGGAGGCTTCTGAACCTTTCCCGTCGCGCTGAAGCTACTGCCTGGACCGAACTTCGCCAGGTTGGCCCGCTGGATCTCGTCAGCAATAGGTTCGCCGTCGAGACCGAACTCGCACCGAGCCCACTCGTTCACGTAGTCGCTATCACCGAGGCCGTCCGCGACCTCCACAATATCGCAACGCTCACGCGAGATGCTGGCCACCGCCTCTGCAGCGAGCGCCTTCATGCGCGCGATGATCTTCGGATCCGCCCCGAACCCCTCCAGCGTCTCGATCGGCTCCTCGATGCAAAGAGACGCGGCCAGTCGGATGCGCGAGAGCGACGGCAGCGACCGACTACCAACTTCTTCCCTGAACGCCGGGACTCCGCTCGCCACTCGAAAGGCCTCGATCTGGCTTCGCAGGTTCGTCTTCATTTACCTTCCAAGATCTCTCGCATGCGCTTGTCCCCTAGCTCGCTGCGAAGTTTTGCAATGTCGTTCTCCATGGCGCGCTTGCTCATCAGCGCGAGCTCATGCTTGCGCTCCATGGCTCGAAACTCGGTCTCAGTGTTCTTCAGCGCGGCCTCCGCAAGGAGAAGTTTCTTGTTCGTTCGCTCGGACTCGAGCCGCAGAGCCCCCAAGGATGCTTCGGCTTCGGACCGAGCGCTCTCGGCGCGCTCCTGCTCTCTCATCGCCTGCTCGATCGCTTCGTTCGGATCCTGGGTGAGGACGTAGCGGACGGACTCCACGTCGCGCCACACCGCCACATTCCGAAGATAGTTACCCCGCTCATCCCTTTGCTCCTCATCGCTCTTCACTCGCCCCTGCCAAGGAACGATGGCGATGAGCCCCCACCCTCGCTGGTACTGAACCGCGCTCTCTTCGCAGACCTTGATCTGCGTACCCAGAGGAAGCTCGAACTTCGTGACGTCCATCACTCACCCCCACCGTCGCTCAAAAGAAAGTTCTCGAGGTCCACCATCAGGCGAGTACGAAACTCTCGGATCTCCGCTTTGTGTTGGCCGCCTTGCTGGAGCACGTGTTCCAGCGCCCTCTGGCTGTCCTTCAGACGCCGGTGCCTCTCTCGCAGCTCACTCGCGCCGTTGTAGACCTGAGGCGGCAACCGCCAGGAGGCGGAGTCGAACTCCCTGGCCGCGCGCTCCCAGATATCTTCATCCTGGTCGAGCTGCAGGAGCCGCAGGATACTCTGGATTTTTTTACACTGGTCCTTGTCGAGCATCTCCGGGTGCCTTTCTGAAAAGAAGTCGAGCAGGCCGGCGGACGGCCATGGGGGGATGGAGGGGAACCGACGGCCTGCTCTAGATAGCCTTGCTAGCCAAGCTAGCCACCGTTGTCAAACGTCTTCCTTTTTTCGGCCGCGTTTCCTTGACCGGCCCCGCAGGAGGACGCACCTTCGGGTGGCTACAGATGGCGGCCACGAAAGCTCCCTTCGTTCAGAAACGCCGCCGCTACGCGGACGCCACGGGGCCGCGTTTGGTGACGCCGCCGCGTAAGCCTCCGCCTCCGGTGCCCGTGCTCGTCGAACCAGAGCCCGAGCGGCGAATCGTTACCCGAGATCCGCGAACGAACGAGGTCATCGAATAAATGGCGAGACGGATGACGGGAACGCTGAAGCCGGACCAGGTTGCCTTCGCGACTCAGATCGGCAAGGGCCGCCACCGAGCTCGGGGCTCGGCCATCTATGCCGTCGAACTCGACGTGAAGAACGCCTGCGCCGAGCACGCTGTCTCCATCGCGTTCAATCGAAAATGGGACGGTGAGTTCGAGGGGCTCTCGAAATGGAAGGTGTGGAAGGGATTCGATCGCGAAGTGACCGGGCTCGAGGTGAAGACGACGAGCTTCGTTCTCGGTAACCTTGTCGTCGAAGAGAACGACGCGGACGATCATGTATTCGTGCTCGTCATCGATCGCGACAGTCCTACTTTCGCCATCGCCGGCTGGCTCCTCGGAGCCGACGCGAAGAAGCCCGAGTACTGGAACACGGACAACTCGCTCATGCCGAGCTTCCACGTTCCGCAGTCGGCGCTGAAGCCAGCGTTCGAGATCCGGCTCGCTCCCGAGATGGAGAAGAAGGAGCGCACGCGAGATCCGGCGAAGGACTTCGCGGGGCATGGACGGTTTCCTCAGCGGCGCTTCGCGGACGACGGAAGCCACCCGAGCACGTACGGCAACATCATCACGTCGCGATTCGATCTTCCCTGTTGTCGCTGTCAGCAGATCATCCCCGCGGGGCAACCGAACGGGGGCAACCTCGTCACCGGCAACATCCACGGAGACCCCGCGCAGTGCGGAATGAAGAAGAGGCGAGCAAGTTGAGCTACCCGGAGTTCGAGAAGAAGACGCCCGTCGATCTGCACGCGCTGCTCGTCACTTTACTCACCGAGCACCAGGAGCGACTGAGCGAGAACGAGCGCGAGGCCTTCGAGGACATGTTGAACTGGCGGACGCTCACGCCGCGGCAGACGCAATGGATCCTTGCCACCGCCGAGCGCCTCGAAGTCGTCACGGCGCCGAGCACCAACCTCTTCTCCCAGATGGACCCCGAGAAGCAGTCGCGGCAGCGCGCGGCCGCGGCCAAAGTGAAGTTGCCCTGGGAGAAGTGAGGTGAGGCAATGTGGGACACAATATCGTCCCAGCGTGTCATCGTGGCTTGACCTACCTGGAAAGACTCCGGTACATACCTCAGTCCCGATGCAAGACATCAAGCCGAACGACAAGTGGGAGGTTCTCAAGCTCCGTCTCGACGCGGAAGACTGGGGACTTCTCGACCAATTAATGAAGATAGAGAAACTCGACCGGACGAACGTCATCCGGCGAGCCATTCGCGCTTTCGCGCGAAGCCAGCTCCCTACAACGGAATCCGTTCAGTCCAAAGTCGCGTAGTTTCCCGTCTTTTCAGACGGTTGAAGGAGCGACAGCATGGACTGGAGCGACGAGCGCTACGTGCGCCTGTACACCCGCGACACCGCGACATGGAAGTTGATCCACTGGGAAGGACAGCTGGTTTTGATGCAAATCCTGCGCAAAGTCGACCGCGCCGGTGTACTCGACTTTGGCGAGGAAGGCCCCGCCGCCGCAATATCGGCGATCACTGGGGTTCCGCTTGAAATAGTGGAAACCGGCCTCCAAAGACTCCTCTCACGGGGCAGCGTCATCGTTAAGGACGACGCTCTGGTCCTCCCGAAGTTCCTGGACGCCCAGGAAGCCAAGCAGAGCGACAAGCATCGAATGAAGGAATATCGGGCCAGAAGGAGGGATCAGGCCCGGCACGGAGACGTTACGCAACGTAACGGTATCGATACGGGACGTAACGAGGGGGAAACGGCCCCCGCTCTCTCCTCCGACGACGACGGCGTTACGCAACGTAACGGAGGCGTTACGCGGCGCAACGGTGTCGTTACGCCACGTAGCCAAACCGTTACTCCTAGCCTAGCTATGCCTAGCCGTACTGTACCTTCTGCTTCGCAGAACAAGAACCAGACGCGCGCGGACGCGCGGGCTGGGGCTGGAGCTGACCCGGGAGCCGCCCCGACCCTGGATTCACTCCCGAGCCCACCGAGGCGCCGCGGGGACATCCTGAACGCCCCGGTGAGCGGCGAGGACTACGAGCCATTGGCGGATCACGAGCTGTACGCGACCGCGAGGGGACTAAGTCCCAGTGAGTACGACGCGACGCTGATCGAGCTTCGGCAGAAGGGTTGGGGACCGGCGCCGCCGAGCCGGTGGGACGTGCGGCTGAACAGTTTCATCGACGCCGCGGTGATGTCGAAGACTCGAGTGCGCGCGACGCAACCGAAGCTCAAGGTCGTCGCGCCAGCGGCGCCGTACGTGCCGTCCACATCGAACAACTTCGACGGACCGATCGCTCGAATGCTCTTCGCTGACGATGACGACGAAGACGAGGGGAAAGAAGCATGAAGCAAATCGGGAGCGCCGCGCACGACTTCATCGCCCGGTCGCGAGAGATGGCGCGAGCGCGAGAAGAACAAATCGAGAGAGATGCGCATGGTCGAGACGTGCACGCTTTTGTCAGCGACGAGTACGGTGAAGAACTCCTTCCGCTGTTTCCGAAGAAGACGAGTCTCAAAGAATTTGTGAACACGACGACCGACGGCGCGCTCGAGACAGCGCAGCGGAGATTGAAACTCTGCGCAAAGTGTCCCGAGCATGGAGGGTCCTGCGCGAGCGAGTACGAATCCGATCGCGGCAAAGCGCCGTGCTGGGATCTGGAAAAAGGCCTCCGCCTCGAATGGTGCGCCCGGTGGCCCGAACATCTTCTGCGCGAGAGACTTCGCAAGGTAGGTGTCGGAGAGAAACTTGTCGGCTCGAGGTTCACAGACTTCGAGGCGACGAACGAGCTGCAGCGGAAAGCGAAGAAGCGCGGAGAGAAGTACGCGGCTGACTTCAAGCGCGGAGAGACGTCGAAGAATCTTCTGATCACCGGAACGAACTTCGGAATCGGAAAGACACATCTCGCCGTGAGCGTGCTTGCAGATCTCCTTCGTCGTCACCGTCTCCGCTCGGCGTACTTCACGTACCTGCCGGAGTTCCTCGAGCTCGTGCGCCGTTCGTACGACGAACCAGCACACCGTGGTCTCATCGACAAGGCGTGCACGACGGATCTTTTGGTGCTCGATGACCTTGGTGCGCAACGCACTACCGACTGGGTGCGCGAACAGATGAATTTGATTTCCAACTCTCGCTGGAGCAATGGGCTTCCGACCATCATGACGACCAATACGGGACCCGACGAGATCACCGCGACGCTCGGACCTCGAGCGGCGAGTCGGCTACTCGGTGGCTCACTCGGCATCGAGATCGACGGAGACGACAGGCGATGGCGGAAGCAGAAGTAATTCCACTTCGCAACGCGAAGCTGGTCTGTGATCTCGACGCCGAGCAGGCGGTGATCTCGGCAATCATGAACGCGCCAGAGCGCTATGACGAGGTCGTCGAGACGTGCGGCCCGCACATGATGTACTCGGACGCGAACCGAAGGATCTTCGACGTCATCGTCGAACTCAAAGAATCGGGACGCGCTGTCGACATCATCACGGTCGCTCGCCAGCTCGAGTCGACCGGGCGTCTCGCGCAGGTCGGAGGGACGCCGTACATCGCGCAACTCGTCGAGGCGCCGTACGTGCTTCACGTGCAAGAGCACGCGAAGATCGTTCGCGAGCGTTGGCGTCTTCGGCAGCTGTTGAACAAAACGGAAGTGGTCGCCGCGATGATTCGCGCAGCTCCCATTCCCGACGACCAGGTGCAGGCGCTGCTCGAGGAGACGGAGCTAGCGATTGGCGAAATCGCGCACCAGCAGCAGACGAAATTTTTGATTCCGATCCGAGACTCGCTCGAGGCGACGTACAAGGCGTTGCAACTCATGAGCGAGCGCGGGGACGCCATCACCGGCGTCCCCATGGGGTACAAGGAAATCGACGCCGCCTCGAGCGGGCTTCACAAGGGCGACCTGTACATCGTCGCGGGGAGACCAGGGTCCGGCAAGACGGCGTTCGCAATGAACATCGTCGTGAACGTCGCCGAGCAGATGAAGGGCGCTGCGGTCTTCTCACTCGAGATGCCGGACACGCAGCTCGTGACGCGCATTCTCTCGTCGGAGAGTCGCATCCCGCTTCAAGTGTTCCGAACTCCGAATCAGATCGGTAGTCATTGGGACAAGATCGCGACGACGCTCGGTGATCTCGAGAAGCTTCCTGTCTGGATCGACGACACGGGCGGCATCACCATTGCGGAGATCCGCGCTCGCGTCCGGAAGCTGAAGGCCGACATCGCCGCGAAGCGCGCGTCGTGCGACGCCTGCGAAGAGCTCGTCGTCGTCGTAGTGGACTACATCCAGCTCATGGAGCCGCCGCGGGGTGGTCGTCAGACGAACCGGGAGCAGGAGGTCTCGCATTCGTCGCGGCACCTGAAGCTGCTCGCGAAGCAGGAAGATGTTGCAGTGATTGCGCTCTCGCAGTTGAACCGCAGCGTCGAGTCGAGGAAGGGCACGGACAAGCGCCCGCAGCTTTCGGACTTGCGAGAGTCAGGAGCGATCGAGCAGGACGCGGACACGGTGATGTTCGTGTACCGGCCGGAGATGTACGACGAAGATCCGGAGCTCGAGGGGATCGCGGAGATCATCCTCGGCAAGCAGCGTCAGGGCCCTACCGGGATTCACAAGGTCGCCTTTTCCAAGGAATGCGTGCGTTTTGACCGTCTTGCCCGAACGGAATTCGACGAGTACGATATGTTCCAAGACGGCTGAGCCCCAGAGCCTCCCCGATGGCGAAGAAGACCGACCCCGACGACGTCACGCTGTACGACCTGGACCCCAAGTTCCAGGACCGGTTGCTCAAGTGGCTCGTCGATAACATGGCCACCATCGTGGTCACTGTCGAGAACGGGAAGTTTCACGTCGAGAAGTCGAGCGAGAACCAGTGCGACGCGGATGATCTCGAAAGCGGTCTGAACTTCGTGATCAAATCGAAGGCGCGCCGGGGAGCGGTCTCGTTCGAGTTCCAGACCCGCGTGAAGGAATTTCTCTCCGAGCACGAAGCCGCGCTCGTGATCAACGCAGCGCCGTTCGAGGGAGAGATCGGCTTTCGAGTGACGGTGGCGAGTGATCACGGTGAGGGCACCGACGTCGATATCGATTTCGAGATCGCTCTCGTACTCGCTGAGGACAATTTCTTCGCTTCGGTACCGACGCACCGGTTGCCTCCTGAAGACCGTGCGGCGCTAGAGCAAGCGCTCGTGCCGCCGGCGCAGCGCGAGGAAGAGAACGACGAGCGTCAGGAGCGTCTACGCCGCGCGTTCATGGAACCGCGTGCAGAGCTGCTCGAGAACCGGCAGACGGTGAGCTACCAGCGTTGGTGTCACGAAGTCGATGAGCAACTCGCCGCGGTCGGCGCCCGCCGGCAGGACAGCGAGTACTGGCGTCGCCTGTACCAGGCAGGGTTCACTCCTGCCGAGGCGATGGTCGAGTTCGGTGCGGGCG
>Ga0193744_1000160_pt1 | contig 21356 bp, 18 predicted proteins | sample L1a1metaG_FD_143056 | JGI IMG/M metagenome (GOLD analysis project Ga0193744, IMG submission 143056) | Soil microbial communities from a riparian zone of the East river system, Colorado, United States - L1a1 | ecosystem: Environmental > Terrestrial > Soil > Riparian zone | place: USA: East River...
CCTGTAGCTACTGGAAATTATTTAATTACCTATGATGCTCCTAATGGCTGTAGTCTTTCTAAATATGTTTATGTCTATGATTTAACCATGCCTCCTGATATAACCATTTGCAGTTCACACGATGCATTTAGTATTGGGGTAGCTCCATTTGGAGGTGACTGGGATCCTTCGCCGGGTCTTTATACAGAATGGGGTTGGTTTGAACCAGTGAATGCTAAAGCAGGACTCAATAAACTATATTATAATATTAATGGTTGTCGAGATTCTATGTCAATATACATAGTACCGGTAGACGCCCGTTGGGATTTTAATACCTGTACTAACCAGGCTCCATTTATACTGGGTGGTAGCTGGGGTCCCAAAGGAGGAGTATGGTCCGGCCCCGGAATTGTGGATACTGTAACGGGCTTATTTAACCCGGGTTTATTAAATGACGGACAGGATATTTATCTGACCTATTCTGTCAATGGCTGTTCGGATGTACGGGTTGCTTATGTAAGAGATACCAAAATTAAAAAGAAGAAAACCTTAGAGTTTTGTCCATATGATGATGTAATAAAGATAGATGACCAGGACTTTCAACCTTCACCATGCTGCGGCTCATGGACCGGACCGGGAACCTACTATATTTATATAAAGGACCAGGACCCTCAAAACGGGTATTATTTTGATCCCAAGATAGCTGGATCAGGCATGCATCCTATAGCCTATAATGCAAACGGATGTAGCGATACTTTATATATACACATATTTGATCTTCCGGTATTTGATAGTATTGGGGTATGTAGTGAAGAAAATCCTATCAAACTTTCTGCCTCATTACCAATTACAGTTTGGTATGGGCCAGGTATCATAAATGGCTTTGGTGGTATATTTGACCCTAAAGTAGCAGGTGCAGGCACCCATGATTTGACATTTGTATCTGACCAAGGTTGTGCAGGTGCTGGTAAAATAAGTGTATATAATTTTCAGAAAGTTTCTATCAGTGGACTTGGCAGCCAGTATTGTTATAAAGACACCAGTATTAATATAGTATATAATCCACTCGGTGGCACTTTATTAGTTGACGGTATAGCACAAACCACCTTTAATCCTGTTATTGCCGGCCCCGGAATACACCAGATAAGTTATAGTTATGGCTTGGGTAAATGTGCAGATGATAAGACCATATTAGTAAATGTGGGTACCCCAATTACGATTGACTTACCGGTTGCTTTTGATTCTATTTGCCTGGGCGAAAACTCAAAGATCTCTGCTTTTGGTAATGGCGGTAGTTCTTTTGGAAATTATACTTATATATGGGATAAGGGAGTTGGCTTCGGTCAGACACAGTTTGTCTTCCCATTGATTACCACAAGTTATACCGTGTCTGTATCTGATGGATGTTCAGAAATAGCTAAAGGCACTGTTCAGGTATATGTACATCCTGAATTTGATGCAACTACGATTGAAGGCCCAAGTGTTTGCTTTGGAGATACTACTTTTACTACTATTAATGCCTCCCCTGCAGGTAACTATACCTATAAATGGTTGACCAATCCTCAGTTTAATGGACAAACCTATACCGGAAACCCTTCTAATTATACCGTGCAAATAGTAAACAACACTACCGGATGTCAAATAGAAAAGGAAGTAGTATTACCCGGCTATGATCTAATCAAGGCCAACTTTAATGTTACCCCTAATGAAAAATGTATTTCAACTTTAGATCCGGAGATTCATATAATTGACTTTAGTGTTGGGGCGCTGAATGGAACATGGGATTTTGGTGATGGTACCGATTCAGTTCCCTATATTAAAGGAGCACCTACTTCTCATACATATCAGGATACGGGAACTTATACTATCAAGCTATATATAGAAAATGAGGGTGGATGCTTTTCAACTTGGCAGGCAAGCATATGTGTAGAAGCAGAACAAAGATTGTTTGCACCCAATGCATTCTCTCCTGATGATGATGGCACCAACGATAAGTTTAAATTTGTAGGTCTTGGTATAAGAGAACTTAACTGGAAAGTGTTTGACAGATGGGGCCAACAGGTTTATGTAGGAAATAGTATGAATGATGGCTGGGACGGTAAAATTCACAACAAGAGAGTACCACCAGGCATATTTACTTATATAGCGATGTATAAAGTAGACAACTCAGATGAAGAAAAGATTTTGACAGGGGTTATTGCGGTAGTGTACTAAAGTATTAAAGCTAAGCTCATATAAAGAAATTATGGTAAAGTTTAGCTTCAAAATTTAAAAATTATATCTTAACTTATTAGATAACTATAAGGGAGGAAATATATTTTTGTAAGGGCCTAAGTTGGAGTTTATCTTGAGTATCGATATCGATTATGTGAAATGTTTTTGATTAATACTTTAAAAAAAATCCGCCTGAGATGGCAAGAGCAGATAAGCATATTGCTATCAGACAGATAGTCTTATAATAGTTTTTGTTTTTTAATTGTGCCCAAAGCCCTATTAAAGAAACCAGACCTAAAAGATATAGTAGCCCCTGCAAGTTGGCTGCTTTATTTTCATGTTCATGAATAAGTTTATAGTCTATACCCCTTATTTCTTTTATTAAATTTGGGGATCCTTCTCCAGACCTTAAAAATACATAAGTACTTATAGCCACAAGCACAAAAAGAGCCAAAGCTATTTGTTTTACCGAATTGTTTTCAAGTATATAAGCAATACAAAAAAGGATAAAACCAATTGCAAGACAAATTAAAGGCACATACTGAATATATAAATGTAAATAAGCAATCCACATATTCAAATTTCCTGGTTTTTATTTAGGAATCCTAAGATATGTATATAAAACAAAAAGCTTGTAAATATTATTTACAAGCTTTTTTTATTGGTCAAAAGATTATGTAGTCTTAAGCGCTCCTCGCATAACGAGAACCATTAAAATGCTTCTTTTTAGTACTTGAAGACTTTTGTGCTCCGTGTCTTATTACTGGTCGTTGACTTGAATGTAAAATAGGCCTTACAGTTTCAGTAACGCTCATTGGGTATGGATGATTTACTTCTACAGGAATCGTTTTACCTATGAGCTTTTGAATATCTTTTAAGAAAGCTATTTCTTCATTATCACAAAAAGAGTATGCTGCTCCACTGGCCCCTGCTCTACCTGTACGGCCTATACGGTGTACGTAGGTTTCAGAGATGTTGGGTAATTCATAGTTAATAACATGTGATAATTCATCCACGTCAATTCCTCTGGCAGCAATATCAGTCGCTACCAACACCCTTGTCTTTCCTGACTTGAAATTAGTTAATGCTCTTTGTCTTGCACCCTGGGTCTTATTGCCATGTATAGCTTCTGCCTGAATATTGTTTCTGCTTATTTCTTTCGTTATCTTATCTGCACCATGTTTTGTGCGCGTAAAAACCAAAGCAGATTTAACTTCTGGGTTTTTAAGAAGGTGAAGCAAAAGAGATCGTTTGTCGTTTTTTTCTACATAATAAACCGACTGGATGATTTTATCAACGGTAGATGATACCGGAGTAACCTCAACCTTAGCAGGACGGTTTAATATATTATCTGCCAGTTTTTGTATATCTGGTGGCATAGTTGCAGAGAAAAACAGGGTTTGTTTCTTAGTGGGTAATAAAGTAATTACTTTTCTTACGTCATTGATAAAGCCCATGTCCAGCATACGGTCTGCTTCGTCCAATACAAATAATTCTATGCTTTTAAGATCAACAAATCGCTGAGCTATCAAGTCCAATAATCGGCCGGGAGTTGCGATTAGTATATCAGTTCCTGCTCTTAGTGCATCAGTTTGTGCTCTTTGTGGAACACCACCAAAGACTACCAGGTGTTTTAAAGGCAGATTTTTACCATATGCTACAAAACTTTCTTTAATCTGTATAGCCAACTCTCTAGTTGGTGTAAGTATAAGTGCTTTAATGGTTCTTCTTGAAGTTACAGTAGTTGGGCGGTTTTCAGTTAATAATTGAAGTATTGGAATTGCAAAAGCTGCTGTTTTTCCTGTTCCTGTCTGCGCACAGCCTAGTAAGTCCTGTCCTGTTAATACGATTGGGATCGCCTGGGTTTGTATGGGTGTTGGATTTTCATATCCTTCAGCAGTAAGTGCCTGTAGGATAGGTTCAATAATGTTTAAATTTTTAAATGACATTCTTTAAATAGATTGTTAAAGAGCTGATTATACCAACTCTTATGAGTTAAAATGAATAGGTTATAAGCCTTCAAACATCAAAAATTAATGTTTAAATGACTGTATGAATAACCAGAAATATAATGAGTCGTGGAGAAGTGGGATTGCACTGATATTAAAGCGGAATTCCGTACGGGGATTATAATATTAACACTGGCTAGGTTCAATGGGCACAAAGATACAACTATTTACACTCAAAAGTAAGGTTTAGGATGTTAGCGAAATGTTATTATCCTCGAAAGTCCCACTATTATTGAGTTTCATATGCCTAAGAATTTTTATGCCCCTCGTTAAATTAAGCTTTTTTAATGGATTACTCAAGATAGACTCTATAGGCGACTTACTGGCGGGTAACAGGCGGGTAAGGGGCGGGTAATAGGCGGGTAAGAATTTCTTACCCGCCTATTACCCGCCCTATACCCGCCTGTTACCCGCCCCTTACTCGTCTATAGAGCTGAATTTGATGGTAAACATGTGGAGGGCTGATTTTAAGTTGGTTTTATCTCCTAAAGAACTAAATAGGAATCTACAGGCCATTTTATAGAGGAGGGGTAAACACCATATCAAACTAAATTAAAGGATATAAAAAACCCCGGATTGATTTTTACATCAACCCGGGGTTTTAATTTTATGTATATATAATTAAACTAGTCGAGACAAGACTATTCTATTATTAATTTCTGATAAACACCTGTTCCTTTAATAACTACAAAATAATAACCCGAACGTAAGTTCAGACTCAGGCTTTCATTGGACGAAACTAAAGTATGAGACCATAGCAAACGACCTTGTGCTGAATATATTTCCAGTTCTTTTCCGAGGTATATACTTGATGGCCCCAGTAAGATATTTAAATCTTGTAAGTTGTTTATAGGATTTGGAAATATCTTCAATCCATTATTATCTAATTGACCCACAGTATTTGTAATTATAAAATCAAACACTGCAGAAGTAGCTGTACAACCTGAATTATCAGTTATGATTACAGAATAATTACCGCTTTTAGAAGGGGAGTATTTTTGATCTGTAGCATTATTAATTTCTATACCATTTAATAACCATTGGTAACTAGTACCAGCAGAGGACAAAAGGGTATCACCCAGAGCAGTTATAGTGGGTGCCGATAAATTACAGGCAGTATTTCCGGTTGCCATTCCATATCCGAAAGAAGATACCCACATTTCGGTTGGTTTCCATGGATTAAAGAATACCCTCATTGGGTGTCTGAAAGTATAGGCATCTACTCTGTTAAATACCGGAGTTGCTGCTTTGATATTGTCTGTATACCATAGACCGTCTGTTTCAGTAGTAAAATATAGTTCGCTATGGTTTGATGGATTAACAGTGCAGGAATTAACCCTGTAAGAAGTAGAAATCTGGGTCCAGTTTACGCCTTTATTTACAGTCTTATACAAACCTCCTGAATTGGAAGGTATACCGCTTCCCCAGGCACTAAAAACCGCAGCATACCATGTACTTTGGGTAGGATCATCAGGATCTATCACTACATCTTTGGTATAATATTTCATTTTATTGTCTGTCCTGTCTTGCCATGAACTTCCGCCATTACTACTATAAAACACTCCTGAGCTGGCAGTAAATGAAGCAGCAGAAGTCGGTTTCCGGGCAGAGAAACTCACCACAAGGTCGCCATTATTTAACACGTTTATATTAAAGGCCCTTCCCTGTGTGCGGGGTGGATTATTGCATTTAACCCAAGTAGCGGAAGTGCCTGCACTAAGATTATTTGTTTTCCAGATACCTCCTTTTGTAGTATCTGTATTTACAACAGCGGCATAGAGTCTTTCTGCATTTGAAGGATCAGTAGCTACCCATACAACAGCACCAGAGAATGATTTGATTTGGGAAAAACTAGTCCCATTATTAGTTGATACAAACACACTACCGGTGGCAGAGCTAAAGGAATTATCATAAATCGTAGTAGTTTGGTATATATCATGTTTGTTGGAGACGCAGGCATATAAGTTACCGTTAGTATGCTTTACTATTCTATAGGTTGAATTTTGGGTGAGATTAGGTATAAAACTCCAGCTTTGACCTTGATCATTACTGGTTACACCACTTATATCACTAAAAGGGGAAAACATGTGCGTGGAGTCACTCCACATTACCTGCCAGTTGGTTGTATTTTGAAGCCCGATACCATGGTATTTTTTAAGTTTAGGAGTAGCTTGTCCTGCCGGGGTTTCATCTGCTTCTGAGAGATATTTTTGTTTCCAGAGTGTGCCGCCATCATTTGTGACGTAAGCATCAGAATAGGTAGAGAATATTACAGTTTTAGAATCATTTGCACATACCTGGAACCCAAAAGGAGCTTCAGGAAAAGACCAGCCATGGTCTCCCTGGGCTCCTGCCCAGCCAGTAGTAACATTTTGATTGTTATTGCTTAAAAAAGTATGTGACCACACATAATTATTTGCCAACATGCGCATCACGATGGGAGAACCACTGTCACTTCCTCCTGAACAATACATGGTATCAATGTCATTTTCTGCCATTCCCACAAAAACAGGAAAGTCTGTTCCGACAGCAATACCTGACATTTTAGAAGACCAGCTACCTGAAACATTTTCCATAGTATATATGCCGCTTAATTCGCCATAATAATCACTTCCATATTGAATACCCGCATACACACTCGTAGAGGTAAGACAAATAAACCGGGTTGTTCCATTTTCTTTAGCTGCGGCAAATGAAAGTATATACTCCCCTGCGGGAATTCCACTAGTAGACATTGTACTAAACGTACTCCCGGTATTGCTTGAAAAGACAATACCGTCATTGGTGCCCACATATATATTATTGTTATCAAAGTAAACTCCGGCAATGTGATTTCCTGCACCACTTGATATATTATCATGGATCTTTTTGAAAGATGTTCCTCCATTGCTAGAAAAATAGATTGTACCATAGTCAGCAAGTATGAGCCGATCAGGGTGATGGAAGTCTGCGATTAATCTTAATATACCCCCATCAGGATTTAATGGATAAGGATTACCAGACAACACTGACCAGGTTTTGCCACCGTCTATTGATTTCATAGGCCTTATCTGGTCATCACCTACAAAGGAGGAATAATCGACCGTATATCTTATTAATGGGTCTTGTGTAAAAGAAACATAGGTATCATGACCTGATTCTATTTGTTGAAAAGGAATCAATCCCCAACTCTTTGCATTATCTTTTGAGTGAAATAAAGTAGAAAGATCACAGGATAAATATATTTCATTATGATCAGCCGGGTTTATAGACGGACTGAATAAAGCGCCACCGCCACCTATACCGCGGGACTCAAAACTTTTAGGGGTTTGTGCATTTAGAAAAACAGTAATTGATAAAAATAATGTGAGTAGAGATACTTGTTTCATAGACTAGGATTTAGGGGTGAAGATATATCAATTAGATGAGCTGAAAAGCTGATTTGTTGTATGGGAGAGCTTATATAATACGTAATATACTGAGTAAAAGATACCCAAAATACCAGCAAATACTTAATTAAATGATTTTAATGAATTGATTTTCATCGAATCTTATCCGGTTTCCATAGACACCATTATGAGCGCGTTTCCCCGCTGTTATTACCATACAGATTTGTGCTGTATTGGGTAAGCCCAATAATTTCTTAATTCTAATGGGATCATTGCCCTCCATCGGGCAACTATCAAAACCATATGCCCTGAATGCCAGCATTAAGTTTTCGCAAGCCAATGCAGTATTTTTATGTGCCCATATCCACATATCACTTAAGCTTGAAGGGCCTCGAGGAGTAGGAGTTTTTAATCCTCTAAAGTATAATACCAACTTTTTAACAGGACCGTAAACACCCCAGGGTCCTTGATTATAAGCAAGAGGCACAATTCTTTCATAATACTGCCTTACCGCTTTTACTTTGGCAGGATCCTTTTTGCTAATAACCTCCATCATTTGTTTCCTTACTGGTTCCCAGGTGTCAATTCGGGCCACAGCGACTATTATTTCAGCAGCAGTTCTTGCAGATGGTTGAGAGAGGCAATACTTTATAAGCCTGGCTTTTTTTTCAGGATCACGAACCCAATAGAATTGCCAGGGCTGAAGATTGCTGCTGTTGGGTGCTAATAAAGCAAGTTTCAAACACTTATGAACAATTTCTTCCGGTATACTTTCTTCAGTATAAACCCTTACACTTCTCCTGGTCTCAACAACTTTGCAGAATTCTTCGGCATTAATTTCAGGCAGAATTTCTTTATTTCCCGACTCTGGGAGTACATCATTAAATATATCTATTGAGCTCATATCACGATCAGAATTTAATACAGTGAACGAAAATAGCTTTAGTTCAAAGAGTAATTTAATTATTAAAAAGAAGTATTAATCAATCAGGGTCAGATTTCTAATTCATCAAGCAAACTGTCAATTTTATCGAAAGACTTCAGACCTAGTTTTTCCTCCAAACTACCTTCAATTGCAATGCCCTGTATGGGTAGCTCTAATAATGAAAGAGGATCAACATAAGCAAAGCTTAACTTAATAAAAATAACAATCTCTTTTGGTACAGAAGAAAGAAAGGATAATAACCAGGAAGAATACAGATCTTTTTTGTTACGGATTTCACATATAATACCATCAGGGTTGGCATTATAAATAAGTTCTAAACCGGTTTCTACAAAATCTTCAGATTCAATAATCAAGTCCAGGACCAATTTACAATTAAGTAAATCTTTCTCAATCGCTTCACCCAGATAAGGAACAATAATAGCTTCCGGATTTAAATCATTACACAAGCTTATTATTTCTTCTGTACTTCTAAAACCAGGTCTAAGATATATTTTTGGTCCTTCTACCCAGGACAGAATAGCATGAATCGACATTAGTGCCTTGTCAAGAGCTTGTTCTTCAGGAATACTAAAGCACAATATGTCAACACCCCTTGCAGCAAAATATCGTGCATCAGTTAAATGTGTAAGTTTATCAGCTAAAACTTGTGTCTTAAACATGAATCTACTATTTTTCACAAAAATCATTCTTTTGACTGATAAATACTCTTATTTCGACTTAGTATATGAAGTAACAAGACACATTCCTGCAGGAAGAGTTACCAATTATGGTGCAATAGCAGATTACCTGGCCCTGGGTTCTGCAAGGATGGTAGGTTGGGCATTAAATCATAGTTTTCACCCCGGAATAGATGTTCCGGCACATAGAGTAGTGAATAGAAAAGGAGAATTGAGTGGTAGAAATCATTTTGAAACACCCACAAAAATGGCTGAACTCCTAAAACTGGAAGGAATAGAAGTAATTGATAATTGTATAGTTAACTTTGATCAGTATTTTTGGCACCCACAGGAAATGGATAAGAAGATGTAAAAGATAATTATATCAGGCATTAGCTGTATAGATTTAATACAAACTAATGTAACGCTGATAAACATATTACCGTTTAAAAACAATTATTAATAAGGGGGTGTTCTACAAAGCAGTTTTCTAATCAAAAGATCTAAAAGCAAAGCGAATAAGCATTAATGGTAGATAATATATTCTTAAAGATATTGCTATTTCCCTTTTCTATAGTCTATGGAGCAGTCATTGGATTAAGAGAATTAATGTACCGCATTCATCTGTTGAAAGGGGTGAGCTTTGATATACCACTTATATCAGTTGGGAACTTAACAGTAGGTGGTGCTGGTAAAACGCCTCACATTGAATATTTGTTAAGAATGCTCCTCCCATATATCGAAGTAGGTACATTAAGCAGAGGATATAAGAGAAAAACATCAGGATACAGGCTAGTGCTGGAATATGATTCGGCAATAGAAGCTGGGGACGAACCTTTGCAATTTAAAAGAAAGTTTAAAGATGTTACTGTCGCAGTCTGCGAAAACAGGGTATTTGCAGTGCCCAAGATGTTAATGGACAATCATAATTTACAGACTATTTTATTGGATGACGCATTTCAGCACAGGGCAATTAAACCAGGCTTAAATATTCTGTTAACAGAATACAGCAAACCTTTCTTTAAAGACTTTTTATTGCCGGTAGGTAGGTTAAGAGAATTTCCGGAGGCCTATAAAAGAGCCAATATTATCATAGTTACTAAATGCCCGGAGGAGCTTACCCCAGAAGAAGCAGATAGTATTACACAGCGCATACATCCTTATGCATATCAGAAAGTTTTCTTTTCAATATATAAATACCAGGCACCCTATTTTTGGTTTAACCCATCATTTACTTATAAACTTAAAGATACTACAGACATTGTATTGGTAAGTGGTATTGCAAATTCAGATTACCTGGTGTCGCACCTTCAAAAAACGGTTAACAATATTGAAATGCTGGAATTTGCTGATCACCATATATTTAAAGAAGTTGATTTATTGGCTATTCAGAATCTGTTTTCAAGCATACCTGGTAAGGACAAGGTAATATTAACCACAGAGAAAGATGCCATACGTTTAGAGTTGCACCGTAATTTCTTTATTGAAAATCAACTGCCACTTATAGTTTTACCTGTGGAAGTTAATTTTTGCTTTGAACAGGACCCTTTATTTCAGCAACAGATCAAGGAATACTTGCTGAACTTTAAAATATAATGAGGAAATTTATACTCAGAGTTTGTTATGTTTTTTTAAAGAGTATTGTGCGGTTTATGTTTGGAGTTTATTATCCCAAAACCCAAACCGACAATATACATTACCTGAACACCAAAGGTCCTGCCATCTTATTATCCAATCACCCAAATGGAATGATAGACCCATTGGATACAGCACTCAGATCTAACAGGCTGGTACATTTTCTGGCAAAAGCTGAGCTATTTAGCAATCCATTCTTGCGATGGTTTTTTAATACCTTTTATTGTATCCCCATTGAAAGGCCTGATTTTTCTAACGGAAAAGTAGTAGACAATAAGGATAATTTCGACCGATGTAATCAATTCTTACAAGAAGGGGGCGCATTATTTATAGCACCTGAAGGCACCAGTTTATTAGTAAGAAGAATACTGGATTTAAAAACCGGTGCCGCTCGTATAGCATTACAGGCAGAAGCCACGATGGATTTTAATATGGGCATTAAGATAATACCCGCAGGAATTACCTATGTAAATCAGGGAGAATTCAGAAGTGGCCATTATATCTGTGCATCAGAAGCTATTACCATAACCCAATTTAAAGAACTTTATAATACAGATCCGAGAAAAGCAGTATTTGAATTAACCGCTTTAATGAAGGCTCGTTTAGCAGACTTGGTTATCATATTGGAGAATGATGATGACATTCCTTTATTTGAAAAACTTATGCGGCTTTTAAATAAAGATATAAAATCAAAGCCCAAAGAATTCTTTTTAAAAGGGAAAGAATTAGCTCAAAGACTTAACGTGTTCAATACAAATCAAGCCGTAAAAATATCACAAATAGAAAAGGAATTAAATGAAATAGAAAGTATATCGGGAAAAGCAGGATTCAAAACGGATGAATTAGAAAATGTATTAACAAGATGGTCCAGGAAAGAATGGACAGTTCATATAGTTCTGTTTTTATTAGGGCTACCCTTTTTTCTATATGGTTTAGTCAACCATATTATACCCAATATTATACCCTGGGGGATTGAAAAGCTGGCAAGGCTTCATGTTATTTATAGATCAACTATCAAAATGTTATGCGGACTGGTAAGCTATTTAGTTTTTTATAGCCTCCAGATCTTAGTTGTATGGTACTTAAGCATGGACCTATATATATTACTTATTTATGTAATATCATTGGTGTTGAGTGGCTTATGCTTTTATCCATATTTGAAATGGGCAAAAAGCCTTATTTGTCATTGGAAAGCAGTTTTTATCCCTTTATCTGTAAATAAAGAGCTCAAAAACAAAATATTAACACTTAAGAACTTGATTTACAACTAAAAAAGTTTCTATTTTGTACCCTTTATTGACAAACAGACATATCCCATGTTCCCAAAAATCGTATTGGGCATATTTATAGTATCAACAATTATACAAATAGCCTATTGGGTAGTGCTGTTTGCAGGTATATTGCGTTATAGAGATAAGTCCATGTCACAAATATTCAATCCGGTCACCGTAATCTTATGTGCTAAAGACGAAGCCGGTAATCTTAAGAAAAACCTCCCCCGTATTCTAAATCAAAACTACCACTTACAGAACGTAATAGTGGTCAACGATAATTCATCCGACTCATCGGCATCCGTACTATTGGATATAAGAACAAATCATAAGACCTTTACAATCGTAAATGCAAAAAATGTATCTACTGAGATAAGCGGTAAAAAAACTGCTCTGGCTCAGGGGATAGAAAAGGCAGATACAGAAGTTCTTTTAATGACAGATGCAGATTGTGTTCCTACTTCAGATAATTGGGTAAGAAAAATGCAGCAGAAAATAACAGGTCCTATAGAAATAGTATTAGGTTTTTCACCTTATACTAAATTGAAAGGCTGGTTAAATGCATTTATCAGATTCGATACACTCATAATAGCTATACAATATTTTTCAATGTCCATTGCCGGTATGACTTATATGGGAGTGGGCAGGAATCTTGCTTATAAAAAATCACTGTACAAAAGAACAGGAGGCTTTGAAAAGCACATGCATATATTATCAGGAGATGATGATCTCTTTATTCAGGAAGCAGCCAACAAAAATAATGTTGCTATTAATCTTGATCAGGAGAGCTTTATGATATCAGAACCAAAGAAAACCTGGAAAGACTTTTTTATACAGAAGGCCAGGCATGTAACTACGGGAAAAACCTACAAACTAAGTCACAGTATCCTTTTAGGATTGTTTGTATTGACATTGATTTTACATTACTTAGGAGGGATAGGGTTAATAGCTTACCAATATTTCATACAAGCTGTCATAGTAAGTATGATTATAAAACTAGCCATAACCTGGGGAATATTTAACAAGCTGGCCCAAGTTTTTAAAGAGGGCGATCTTGTAAAGTGGTTCCCAATACTGGAAATGAATTTTATGATATTTAATATTTTACTCACACCAACATTAATGACCTATAAACCTACAAAATGGAAATAGCAAGTAAAGTCCCAAACCTGTCAGTAAGAGCAAGTGAAGATTATGATCTGGTACTCTCAGCCATAGATGGCAACCAGAAATCTTATAGCGAACTAATGGATCGCTATAGAATCTCAGTGTACAATACTATGTACAAGATGGTAAGTAATCGTGAAGATGCTGAAGATTTAACGATTGAAGCCTTTGGTAAGGCATTTAACAAGTTGCATAGCTATGCACCGCATTATGCATTCAGTACATGGTTATTTAAAATTGCTATTAATAATTGTATTGACCATATTAGAAAGCGTAAACTACAAATGCTTTCTATTGATGATCACATACAGCCTAATAGCTCATTAGAATACAGCCATACTTTAAAGGCTAACATGCTTGATCCTGAGGAAAGAGTTATAAGACAACAACGTGTAGGGCTAATGAGAAATGTACTAAGCAAGCTTACTGCAAAATACAGACTGATGATAGAATTGCGTTTCTTCGAAGAGTTAAGCTATGAAGAAATTGCTAAAGAACTGGATATTCCATTAGGTACTGTAAAGGCTCAATTGTTCAGAGCAAAAGAACTATTACACAATTATCTGCAAATGCCGGGAGCACAGGATTATCTGGAAGCATCCAGCAATAAAAGAGCATAATTGATTTGACGAATATATTTAAAAGCCCTTGACACTTCAAGGGCTTTTTTATTTATTATCTCACCAGAACACCACAAGCTTCATTTATTCAAGCTTTAACGGCATATTAACGTTCTTCTTTATCATATTTGCGTTATGGTAGCAGTAACAATAAAAAGAATGAAGCAAAGTATATTATTTATCCTGGCCATTACAATATCCATATCCTTGTTTTCACAGGCAGAGAGCTCTGATCCTAAAGCAAAAGTCTTACTGGATAAAGTAAAGAAGCAATTCACCGGTTATAAGACAGTACAGATTGATTTTAGTATAGAAACTGAAAGCGGTGAGCATAAAAAGTCTAGCGAAAAAGGACAACTCATACAAAGTGGCAAGAATTATAGGGTTGCTCTTAATTCATTAACTTCCTTTAGTGATGGTAAATCAGTATGGACCTATTTAAAAAAGAATAAGGAAATTCAGGTAACTAACGCAGGTAGCAAAGAAGTAGCACCTTTTGTTTCACCACAAGAAATGATTAATATATACCAGAACAAGGAGTTTATATATGCTATTACCAATGAAAGTAAACAAGCAAATGGCACCATCACCGAAATAGAATTTAAACCCACAACTAAACGTACTGACTATTTTAAAATAAGACTTCAGGTAAACAATAAAACCTTACAGATTACAGAAGCAATAGCATTTTATAAAGATGGAACAAGACAAACCATCAAAATCTCTAAACTAACAAATAATCCATCTGTACCCGCCAGTACATTTACATATGATGCTAAAGAATGGCCGGGTATACATGTAGAAGATCTTAGAGTCGACTAAGAATTATCAGTTTTTCCATACCTTTACCTTATGGGTTGGAAATCAGCACTTATCTATCCTTTTGCCAGAAAGATTACTGCCGATATTAAGAAGTGGTCGGCCAATGCTATACAAACACAAGACCAGATTCTTAAATCATTAGTATTAAAAGCCCAGAATACCCAGTTCGGTAAGGACCATTCCTTCTCCGGAATTAAAACCTATGAAGACTTTAAAGCAAAAGTCCCCATCAGAGATTATGAAGACCTGAAACCTTATATAGAAAAAATAAAGACAGGAGAACTAGATGTCCTATGGCCTGGTAAGCCAATGTACTTTGCGAAGACTAGCGGAACTACTTCAGGAGTTAAATATATTCCGCTTACTAAGGATAGCCTGCCAAATCATTTTGGCAATGCCAGGAATGCCCTGTTTAATTATTACGGACTTACCGGTAAAGGTCAATTCTTTGACGGCAAGATCATCTTTTTATCAGGGAGTCCGGAAATGGAGGAGCTAGGCGGTATTCTCACAGGACGTTTATCAGGTATTGTGAATCACCAAGTACCAACATGGTTAAGGTCAAATCAACTCCCTAGTTACAAGACCAACTGCATGGAAGACTGGGAAGAAAAACTTGAGTTAATTGTAACAGAAACCATGAATCAGGACATGAGACTCATAAGTGGTATTCCACCCTGGGTTCAGATGTATTATGAACGACTATTAGAGAGAACAGGCAAAAAGCATATTAAGGACCTGTTCCCCAACTATTCTATGTTTGTATATGGAGGAGTTAATTTTGAACCCTACCGAACTAGCCTGGAAGAATTAGTAGGAAAGAAAATGGATAGTGTAGAAACCTATCCTGCATCTGAGGGCTTTATTGCATTTCAGGATAATCCTGCAGATAAAAGCCTGTTAATGAATACCAACTCGGGTATCTTTTTTGAATTTATACCCGTGAATGAGATAGCTAATGTTAATCCAACAAGGTTTTCCATTGGCCAGATAGAAAAAGGAGTTAATTATGTGGTTATTATTAACAACAATGCAGGCTTGTGGGGATATAACATAGGTGACACAGTAGAATTTGTAAGCCTTAATCCATTTAAGATATTAGTCACAGGTAGAGTCAAACATTATATTTCAGCATTTGGCGAGCATGTTATCGGCAAAGAAGTAGAAGAAGCATTATTAAGAGCCAGTGATCAGATAAAAACCAAAGTAGTAGAATTTACAGTAGCCCCTCAGATCAATGCACCTGATGGAGGGAAAGCATTTCATGAATGGTTTATAGAATTTGATTCAGAGCCGGCAGATATAATAAAGTTCGCCCAATGTTTAAATGAAGAGATGGTAAAGCAAAACATCTATTACGATGATTTGATTAGTGGCAGTATACTTAGGCCATTACAAATACGTAAAATGAAGAAGGGAGCCTTTAGACAATATATGAAAAGCCAGGGAAAACTAGGGGGGCAAAATAAAGTACCAAGACTTTCTAATGATCGTAAACTGGCAACCGCTTTGGATTCTTTTATTGAGAACTAAGACCTGCTTATTATGACAAAACTTAAGGGATTGATATTGGCAGGAGGATTAAGCAGCAGGATGGGACAGGATAAAGCATTCCTAAAAATAAAGGATAGTATTCAACTTGAGTATTTAATAAAGCTCTACGAAACTTGTAACTTAATACCAGCCATATCTTGCAGAGAAGAACAACTGGAGAGTATGAAGCAATATGCCGGATGTATTACAGACCGTTATAATCAAATAGGCCCTCTGGGTGGTGTCTTATCAGCATTTGAAAAAGAACCCGAAACAGCCTGGTTGCTCACTGCTTGTGATATGCCCAATATTAAAAAAGAAGATATTGACAGATTAATAGAAGAAAGAGATCCATTAGCTAAGCTCAGTTGTTATATGACAACTGATGGATTTCCCGAACCACTATTCAGTATTTGGGAACCCGGTTCTTATGAAGACCTGATAGAAGCTTATAAGAATAATAATTACTCTTTGGTAAGACTAATAAATAAAATTGAAGCAAAGAAAATACCGGCAAGGTCAGATGAAATATTCGTAAATATTAATACCCCCGAAGAATTAAATAAATATAGCTAATGGAACTGAGTACTATTAAAAGAAATATCACCAGGGTAAAAGATGGCTTGTCAAATACTGTATTTGATGATCTTGCTATAGAAGAACCATTGGAAATACAACTGGAGTATGGGGCATTAACAAATAGACAGTGTAAAAGTATTTCCATTACCATGCGTACACCTGTCCATGATAAGGATTTAGCCATTGGCTTTTTGTATACAGAAGGAATAATAACAAAAGCAGAAGATGTAATAGCTATTAAAAATGCGGAGTCATGGATGTCAGAAAATCCAAACAATGTCATAATAGTTCAACTCAAGCCTGATGTAGTAGTAGATCTGAATAGACTTGAAAGACATTTTTATACTAGTTCCAGCTGTGGAGTTTGTGGTAAGTCCTCCATTGATGCTTTGAAGACAGTCAGAATGCCCATCTTAAAACAAGGCGAACCCAAAGTAAACAAAGACACCATTCTATTATTACCAGAGACACTTCGCAAAAGCCAGGAGGTATTTGATTCAACCGGCGGTTTGCATGCATCGGCCATATTTAATACCAAAGGTGAAATGCTCTTAGTTAGAGAAGATGTAGGCAGGCACAACGCAGTAGACAAATTAGCAGGAGCGGCATTAATGAATAAGTTAATTCCATTGAATAATCATATCATATTGTTTAGTGGAAGAGCGAGTTTTGAACTGGTACAAAAATCAGCCATGATGAACATAGCTATTATGGCTGCAGTGGGGGCACCCTCTAGTTTAGCGGCATCATTAGCAGAAGAAGCTGGGATGACATTAATAGGCTTTTTAAGGGAAGGAAGATTCAATATTTATACCCACAGCGAGCGGATTAATGAATGAAAGTATAGAATAGCTTGAATAAGCCTAAAAACTCTGTATCTTTGCAAAAAATAATAATAATGGGAAAAGGAGATAAAAAATCTAAGAAAGGAAAAATAACATTAGGATCTAACGGAAACTCAAGACCTAAAGCTTCAAAAAAAGCAAAAGAGGCAGCTAAGAAGACAGCCTAATATCGGAATTGATATATTAAAAGGTGAATGGCTACAGTTATTCACCTTTTTTAATATGGTGTATTTTGTAATTAAAATCTTCTTTTAATTATCTACTTCCACGTATCTTTAATTAAATTATACATGCATGAAAATCAGAATCAGAGGCAACACCCTAAGATTAAGATTGACACAAACAGAATTGGATGCTTTTGCTAAAGATGGCGAGGTAAAGGATATGACAAAGTTTAATGACGATCATATTTTATACTATACAATAGAAAAGACCCACGAATCTCAGCTCAGTGCTATATTAGAAAATAATGCCATTAAAGTGTTCATTCCTCAAAACAGGATATTTGAATGGACTAAAACTGATTTGGTTGGAATTGATAATGGAGAAACAGATGCAGATAAACTGCACATATTAGTTGAAAAAGATTTTCAATGCCTTAAGCCTAGAAGTGGAGAAGAAGATCAGGATGGTTTCCCGAATCCGATGGCAATAGATATGGTAGATTAACTAACAGTTATTTATATACTAATAGTAAGACAATAAAGCTATATTCAATAATTTATGTCAATTTAAATACCATGCATTAACATGACAGAAATTTGGCATAAGTTCACTACTTTTCTTACACGTGCCACTATAGAAGATATCCTGGTATTGTTATTAGGTCTGCCACTAATAGCCTATTCCATTTTTGTTACTATTGCCTTTTCATATAAAAGCCGACCTCTAAAAGGCCCTGATAGATGGTATCTCTATATACTCATTGCTTACTTAAGCTCATTTATATGGATATGGTTAAGTTATAGTTCTTTATTTAAAATTGTCCCCAGCTTAATTTTCATACCCATTAACTTAAGTTTTTGGCTAGGACCTATAATCTTCTTTTTTGTAAAGAGCAAATTATATGGAAACTTTAGAGCTAAAGGAAACGATATAAAGCACCTAATTCTCCCCATTAGTCATCTAAGCTTTTATCTCTTTGCTTTCTTAATGCCTATAGAGAAAAAAGCTACACTTTATTTTGGCTCCTATCAGTTACTCTACAAACCAATTGAACAGGTCAGTTTTGGCATCATTTATTTCTTTTATCTATATTTTGCTTACCGTTATATCAAGCATGAACAATGGTCCATTACAAAAAACAATACCCGGGAGTTTAGAATTAAGATCGAATGGATAAGGAGATTTATTAAGATCTTATGGGCAGGCTCCTGGGTATACCTGAGTTTTGGTTTAATATATATTTTGAATAGCTTTATCTTCAAGATACACTTTAAACATAACTATCTTGAGATCATGAGTTTACTCACTTTTATGTGTTCAATTGGCTGGTTAGGTATTCATGCAGTTTTGATGAAAGTACTACCAAAAGACCAACATGTATAGCCATATAAGAATTATATCGAACCTATTTTAGATATTTGTCGTAAAGATTCAATTATTCCAGATACTTGAAATAAAGAAAAATGAGTAAGAAAAATATTAAGTCCGCACCTGTAAGAAAGCAAACACCAAAGGTTTTTCAATATGAAAAGGGTTTTTTCAATAAGTATTGGAAACAGATCTCAATCATCTTTGCATTAGGAGTAGGACTGTATATATACTCAGTAAGTTTTGATTATGTGCTGGATGATCAGATTGTAATAACCAAGAATCAATTTACCACTAAGGGCTTTTCTGGTATCGGGAATATCCTGAGTACAGAAAGTATGCAAGGTTATTTTGGTGAACAAAAGAATTTAGTAGTTGGTGCACGTTACAGACCCCTGTCGATAGTCTCATTCGCTATGGAATATGAGCTTTGGGGCCCCAATTCTTTTATGAGTCACCTTATCAATGTTTTATTATATGCGCTCACAGGTATATTGCTTTACAGAGTGTTGTTAATGTTATTTCCCACTAAGGAAGAAACCCATCCATTTATAAATATCCCTTTTATTGCTGCCCTACTCTATATTGTTCATCCTATACACAGTGAAGTAGTTGCCAATGTAAAGGGAAGAGATGAGATCATGACATTGATAGGGGCATTAGCGAGTATGTATTTTACTTTCAGGTACTTAGCAAATAAGGAGGCAAAATGGTTATGGTTTAGTGGTATTGCCTTTTTTCTTGGACTGTTATCAAAAGAAAATGCCATAACTTTCCTGGTAGTTATACCCCTTACTGTGTATGTGTTTAGTAATGCAACATCTGCTATAAACACCAAGATTTCTATTCCATTAATTGTGGCTACTGTATTGTATTTATTTATAAGGTATAAGGTAATTGGTTATTTTTTAAGCAATGGAGAAAAGATAACTGACTTAATGAATAACCCATTTGCAGAAATGAACTTTGGCGAGAAGATGGCTACTATCTTTTATACACTATTGTTATACTTGAAACTTCAAATATTTCCGCATCCGCTTACCCACGACTATTATCCATATGCAATTCCTAAAATGAACTGGACCAGTATTTGGTCCATACTGTCATTACTCATCCATGTTGGATTAGGCGTTTTTGCCTTAAAAAACATAAAGAAAAAGACCGTTTTAGCCTATTCCATATTGTTTTACCTTTTAACAATATCTATAGTTTCTAACATCGTATTCCCAGTTGGTACCTTTATGAATGAGCGTTTTGTTTTTATTTCTTCTATTGGGTTTATATTAGCTATTGCATGGTTATTGGTAAATTATTTACCCAGCTTAAAAGGAGGCGCATATAAAACAATAGGATATATTATAATAGGGATAATGGTAATTGGCTATAGTGCCAAAACGATAGCCAGGGTTCCGGCCTGGAAGAATAAACTAAGTCTAAATACAGCCGCTATTAAATATTCCTACAATAGTTCAAGAGCAAACTGCTTTATGGCAACTGCATTGTTTGAAGATTTTCAAACACATAAAGATAATCCGGCACTTCAAAAAGAAATGCTTAAGGATATAAACAAGTATATTAACAGATCGCTGGAGATATACCCTGATTATTTTTCAGCCTTACAAATGTATTCAGGAGTTGTGGGCACCAATTACTTATTTGATAAGGATATGGATAAAGCTTTAAATGGTTTTTATACTATTTTAAGCAGAAGAACTACCATTACCTATGTTGACCAGTTTTTGGATTACCTGGATGGGCAGACTAATACAGATAAGGCAAAACTAAAGGATTTTTATTTTAAGTTGGGGTATAACTTATTTTATAAAGAAAAGAAACAATATAATAATGCAGTAAAATATATGGATAAAGCGTTAAAATTCAACAATACAGATCCAATGTCAAATTATGCTATGTATTTAATACTTACAGCATCGGGAGATACCGGAAAAGCAGAACAATATCGATTAAATGCAGTAAGCTTTAGCCCTAATATTGCAACTTATTTTAAATAATGCACATTATTTTTAAAACAAATAGTTCAAAATTGAACTAGTTTGATAATTTTGAGGCGTGGATACTTCAGAATTAAAATATCGTATTGCATTAACCCTTTTGCCTCAGATTGGTCCTATAACAGCCAAGAAACTCATCAGTTATTGTGGTGGAGTACAGGAAGTAT
>Ga0193744_1000161_pt1 | contig 21302 bp, 4 predicted proteins | sample L1a1metaG_FD_143056 | JGI IMG/M metagenome (GOLD analysis project Ga0193744, IMG submission 143056) | Soil microbial communities from a riparian zone of the East river system, Colorado, United States - L1a1 | ecosystem: Environmental > Terrestrial > Soil > Riparian zone | place: USA: East River...
ATATTAGGTAGTCGTATCACAGCGCCTTCCACAAATCCTTTGCCATCATAGTCAGAATTTATCCCATTAAATGCCACTGTTAATTCATTGTCTCCTTCTGCAGGTACTGAAACTTTTTTGGTTTCTTTTACACCATTCTTTTCTGTTGTGACGATATAGTTTTTGCCCTTTTGCATATCATATTCAAACTTACCTGCCTTATTCGAATATAAGGTTTCTACTTTATCTGATCCTTCTTCCTGTATTGTAACTTTAGCGCCGGCAATAGGGGCATTTAATTTTTCATCTATCACCATACCATTAAACCTGGTTGTATTTTCACCTTTTTCAAGTAATACCAGAGTTTCTTTAACATGAGCAGATTCAGGAATTTCTACCTGTTTAGTCTTATAGCCTTTTTTTGAAACTTTTGCTATAAAACTCCCTTTACCCACATTGAAGACATGTTTTCCTTCCTGATCTGTAAGAGCAGTTTCTCCATTTGCATCAACATCTACATTTAACACCAAATCATTTGGATTATTTGCTTCAGATTGAACTTGGATTAACTTGCCCTGTTCATCCAGCATTGAAAATACATTTGCAAGTGTTAACTCATCCAGGTTTAAAACAGAAACGGATGCACCTTCAATAGCTTCGCCTGTAATTTTATCTGCTACATTTATAGTAAGCGTTTCATTATGCTTTTTCGCTCCGTTATTATTTAGTAGGTCTTTTAAATTAGCATTGGCATTAAAGCTATAAATATCATCTTCACCACGGCCTAAAGATCTGTTAGATGTAAAATAACCGTTTTTAGATTCCTGGTCAACTATCAATCCGAAATCATCACCAGCTGCATTAAAAGGATAGGGCATAACTTTGGCTTCACTCCAGGTTTCACCTGTTTCAGTAGTATAAAACATATCATAACCACCGGCACCACCACGACCGTCAGAAGCATAATAAAGTGTACCATCCGGATGAATATAAGGAAATGCATCATTACCTTTTGAGTTAATTCCGGGACCCAGATTTACCGGTTCCCCCCAAGCGGTTCCGCTTTTAATGACCACCCAAATATCCATACCTCCTAATGTGCCTGGTCTGTCTGAAGCAAAATACATTTTATTGCCATCAGCAGAAATAGTAGGATGTACACAATCAAAATCATCACTATTGAAGGGCATATCCTGGATATTTTTCCAGGTATTTCCTACTTTATCAGCCGAATAGATTCTTAAGTGTGTAATGCCGTCTTTTGATTTTTTAGCCTTTTTACCATCTAAATTACTACGGGTAAAAAACACAATATCACCGGTATGATTAAAAGTTAATGGCCCTTCATGATATTTTGAAGTTAGTTCTTTTGAAAAGGGCATGGGATTAGTAAGCCTACCTGAAGCATCTCTTTTTGCTTCAAATATGGACATAGTAATTTTATTTATCCTTGTATCGTTTTTCTTCTGTGCTTTTTCTACATCTTGGGTTGAGATATAAACTATTCCGTCTTCATAAAAAGAAGGACTAAATTCAAGATAGGATGTATTGATGTTATTTTCGTTAAATATAATAACACCTTGTATCGAATCCTGCTTTTGAGCAAAAAGCGATGAAGTTATCGATATTACAAGTATATGTAAGATTAGGATCTTTCTCATGAAGCTTGTATCAACTTTAATGAATAATCAGTTTTTTATAATTCTAAAAAAAGAATCTTGGGTTGTGTAAATTGTCTTTATTGTTGTTGAAGTTAATTCTTACAAGTGCTTCTACAGTTCCCGATGATACTTTATTTATTTTTGATAATGTATAGTCATATGCTACCCCAAAACCTATTAATTTATTAAATAGATATTGTACGTTTAAATCCATCGCATCTCCATAAGAATCACCACCTGTTCTATAGCCCAGGCCAATTGTGAAAGTCTGACTAAAGATAAGGTTGCCATTAATATCCATTACAAATGGCGCTCCTTTTACATATTTCCCTAAGATATTTGTCTGTACATCAACATCAGAAGAAATTGGTAAGGTGAGACCAGTCATAATATAATAGTGGGCAACTTCTTTAGCAGTCAAATCTGAAATGCTATTAAATCCAATTGTATTGTCAAAAAATCTAGGTGTTGAGAATCCTACGTAGAATTTATTAATATTCAGATAAATTCCCATTCCCACATTTCCATATATTTTAGAAGGTTCAACATTTGCAAGTGATGGATCATTTGGATCGATTGTATAAATTAAAGGACTATTCACATCTATTTTGAAATTTCTCAATGATCCCTGTATACCAATTCTTAGTGAATGCTTAGGTCTGTTTATAAGATCATAAGAATATGCCATGGATGCTTCATAAGTTTCAAAAATCCCTATTGTATTGTGATATAGGCCTAATCCGAAACCAACTTTTGGAGTAAACAGGGGAGTGTTTAAGGTAATTAATTGTGAAATAGGTGCTCCCTCAAATTGTAACCATTGATTTCTGTAAATAGCAGTTATTGATCCAATTCTATCTTCTCCGGCATAAGCTGGATTAATAGCTAGTTTATTAGAAAAAAACTGAGTGTATTGACGTTCTTGTTGGGCTTGTAAAGATACAACCACCAAAAGAAAGCTAATTATTATTAAACTCCGGGATATAAAACTAACAGGACTCATATTCTGTAATAATTAGTTTAGCGTAAAATTGTTATAAAACCATGTTTAGGGTTCTGATCATCTGCATATTCATAGAATATGTAGTAGTAGGTCCCATCTGGTACATTTTTACCATTAATTGTTTCTAAAGTACCACCCCAATCATTGTTATAAGGTGATGCTTCATATACCTGGCTTCCCCACTCATTGTAGATGATTAATCTATTAGTAGGGAATTTATCAGTTTCTATGCATTTTATAAATAACACATCATTCAGATCATCATTATTTGGAGATATAAATGTCGGTACCCTGCATTCCGTATCATCTGTTACATTTATAAATATTGTAGCACTATCACAAGCTCCCGGACAATCAGTTGAACATATTGTATATCCAATCGTAGCGATACCAATAAAATTCTTATCTGGCACGTAGTTAATTGTATTGTCCTGATTTAAAGTGGCAGTTCCTGATGATGCGGAACCTAATTTTACAGTAATGGATTGACCTATATCATTATTTAACATGATGATATTCGACAGCGTATCAAAATTCCCAACAGTGAAGGCAGTGTCGTTTACTGCATCTGGTGGAGAAATAACATTGATGGTCAATACATCGGTGTAAGTTTTGTTTTGGCAATTGGCCAGAACAACATTTACAGTATAACTTCCTCCTGATTGAACAGAACCAACAGGTACTGTAACGGATTGACCTGATGCATTAAATCCGTTAGGACCAGTCCAATTATAAGCTGTTGCTCCAGGAACTGTCGGCGATGTTAAGATAACATTATCACCTATGCAGCTTAAAGTAGTTTCAGGAGATGCGTTATAAACATATGCTTCAACAGTAATGCTAAAATTGCATGTTGCTGTATTACCCTGTGCATCTGTTGCAGTGTAAACCAGAGTATAAGTACCTGGTAAAAATACTTCACCACTTTTTGGAGTAGCTGGGCTTGTTTGTACTGCAACGACTTGTGGATCACAATTGTCAATTGCTATTAATTGCTGGAAGAATAATACAAGATCATTACAATCATTGGGTACTACATCCGCTACAAAATTGTTATTAGGTGTTACAATACCGGTTCCAGACACTGTAATATTCGACGGACAAGTAATAATTGGTGGTTGTGTCTCTAAAATTGTGATTGAAAATGTACAGGTGGAAGTGTTACCGGCATCATCTGTTGCTGTATAAGTAATGATTGAAACTCCACCTGTATAAAATCCAGGAGGAGATGATGCAGTAATCGTAACACTGGTATCACAGTTATCATGAGCAGTCGGAGCATCCCAGAAAACAAAATTACCGCAGGCATTTGGGAGAGAATTTAATGTAATATCTGTTGGACAAGTTCCTGGATCAAAAGACGGAGCTAACGTTTCTCTTATAAAAATTTCAAAGCTACATGTATCTGTATTTCCATAATCATCAATTGCTACATAGGTAACCACATTATGACCAATATGGAAGAAAGTACCTGAAGTGTCACTAGATACAATAAACAAATTATCATCACAATTATCTGTAAACTCCGGCTCAGTCCAACTAACAAAGGCACCACAAACTGTATCCGGAACGGTATACATTTGGTCAGGAGGACAAAGTCCGTGATGCGGTTTAATATTATCAAATATTTCTACTGTAAAACTACAACTAGGGAAGTTAGGAGCTGAATAAGTGACAACATGCAATCCTGATGATAAAAATGAATCGGGTTGAATATTGGAAGTCAACAGTATGGTATCTCCGCAAACTCCAATTAATACTGGAGGTATCCAGCTGGGATAATTACCACAGGTGTCAGGTAAGACAGCTAGTTTAATATCACTAGGGCAACCTGATATAAATGGAGTTTGACCCACCACGGTAACATTAAACATACAAGTATCTAAAACAATAGAATTGAGTACTGTGATATAAACAACTTTAGTAGTACCTAAAGGAAAAAACTCTCCAGGTCCTATATTTGAATAAACATCTAAAGTATCTCCACAAGCATCAATAAAATAAGGTTCAACCCACGAAACAAATGCGCCACAAGTATCAGGAGTTGTTGAGGCAGTAATATCTGCAGGGCAATCGTTGAAACCTGAATTTAAAACCTGCACACTTACCGAGAAACTACAAGTAGCCGTATTGCCTGATTCATCGGTTACAGTATATATAACGTCTGTATTGCCTGGAGGGAATAAACTACAAGGATTATTAGTTGTACTTAAAAATATATTAGGACAATTATCTGTTGCATTTGGTATCGGCCAACAAACTTCAGCAAAACACTGATTCATAATGTTGATCGTTGGTACAACAATTGTGTCTTTTGGACAATTATTTATGACGGGTAATTCAAGATCATTTACATAAATTTTAAAAGAACAAGTCCCCTTATTTCCTGATTTATCAATTCCAGTATAAATAACTGTTGTGTTTCCTACAGGATAGAAATGTATCAATGGTTGATTGGCAGATACGGTTACATTTACATCACAATTATCACTTGCATCCAATAACTGTGGTAATAAAATAGTGCTTCCGCATTCTCCGGGGTCATTATCCGTCGTCAAGTCAGAAGGACATAGCAAAACAGGTTTTTGCTTATCAACCACTGTAACATTAAATGTACAAGTTCCGGTATTATTAAAATCGTCTATTCCGGTGAATGTAACTACAGTAGTCCCGATTAAAAAGACTGATCCTGATGCTGGTACGGATGGCATAATATTTACTAATGGGTCACAATTGTCAATTGCTGTTGCAGGATTAAATATAACTAAAGCGGAACATGCATCCGGATCGGTATTTACCGTAATATTAGCTGGACAGCTTAATACTGGTGGCTCTGTATCATCTATTATGATCACGCCACTATAAACAACATAAGGTATTACATAGGGTGGATTTCCCTTTACGGATACTTCAATAGGTGTAGTTGGGTAATTAATGAAATTGAAGAAGGAACTGGAAGTAATATTATTGACAGGGTGGAAAAATACTGAAAATATTATAGAACTGTCTGGTAGAGTAATTCCTGAATAATTATTCCATGCAAATGTTAAAGAATCATCAATAACAACAGGTCCGAAATTCGAATTAGGTTGTAAAATACCAGATAAAAATAAACTGTTCTGAAAATTTCCTACGCTATCAAAATGAATAATAGCTCCATCCCAATTCATGCCAAATTGTAAACTCGCAATATTGGTAAAGTTTTTAACTTTTACATCTACTTGTATCACTCCATTTGAGCATTCAGCATAAATTGTATCTGTAAACAACTGAAAAGTATCCTGTACTATATTTATTGCAAATGAACATGATTTTTGATTTCCGCCAAAATCTTCAACTATATAAGTAACATTAGTTGTTCCATTATTAAAGAAATTACCACTTGCATCATTATTGCCACTTCCGAAAGTACTTCCGGAATAATTATAACTTAAACTCTTTACACCACAATTATCTTTAGCTGATACCGGCGCAATATTGTTTACATTTACTCCTGTTAAGCCTTGTGGTATAGATATATTTACATCTTTTGGACATTGGATAGTAGGTGGTGTAAAGTCAAATACATTAATCAAAGCATTAAAAGGAAGGACACCTGTAACACCCTGACTATTGGAGGCTTCTATTATAGTAGTTGGTGTATTAATAAATTCAAATAAACTTGAGCTACCTGCGTTACCAACAATGTCAAAATAAACTGTAAATATTGTGGTATTATCAGGTAGATTTAATCCGGTAAAATTAAACCATACAAATGTGAGTGTATCATTTATCACTGCAGGACCAAAATTATTATTAAAATCTAGTTGTAAGTTAGGATCAAAGTTTCCGACGCTTGAAAATGATAGGACCGAAGGATCCCAGGTCATTCCAAACTGTAAACCAATAATATCTGTAAAATTCTGAACAGTTACATTCACTGCAAACTTCGTACTATCGCATAATGCGAGAACAGTAGTTGGAATTAATTTAAGTACTGTATCCTGAACAATTACTTCAAAACTACAAGTAGCAGTATTACCGGCAAAATCCTCAGCAGTATAAGTAACCGTTGTCGTTCCATAGAAATATGGCAAACCACTTGCATTTCCATTACCTTGACCAGAAGAAGCTCCAGATAAGACATAACTTAAAGATTTTACCCCACAGTTATCATTAACAATAGGTGCAATATTATTTACAATAACAGAGAATTGCCCCTGGGAGACTTTTACAAAAGTATCCTGAGGACAAATAATGATGGGCTTAATATTATCTATCTGACAAATTTGTCCGTTTACACTATCAACCTGAATTTGAACAGGATTTGGATTGCCAGCCTGTGTAGCATTAATTGGCAAAGTAGGAACTGAAATAAAATTAATATCATTACAAGTTCCCGATCCAATTATTGAATATTGTAAAATGAAGAGTGTATCATTAAAAGCTAAGGTTGTCCCTACAGCCGTATCAAAAGCAAAAGTTAAAGTATCCTTATTAAATGGAGTAGGTCCAAAGTTAGAATCATCAAGATTCAGATTATTATTAACTAATATAATGGTATCTAACTGAATGATATTACCCTCCCAATTCAAAGCAAATTGCAAACTAGTAATGTCTTTAAAGTTTTGAGTAGTGACCGGTATCAATATTTTATTACTTGCACAATCTACTGTATCCTTTTTAGCAAGTAAGGTTAATACTGTGGCTGAAGTATCAAGAACGGTTATATTAAAATTACAATTATTGAAATTGTTATTAGCATCACTTATAGTATAATATACTGTTGTTAATCCTGCATTAAAGACTGTTCCGCTGGGATTACCGGCGCCATTTCCAAGTGTGGCTCCTCCAAAGATGTAACCCAAATAAGCTACCCCACAATTATCTGTTGCCTGAATTGGATAAATATTATTAACAATAGCTTTCCCTGCCCCGGGTGGTGCTAATACTGTCAAATCATTTGGACATAGTAAAACAGGGGCAATTTTATCCATTATCTTTACATTGCCATCTATTGTATTTATATTTGGAATATTACTAAATGGAACTCCATTTACAACTCCCCCAATATTAATCGGTATTGCATTAATAAACTTAATTTGAGAATTAAGTAACCCTCCTCCTAATACTTTAAAATTTATTCCGAACAAGGCTGTTTTTGGCTCAAGATCTATTCCGACTAAACTTCCGGTAGACCAGACAAAATTAAGTGTATCATTATCCAATGTTGGAGAATTCGGCCCAAAATTGCTTAAACTTAATCCTAATGGAGGAAGTAACATAAATTGAGCATTCGGTATTGTTACACCAGAATTCGTAAAACTCTTTTGAAACTCAAGAGCATTCTTGTTCCAGGTAAGAGAAAACTGAATAGCCTGGTATCCACCAAAATCTTTCAAGCCAACTTCTACTGGGATTGTAACTATAGTACCACATTCGGCGGTTATATCTGGTATAAATAGATTGGCCGTTTGGGAATAAGAAGCTGAGGTAAACCAAACAGCGAGGAATAGAGTAATAATATAACGCATAGTTCTAGACTTAAACGAGAATAATGGTTTTCTCACAAGGTACATTATATTTCTAATAAATGCATAATGTCCTCTTTTTCTTGAATTCATAATGTCTGAATATATTTAATATATCATGGCATAGTAGTTTAATATCCGGTAGTTATTCCAAACCGGAAGTACTTTATTAACAATTAAATACAGAGTAGAAGTAAAGCTTCTTTGACAGGTAGAAAGAAGTAGGATAGTTACAGTAATTAGGAGTCAATTTGTTTTTCACGGTATGGGTATTCTAATATATTATACAAAAATATAAAGGAGCAAAGAGTTTTTATACTCTTTGCTCCATAAAGTTTAATTTTTTAGTCAATAAGCACCATTTTCTTAATAGCAGAATGAGATGAAGTACTCACTTTGTAATAGAATACACCTGGAGAAACGTTCTCTAATTGAACTTCTTCTCTATTAATACCTTTTTCAAAGTTTTTCTCAATAGACTTAATTATTTTACCATTTAGATCCATAATCTGAATATTCCCTCTTTCAGCAGCAGGAAGACTAAAGCTGATAGTTGTGGTATTCTTGAAAGGATTCGGTTGGTTCTGATATAACTCAAATTGATGAACCGGGTTAGTAATTACATCACTGTTAAATTTAAGTCCGATTTCTACTGGTTTATAGTTACTGTTATAACCGGTAGTAATAATTTGCTTATCAGATAATTTCAGACATTCACTTAGTTTCTTACCTGTTTTCTTAACTTTTAAGGTCAACCCAAATGCATTATCTTTTGGATACAGATTATAACCGTCATTGTTATACCAAACAGCAGTGAATGATCCTTCAGAAGATTTATTCATACCAAAGAAGTCTTTATTCATGCCTGGCAATACACCAGCTGTAGTTTCTACAATCTCTAAATATTCGGGATCTGCTTCCATAGTGAACTGGTATGCAAGAATATCTTTGAAGTTTTCAGATGTGAAATCCAAATGTATTGTAGCACCTTTAGTAAGATTCTTATCTGTAGAAACAAATTTCAATTCATCTACATAATCTCTAACTTCGTTCCCTCCATTTGCCTGAGCTGGCATTGCACTATACTGAACATCACCAATCTTAATACCCCAGTAATTCTGGTTAATCTGGTTACTTGCAAGATTAGTATATGAAAGTGAAGTAGGGTATGCCGGGATAAATGGATTTAGCGGATTAGGGAATACATAAGATTTAGGAACAAACACCCATGATGTATTATTAGGGAAGCTTGATAGATTACCTAAAATCACAGCCTGTCCAACTGCAAGGTCAATCCCGTTTATAAGACCATCATGATTCATATCTCCTGCAATTAGCATATAAGGAGTAGTCAAAGTTGGTGTCATCGGGTTTGTTACATGCTGTTGAATAATTGCCATGTCAAGAGCCGTTACTCCATTAGTTTGGAATATGTTCTTTAATGGTTTGACCGTAACATTTGAAAATGCCGGCACTGTAAAGCTGTAATTACCATTATTAGTAGTAGTCATTGTAGCAAGTGTTGTACCTGTCATATCTACTTGAACTAATCCAACATTTGCATTTGTTACAGGTACCATTATGTTACCGGATATTGTAAAGTTCGATGAAGAATTACTTAGGTTAACAGTAACGGTTCCTACTATTTTACAACCTGTTACTAAATCAGTAACTGTTACTGTATAATTACCTGCTGCCAGACCATTTACAGTTTGTGTTGTAGAATTGTTCGGATCATTCCATTTATAACTAAATGAACCAGAACCACCCGTTACAATAGCAGTTGCACTACCATCATTAGCTCCAGGTGCAGTTTCATTCGTAGTAGAGAATGTTAAAGTAAGTGTAGTAGAACTTCCGGAAACCACATTGATAACTGAAGTACAGGTATTAGAATTTCCAGCTTGATCAGTAACTGTTAAGATTACTGTATTACTTCCAAGATTTGTACAATCAAAGAATGTTTGGTTTAAACTTAACAACAATTGATTTTGAGGAGTACAATTATCAGTACTTCCGTCATTTACATCCTGAGGTGCAAGAGTAGCAATTCCCTGGTTATTAAGTGTAATATTTATGAAAGCATGACAATGTGCTATTGGTTTTGAATTATCAACAACAGTTACATTAACTGTAGCCATCGATGAATTACCACACTTATCTGTTGCTGTAAATTTAACTGCAGTAGTTCCTACAGGATAAGTACCTGAAGCATTCGCACCACCACTACCAAACGGACTGTTATTGGTAACTGTTAAATTTCCAAATCCTTCACAATCACTGATGTTACTGTTTGTAAGCGTAAGGACAACCGGTGCACTACACAATAAAGAATTGAAATCCTGAGTGAATAAAGTTATAGGTCCAGGCATATTTGAGAATACTGGAGCTGCATTATCCAAAACAGTTGTTTTCTGCGTATGTGAAGCTGTATTTCCACAATCATCTGTAGCAACCCATGTACGAGTAACTATATAGCTAAAATCAGTACAAGTATTATTATTTGTTTTAGTTGAAACCTCATTTAGCGTGATGGCGACACTTGGATCACAGAAGTCAGTAGCCGTAACACTTGGCGCTGCAGGAACAATAGATCCGCAAGCTAAAGTTACATCAGGTGGGAATACACTTGTAAATGTAGGTGGTGTATTATCCTGGATACTTATTTTCTGGGTACATGTTGCTGTATTATTACCAGCATCTGTTGCTTTCCATGTTCTGATTAATGCTGAACAGAATCCTGCAGAAGGCGAGGTATTTACATCCGTATAACTAATTGTAGCTGAACAGTTGTCAGTAGCCGTTGCTTTTCCTAACGAAAGATTTACATTCGGATCTAATGAACTAGTACAGTTTACAGAAATATCACCAGGGCAAGATGTAATAATTGGTAGTATGTTATCTTGAATAGTTATAATTGATGTACATACATTTGAATTACCTGCCTGGTCAATTACTGTAAGAACTACCAGGTTATTTCCAAGGTTAGAGCAATTAAATGAAGTAAGATTCAAACTCAACACAAGTTGGTTAGATGGAGTACAATTATCAATACTACCATTATCAATGTTCTGAGGAGTTACAGTAGCTATTCCAGAATTATTTACTGAAACATTTACCACGTCATGACACTTCGCTATTGGTTTTGAATTATCAACTACCGTTAAACTTACTGTTGCTGAAGAAGAATTTCCACACTTATCAGTAGCGGTAAATTTGATTGAATAAACACCAACCGGATAAGTTCCAGAAACATCAGTTCCTCCATTTCCAATAGGGCCATTATTAGTAATTGTTAAGTTACTAAATCCTTCACAATCACTGATATTACTACTGGTAAGATTCAATGAGAAAGGAGCACTACATAATAAGGAATTAAATGACTGAGTAAATAGGGTTATTGGTGCAGGCATATTTGAGAATGAAGGTCCTGCATTATCCAGTACAGTAGTTTTTTGTGTGTAAGTTGATGTGTTTCCACAATCGTCTGTTGCTTTCCATGTGCGAGTTACTATGTAACTGAAATCAGAACAAGAACTGTTGTTAGTTTTTGTAGATGTCTCTGTTAATACAACGGTAACAGAAGGATCACAGAAATCAGTTGCTAAAACTGTAGGTGCTGCTGGTACTGTACTTCCACAGGTCAGTGTTACATCAACCGGCAATGAACCGGTAAATGAAGGTGGCGTATTATCAAGAATACTTAAACGTTGTGTACAAGTGGCTGTATTGCCAGCTACATCTGTGACCTTCCATGTTCTGATCAATGCCGAACAGAAACCTGCAGTTGGTGTTGTACTAGCATCTGTATAAAGTACACTAGAGGTACAATTATCAGTAGCTGTAGCTTTACCTAACCCAAGATTTACATTAGGGTCTAAAGAATTTGTACAATTAACTGTGACATCAGCAGGGCATGAAATTACAGGTAGTATATTGTCCTGAATATTAATGATTGAAGTACATACATTGGTGTTTCCAGCAAGGTCAGTAACAGTCATTGATATAAGGTTATTTCCAAAGTTTGAACAATCAAATGTTGATTTACTCAATGTTAATATTAACTGGTTTGAAGGTGTACAATTATCTACACTACCTTCATCGACATTAGCACCGGTAACAGTTGCAATTCCAGATGCATTTAATCCTACGTTTAAGATATCATCACACTTAGCTGTTGGTTTTGAATTATCTATAACAGTAACCTTTATTGTAGCCATTGAAGAATTACCACACTTATCAGTTGCAGTAAATTTAACAGAAACAACTCCAACTGGATATGTTCCTGAAGCACTTGCTCCACCTGTTCCATATGGACTATTATTTATAATAGTCAAGTTGGCAAATCCCTGGCAATCACTTACGTTACTGCTTGTTAAAGCTAATGTAACCGGTGCGCTACAATTAAGAGAATTGAAATTCTCTGTAAATAGGGTTATGTCACCTGGCATATTAGAGAATACAGGAGCTGCATTATCAAGTACCGTTGTTTTTTGAGTATATACTGTAGTATTGTTACAATCATCAGCCGCTACCCATGTTCTGGTAACTACGTAACTGAAGTCAGAACAAGAATTGTTATTGGTTTTAGAAGATGTTTCTATAAATGTAACAGGTACTGAAGGATCACAGAAATCAGTTGCTGTAACAACAGGTGGGGCTGGTATAGTTGCACCACAAGCCAATGTTACATCAGATGGTAGACCGATTAAACTAGGCGCTACAAGATCCTGAATTATGATTCTTTGTACACAGATATTTGAGTTGTTAAATGCATCTGTTACTTTCCATGTTCTGTTTAATGCTGCGCATGCTCCAACTGGTGGATTTGCATTAGAATCAGTATAAGATACATTTGTTACGCAATTATCTGAAACAGTAGGTAAACCTAAATTAGGATTAAGATTAGGATCCAAAGTATTTCCACAACCAATTGTCACGTCTGCCGGACAAGTAATTGAAGGATTTACATTGTCCTGAACTTCAACAAAAGTCTGACAGGTTGCACTATTACCATATTGATCGGTAACTGTTAATATTACTTGTATGGTATGTCCAACATCATCACAATCTACTGAAGCAGGAGATAATGATAAAGTCACAGGACCGCAATTGTCATAACTTCCTGCATTAAATGAGTTTGGATTCAATGGAACTGAGCCACTTGCACCAACTGGTACTGCAACATTTAATACACAAGCAGGATTTGGTGCCTGATGATCTTGTACTGTTACTTTTACTGATTTTGAAGCAGTATTACCACATGGATCCATAAATGTAAATACGACAACAGTAACTCCAATTGGATAAATACCGGAAGCGTTTGCTCCACCACCATTGAATGAATTGGTTTTGATTAAGTTAGCAAACGGTGCACAAACATCACTTACCATAGTTGAATTTACAACCAGTGTTAAGTTTTTAGTGCAAAGGTCAACATCAGTATTTACAGTAATATCAACAGGGAAGTTGACATTAAATGTAGGAACTGAAGTATCATGTACTGTAATAGTTTGTATTTGCTGACTAGTATTTCCTGATCCATCAATCGCTAACCATGTTCTTGTTATCACATAAGTATAGAAAGAGCAAAAGGCAGGATTACCACCCTGGGTAGATGTAGGTGTAAATACAATAACAGGTGATGCAGTACAGTTATCACTTGCTGTAACAACTCCAGCCCCTGGAACTCCAGGAACATTATTGCATTCAACAGTTATATTAGCCGGAACCCCTGATAGGATAGGAGCTACATTGTCTTTAACTGTAATAGTTGTCGTACAAGTAGTTTCATTTCCTACAGCATCCTTTATGTAATAAGTAACAGATGTTAAACCTAGATTTAGTGCTTCTGTTACTGTATTGTTATTATTACCCGGTTTTTTGGCCAGGGTAGTAGCACCACTTAATGAATAAGTAACTGAAACAACACCACATAGATCAAAGTAAGTTCCTTTTACTACATTCAGTATATTAAATACTTCTGTCATAGTCATATTAGAAACCACTGTGCATCCAATTGAAGGTGTAAATACAGTTAAATCATTAGGGCACAAAATTGTAGGTGGTGTAACATCTGCTGAAACTGTAACCAATTGTGATTGAACAGAAATATTATTTTGAGCATCTATATAAGTCCATAGTACATTGAAACTTCCTATTCCAAAAGTATATTGAGGTGGACTAGAAAAAGGAACAAACATACCTGTATTTGGAATGCCATATATTGTAATTCCACAATCATTTGCTGAAGGAGCATTTAATGTTAGTGATCCGCAAGTTGAATTAGCAGGTGGTAATGTTGGACCTGGAATATTAGGTACAGGATTTTGTTGATCATCTAATGTTACAGTAAATGTTGCACTTCCTGAAAGACCTAATGGATTTATATTAGTTGCAGTAATCGTCACACTAAATGTCTGGCCATCTAAAGGTGGATTTGATATGCCTGGTAAAGAGATAATTGGTGTTCCAGGTGCAGGATTCTGAACAACAGAAAGCTGACTTTGACAATTATCAAATACATTTACCAGTGAAAGATAATTAGGAACAGTTGCTCCTACACAAATAGAAGGCAATACTTGTGGACCAGGATTACTAACAGTTGGTGCTTCAACATCGTAAATTGTAACAATAAATGAGCAAACTGCTGTATTTCCAGATTGATCAGTTGCAACATAAGTAACTACAGTACTTCCAACTGGGAATGAAGTAGCAACTGTTGTATTTAGTAATGAATGTGGGTTATAAGGATAGTTATTGGTAATTGCAGACTGAACCGATGCATCACTAATAGTTTCCGTAATATTTAAATTAGCTGATGATGAACAATTATCAACTACATCTGGCCCAAATAAGAAAGTTAATGATGGTCTTTCCCAACTTACAAAGTTTTCACAGTCACCGGTTAAGTTTATATAAGTTTTATTTGGTGGGCAATAAGTAAATATAGGGCTTTCATTATCTTTTACAGTAACTGTAAATTGACAAGTAGCTGTATTACCATTTACATCAGTAGCCGTGGCGGTAACAGTAGTTACACCAACGTTAAAGCTGGTACCAGAAGCTTTACTATATGTAATAGTTGCAACTGCACAATTATCAGTAGCAGTAGCTGGAGGATATGCAACGTTTACATTTGAGCATAATCCTGGCGTATTATTTACAGTAATATTAGCAGGACATGTGATAACAGGAGCCTGAGTATCATTTACTCTTACAGTAAATGTGCAACTTGCTGTATTTCCCGCTGCATCAGTTGCAGTAGCAGTCACAGTAGTTGTTCCCACTGGGAAAATAGAACCTGATACGGGGCTATAAGTAATTGAAGATACACCGCAGTTATCAGTAGCCGAAGCTGCATAAGAAACCGCAGTTGAACACAAACCAGGGTCAGCACTAACAGTAATATTTGTAGGGCAAGTAATAATCGGCGCCTGGGCATCATTAATGGTAACTGTAAACTGACAAGTAGAAGAATTACCACTTGCATCTGTAGCTGTTGCTGTTACAGTTGTCGTTCCAACTGCAAAAGTAGAACCTGATGCCGGGCTATAAGTTAAGGTAGTTACACAATTATCAGTAAAAGTAGCAGCATAAGTTACATTTGCTCTTGAACACTGGCCTGCATCTGCAATTAATACAATGTTTGCAGGACAAGTGATAACAGGAGGTACCACATCGGCAATAACCTGAACAGTTTGTAACTGACTTGCAAGATTACCATTACCATCATCATAAATCCAGTTAATTACATAATTATTTGGGGTTAAAGTATAATAAGGCGGAGGTCCTGCTGTATAAGTAGCACCTGCTATACTTGCAGTACCATATATAGTGTCATTCGGACAATCAAAAGCAATTGGAGCATACAAATTATAGAATCCACATGATGCAGATGGCGTATTACCTGGATTAATCGTTGGTAACACCGGACCGGCATATGCTGGTATTGGTTCTGAGAAATCATGCAGTGTTACTGTAAATGAACAGTTATTAGATACATTTCCAGAAGAATCTGTTACAGTTAATGTAACTGTAAAAGTGGATCCTTCCATAGGAGCTGAAACAAACAATGAGTCAAGCAATGTTCCTGCAGGAGGTATTTGTGTCACTGTATATACTCCATTCGGACAATTATCAAAAATATTGGCCAAACCACTATAATCAGGAACCCTGATACTATCACATATGCTATTTAATGACTGGGCCCCGCTACATGTTAAAGTAGGTGCCTCAGTATCAACTATAGTCACTGTAAATGTACAAACAGCAGTATTTCCGCTGGCATCTGTAGCCAAATAAGTTATATAGGTTACGCCTACCGGGAAAGTAGTAGTTACCACTGTATTAAGTATTGAATGTGGAGTATAAGGAGCATTGAGGTTAATCGCTGCCTGAACAGAAGCATTACTAATTGTTTCTGTTATATTTAAATTAAAGGCATTTGTACAATTATCTGTTACATCTGGTCCGAAGAAGAAAGTCAATGATGGTCTTTCCCAGGTAACATAATTTTCACAATCACCTGTTAAATTAGGTAAAGTCTTATTTGTTGGGCAATAAGTAAATACTGGAGCTTGTGCATCAACTACAGTGACTGTAAATTGACAAGTTGCAGTATTCCCATGGTTATCTGTAGCGGTAGCAGTTACTGTAGTAGTTCCTACATTGAAACTAGTACCAGAAGCTTTACTATACGTTATGGTAGCTATGCTGCAATTATCTGTAGCTGTAGCCGGAGCATATACAACACTTGAATTAGAACATAATCCAGGGCTATTATTTACTGTAATATTTGGTGGACAAGTAATGACAGGTAATTGGTTGTCAGTTACAGTTACACTAAATGTACAAGTACTTGTATTTGATGAATTATCAGTAGCAGTTGCGGTTACGGTTGTGATTCCTACAGGGAAAGCAGATCCTGAGGCAGGACTATAAGTTACAGTAGCTGCTCCACAATTATCTGTTGCAGTAGCAGTAAAAGAAACTACTGCAGTACAAAGTGCTGGATCAGCATTTACAGCAATGTTAGCAGGACAAGTTATAACCGGATCTTCATTATCTTCAATTATTACGTTAAAAGTACAAGTAGAAGAATTTCCGCTTGCATCAGTTGCAGTTGCAGTTACAGTAGTTGTTCCTACTACAAATGTTGAACCAGATGCAGGGCTATAAGTCATGGTAACTACACAATTATCTAAGGAATCAGCTGAATAAGTTACACCTGCTCTTGAACAAAGTCCAAGATCAGCACTTAATATTAAATCTGCAGGACAAGTGATAACAGGATCAATAGTATCTGCTATAACCTGAACTGTTTGAATTTGAGTAGCAATGTTGCCACTTCCGTCATCATAAATCCAATTTATTACATAGTTATTAGGTGTCAAAGTATAATAAGGTGGTGGACCTGCATGATAAGTTGCTCCGGCAATACTTGCCTGGCCATATACAGTATCTCCATTACACTCTATCGCTATTGGTGCATATAAATCATAAAAACCGCAAGAAGCAGAAGGAGGCATTGTTGGGGTAATAGCCGGCAATACTGCCAAAACTGGAATAGGTTGATCTTGATCAGATAAAGTGACTATAAAACTACAAGTATCGGACGTATTTCCTGATGAATCCACTACCCACATCATAACTGGGAAGGTAGCACCATCAACTAAAACTACTGGAATTGAACTTACAAGAGTACCGGCAGCAGGAGATTGCATTATTGTTAAAACATTATTAGGGCAATTGTCATAAACAGAAACCAATCCACTATAATTGGATACGAGGATACTGCTACAAATACTATTTAATGTTTGATTTCCTCCGCATGTAATATGTGGTCTTTCCACATCAACAACTGTTACTGTAAAGGTACAAGTGGTTGTATCATTATTGTCTCCGACAAATACATAATTAACGGTATTAACACCTACCGGGAAGAACCCGTAATCTAAACTGTCAGTTTTAATAATAGGGAATGTATTTCCAACCGGATCAGTAAAATTACATAAGATTGGCATCACCACAGGTGTACAATTATCAGCTGCTGTTGGTTTTGTCCAATCTACAGTTGCATAACAATTGCCAGCTTCATTAGGAATACCTGAAATATTGGCAGGGCAACCGGTAACAGTTGGAATCACATCATCATTAATAAATAATGTAAAACTATAGTTACTTACATTATCGCAAGAATCTGCTGCACTGTAACTAATTATATATGACCCTACTGAAAGGAAATTTGACTGAGAAGGATTATTACCATTACCTGAACCAACTGCTGGAGGAGGTGTGCTTCCTAATGCAGTAATTGTCCAGCTGGTATCCGTTACATTATGACAATCAACAGGATTTGCCAACAATGAACTATTGGCGAAATTAATACCACACAGGGTAGTATCAAAGTCTGAAATAAATAAGGTGTCATTTGGACCAGTAAAGAATCCTGAACCTATTGGAGATTCAACTGCCGGCCCTGAAGGGACTATCGCCCCTACACCACTATAACTCGGACCTTGATGGTCTGCAGTATATATTACTAATGCAAATGGAGGAGATGCGACATTTCCTGAAGCATCAGTGGCAGAATAAAAAATAGTTTTAACAGCATATACATTGGTAACTCCAAGTACAGTAGCACAATTAAATGTAGTATCCTGCATAGAAGTCATTGCAACGACAACAGCTGAATCACAATTATCTATCGCATCTGGTAACCAAACAAGAGTAAGAGAATCATATAATGCCTGATAGGTACTATCTGTACAGCTATAATCTAAAACGACGCTCCTTATAGTTCCTGTACTGTCTAAACTTTGGGTTATCACTCCCGGATAAGTAATTACACTTGGTAACCATATTGGATCTTCGTCATCAGTAACAGTTACTGTAAAAGAACAAGTGGAAGTTGTACCGCCTAAATCTTGAGTTGTATAAGTAACAGTACTGACACCAACAGGAAAAAATTCACTACCTGCACTATTATCATTTCCGACTGCAATTGTATCTCCTGCAAAAATAACCGTATAGCTTGTTTGAACATTACAATTATCAGTAACAGTAGCATCAATTGGAAGTCCGGTTGCAAAACAATCATATAAAGTGTCTACGGATGTAACAGTAACATAATTACCAGGACAAGTTATAGAAGGGGGTGAAATATCAATCAGTGTGATATTGACATGAATAGTATCACATGACATTGCATCAATAGTACCATTATCATCTCCTCTTACAACAATAAAAAAAGAAGAACCTATTTGACTACAATCAAGTGTATCGGTTGAATGTAATGTACCGGCCGGATATTCATAATATATATGATAACCTAATGATGTACCTAAAATAGGCGATAATGACATTGAATCAAGTATTGCCGTAGAACCACTCATAGTAACCGAAAGATTATAAGGAGGAGTGCCTGGACCATGAGTATAAGCGCATTGTGCATTAATACTCGAATTGATAAGGCCGCCTAAAAATAGCAATGCCAAAGTAGTACGTACTACCCATGGGGTAAACCTAGTCTTCATAATAAGGAAATGTTTGATGAGATAATAGAAGAAATTCTTAGCAGAGTAAGGCTGTTGCATTTATGTCGATTTTTGAGTTGGTAATATCAATAGTATATGTTCATTGCTATAAGCAATAACATCTAAAGAACAAATGTATAAAAACATAACACAATTACAATATAATGTCATAATTTTTTTTCAAATATATAAATACGCAAAGTAAAAAACTTATGGTCAGGGATTTTAAATCAGTTATCTTGGGGTAAGGTGTGTGGATAGGACTAATTCCAGATTATACGCAAAAATATGTACTAATCCAATACGATGCAAGTTTTTCTTATTACCGCAATTTATTTTTGATTCATAAATTTAGTTTTAATTTAGAGCCAATTAACTATATGAAGGCTTTCTGGATTGCTATAATGCTTGGTATTGCTTTGTTCTCTTGCCATGGTGGAGTTGTTGATCAAAGTGGATTGGATTGGAATTTCTATAAAAAGAAATCGGAAGGGGCTACTGTTAAAATTCTTTGCACAATCCAGGATTTGAATGAATTTAATTATTTAAAGCTTAATCTTAAACCATTATTAAAAGATAGCCTAGGCATAAATGCACTTATATATTATGTAAATAAAGACCGCATCGTTAAGACCTTATTGGATGATTCTAAAAGGAGCAGCAAAGTGGTTTATGATATTATAATAACCGACCCTGATATCATGCAATCTCTTTATACTTTGGGACTATTATATGGAAAATACCTGAATACCCTACCGAATAATAGATATCTGGATTATGGCTTTATTAATGCTTTGAAACCTAATACCGAGTTAAGGGATTATGTTATACCCTATGCCTGCAATCAATACATCATGCTATATGATTCATGTGATGTACCAGACGGATTAGAAATAACTGCTGCTGGTATTTTAAACTTTTCGATAATTAAAGATGAAAACTATATCAATAACTTATTTTATCTGTATAGCAAATCCGGAATAGCGGCCAAATCACAAAGAGAAGACTCACTCATACACATTTTAAAATCACATGCTATTAGCACCAAAGATTTTATCAAGCTCTATAAAAATGATATTATCCAAGGAGGAATTGTAAGAAATAGTCAGGGCAAAATGATAATGAGCAACAAACAAATACCCGACCTAAAATTTAAATACATGGAAAATGAATTTCCGGTATATTATAAAATGGCAGGAATAACAAATACTTCTATAAACGTTACAGCAGCAATGGTTGCTATTAATGAGTTAATTTCAAAGCAGTATCAATTGAACAAGTTCGTAAAAACATATCAGGATGACTTGCCCGTATTTAATCTTGACACTGATTTTAATATGAACAAATCTGATACCAGCTCAAGTCATTTTGAATATGGAAGGATTACCAGGTCAAAATTAAACTTTTCAATTGCAGATATTAAAGAAGCCAATAAATGGTGGAAAGAGGGTAGTAGTAGTAATTGAAGTGAATTGTAAATTGTAAATCAATGTCGTTTAGTTAAGAGAATTAAATTGGATCTATTGCAAATCTTGAATATCTAATTTCAAAAGATATTACGCACCTGTAGTGCTTATTGTCTCTATCATTTTACAAGGGGCTTCACCCCTTG
>Ga0193744_1000162_pt1 | contig 21243 bp, 15 predicted proteins | sample L1a1metaG_FD_143056 | JGI IMG/M metagenome (GOLD analysis project Ga0193744, IMG submission 143056) | Soil microbial communities from a riparian zone of the East river system, Colorado, United States - L1a1 | ecosystem: Environmental > Terrestrial > Soil > Riparian zone | place: USA: East River...
TTCAATTGTTTTCTGGCTTCTGCAAGGGCATCTTCTGCAGTAAGCCCTACAAATGCATGCTCGCCAAAGTACCAGGCCGGTATCTGTTGTCCCCACCATAACTGCCTGGATATACACCAGTCTTTTACATTTCCTTCATCGAGCCAGGTCTTGAACATATTGATAAAATGCTCAGGAAAGAATCTCACTTCTCCTGACTGAACTGCTGCAAGTGCTTTGGCGGCAAAGTCCTTCATATCTAAAAACCATTGCAATGTAAGCCTTGGCTCTACTACTGCTTTTGATCTTTCTGACCTTCCTACCTTATTTTTATAATCTTCTATCTTAACTATATATTCTTTGGCCTCCAGCTCTTTGACTATAGCTTTCCTTGCCTCGAACCTGTCCATGCCCACAAATAGCTGACCAGCTTCACTGATCTTACCATCGGGAGTCATTATATCTATGGTCTCCAGATTATGTTGTTTTCCTATTTCATAGTCATTGGTATCGTGGGCAGGCGTTACCTTCAAAGCACCGGTACCAAAATCCATTTCTACATACCGGTCAAATATGATGGGAACAGACCTTTCTATCAATGGCACAATCGCTCTTTTCCCTTTTAGATGTTTATACCGTTCATCAGCCGGATTAACAGCAACTGCTGTATCTCCCAAAATAGTTTCGGGCCTTGTAGTAGCTATTGTGATAAATTCTCCGGTACTTTCTATTTGATATCTAACATGAAAGAGTCTTGAATTTTCTTCTCCGAATATAACTTCTTCATTCGATAATACGGTTTGTGCCTCAGGGTCCCAATTGGTCATCCTCAGGCCTCTGTATATTTTCCCTTTCTTATAAAGATCAACAAATACACCAATAACTGCTTTATTAAGACTTTCATCCATAGTAAAGCGGGTACGATCCCAGTCACATGATGCCCCCAATTTCTTTAACTGTTCCAGTATGATACCACCATACTTATCTTTCCATTCAAAAGCGTATTGCATGAATTCAGGTCTTGACAGATCCGATTTCTTGATTCCTCTTTCCCTGAGCATATGTACTACCTTAGCTTCAGTAGCTATAGAGGCATGGTCTGTTCCAGGTACCCAGCAGGCATTCTTTCCATCTAGCCTTGCCTTCCTTATTAATATATCTTGTACAGTATTATTAAGCATGTGACCCATATGCAAGACACCTGTAATATTAGGTGGAGGCATAACAATGGTATATGGCTCTCTTGCATCAGGTATTGACCTGAAGTAGTTTTTTTCCATCCAATAAGAATACCACTTCTCCTCAACCTCGTTTGGTGTATACCTGCTTGATAAACTCATTCTGCAATAACTTAATAATTAAAAAAATATACTTTGCCCTTTTTTTTAAGATCTGTTTTTATTACGACAAGATTAGCATAATCGTTGCCTTCAAAGTCCTTGAGACTTAATCCTGCTATATCATTGATCAAAGCCGGTATTGAATTTGAATGCCCTACAATGATCGAATTAGTTACTATATTCTGTAATATTCTGGTCTTTAACTCGGTTTGCTTAGCTACTTCATAGGGTTGCAAACCTATTCTGGCATTTAAAATATAAGGATTAATTGTGGCTTTTGTTCTCTTATAGTCTGTAGCATAGACTTTCTTGGCTTTATACCGCTTTAATATTTCTGCCAGTCTTTCAGCACGAGCTATACCTGCTGCACTCAATTCAGGATCATCCGACTCATCTACTTTCTCTGCATGTCTAACCAGGACTATAGTATAGCCTCCGTACTTAGATTCCCATTTAATTTCTTTACCGTCAGATAATATTGCTGACTTTGCAGTTAAACTAATAATGGGACTTTCGTACTTCTCAGTCGGAAATGGTTTTGATGTTTTAAATACTAAAACGATCAGTAATAAAGCAGCAATAATAAATGATTGATGATTATACCTTAGCTGTTTCATTATCAAATATGTTGATGTTCACCTGGTTATGTAATAAGTCTTCAAATGTTTCTCTCTGCCTGATCAGGTAATCTTTTCCATTGTGAATTAACACTTCTGCCGGTCTTACCCTGGAATTATAGTTGGATGCCATAGTGAAGCAATAGGCTCCGGCATTGAGAAAACATAAGATATCATCTTCGTGTATCTGGGTAATCATACGGTTTACTCCAAATGTATCGGTCTCACAGATATACCCCACTACAGTATAAATTCTTTGCTTATCTATAGGATTTGAGATATTGAGTATAGTATGGTGCGCATCGTAAAACATGGGCCTGATAAAATGATTGAGCCCTGAGTCAACCCCTGCAAATACAGTAGATGTAGTTTGCTTAACAACATTTACCTTTACTAGAAAGAAGCCCGACTCACTTACCAGAAACTTACCCGGCTCAAACATAAGGGTAAGTTGCTTGCCATAATTAGCGCAGAACTTATTAAATCGCTCTGAGATCTTCTCACCTAACTCCTCAATGTCGGTCTGGATATCTTCATTTTTATAAGGCACTTTGAATCCACTACCGAAATCGAGATAATCCAAGTGTTTAAAATGTCTTGCTATTTTTAAGAGTATTTCTACACCCTGAAGAAAGACTTCTACATCCAGTATATCAGAACCGGTATGCATGTGCACACCTTCTATTTTAAGCTTCGTAGTATCTACTATCCTTAATACATGTGGCATCTGGTGTATGGAAATACCAAACTTGGAGTCAATATGCCCGGTAGATATTTTAGAATTACCACCTGCCATAATGTGTGGGTTGATCCGGATACACACCGGAAGGTCCGGATACATCGCTCCTATCTGTTCCAGGGTGGATATATTGTCAATATTGATCCTTACTCCAAATTCTATGGCCATTTCTATTTCTTCAATAGAAACACAATTGGGTGTATAGATTATCTCATGTGGAAAGAAACCGGCTTCTAATCCGAGCCTCACTTCCTGTATTGATACCGTATCTAATCCTGCACCTAAACTGCGGAAGTATTTCAGTACACTCAGGTTATTTAATGCTTTACAAGCGAAATTTATCTTTAAAGATGGTACATCAAATGCCTTGGAAAGCCTATCATATTGACGCTTCATTATAGCTGTATCATATACATATAATGGAGTATCATATTTCTTGCATAGTTGCAGAGGGTCAATCCCTCCTGTCATCTTGTAATTATCACCTGTTAAAATCATTTGTCTTATATTTTACCTAAAAAGTCAACAAAGGTATATTTTATAATAATCCTATCAACGTAAATTCCTTGATTTTGTGCCGTACCGAACCAACCATTTTGACTTTTTTGTTATCTTGTATACATAAGTCTGTTCACTAAATACTTAAAATGATGCATATGTGATAACTTTACCTGCTTAATGAACTCTAAATTTGATTAGTGAACAACTTATAAAAGCTTGTATAAAAGGTGACCCTGTCGCCCATAAAAGCTTATATGAAATGCACAGTAGCAGGATGTTCGCTATAGTCCACAGATATATAAAAGACCTGCAAATATCGGAAGACATACTGGTAGAAGGATTTGTAAAAGTATTCGGTAATTTATCCAAATTCAGGAATGACGGCCCATTTGAGGGGTGGATGAGAAGGATCTTTGTGAATGAATGCCTCATGTATTTAAGGAAGAATAATAAACTGAACTTCCAGGAGCTTACTCCCCAGGTGGAACTGACCAATTTTGTATTACCTGAAGAAGAAGCTTCCCCAATATTGAAACTGGTAGATTATCTACCCCTAGGATGTAAAACGGTTTTTAATCTGTATGTTTTTGAGGAACTTACCCATAAAGAAATAGCTGAGCAACTGGGTATCAGTATAAGTACCAGCAAGTCACAGTATCAATTGGCAAGAGTAAAACTATCTGAATTGTTAAGTAAATATAAAATATCTGACTATGAGTAAATTAGCTGTATTCCTGTTATTCGGTCCACTCATACTACTTATTGGTATTGTTACGAGGTATTTTTCACCCAAAAAAATCAATAATCTTTATGGTTACCGTACCAAAAGATCAATGAAAAATATGGATACCTGGCAGTTTGCGAATAACTATACCACCAATATCATTATAGTAAGTGGTCTGTTTACTACACTTATCCAGCTCATATTTTGGAGGTTTGAAGTAGAAGACTTCCTACTAATAAGTCTTACTGCTTTTGTTATGGGCCTGGGACTTAGTATTTTGCTTACTGAGAGAAAATTGAAGCAAACATTTGATGAAGAAGGAAATAGATTAAATCCTTAATAAGTTTAAGCTATGGATAAGGAGGATAAATTCTTACATAATCTGCGTAAGTCTGAGAAGTCGCAACACAAGGCTCCTTCTCAGCACGCCTGGGACAGGATCCATAAAAAGATGGAGAAGAAAAGATCAAAGCGATTCTTTAACCGTTCACTCTATTGGCAAGGTATTGCAGCTTCGTTTTTATTGATTTGTTTTGTATCAGTTATATACTATTTCTTTAATAAGTCTTTAAACAAGCCTGGTATTGCTCAATCTATTCCAAAAGAGATTGAATCAAAACCAATGCTTCAGGATAGTAAAAATAATGCTATCGCCAATAATGGGGCACCGGTAAGTCAATCTAAAAAGTCTTATTCTGAACCACCCGCGGTAAAAGAATTGAAAAAGGATGCAATTCCATCACCAAAAAAGATATACAGTATAACAAATAATAATAAAGCAGGAGAAGAACATACAGATCAAAGCATGAGTACGGCACCCATCGCCTATGATGCTCAAGTTAAACCTAAAGAAAAATCAATAGTGAGACCCTCTCCAGCTACTACTCAAAGTAAAATGGATGCAGGTAAAGAATCTAAAACTGCAGGTATTAACGGCTTTGATCTAATTCCTGATAATGCTTCAGGTCTATGGGCAGGTAAAATGAATAATGCTAATTATACGGCTTCATTGAAGAAAACTAATAATGCGTGGACCTTACTGGGCCAACATTCAAATAATAAAGGATCTACTCAAAAGATAATGATTGGCGAAGATGATTTAAGCATTCAGACCAATGAGGGTACCAAAAACTATATTTATAAAAACACCCAGGGTCACGAAGCACGCTTTGAAACCGGTAGCGATAGCGCTGATTATGTACTGATCAATTATGTAAACGACAAGTTGGAAATTTTCCAGTCAAGTGGTGGTATAATAAAGGACAGCAATAAAACCATCGCCAATCAATGGAAATTGGTTAAGTCTTATGAATGATCCTCTACCGAATCTTTATAAGGATGTCGAGGCAGCCATTCTACTTTTGGGTTCAAATAATCTAAAAGCGGTCTGAAAAACTTATTAGAGAAATTATTTCTGTGCTTCATATAACAATACATCTCAAAGGCCTCTGCACCAACAGAGCTCTTGATTTCTAAAGCAGTACGGGCGAAATTAATACAGTTAGATTTATGCCTGATGCCCACAGATATTATATCAAACAACATATTGAGGTAGAGTTGGGCATGTAGATTTTCCTTCTTGCTATAACCTAAGAAATGTGCCTCCAACTCTTTACCATTGATAATAGTGGTAAAAAAACCTACCAATGTTTCCTGATCATAATACCCGGTCATTTCGAACTTATCACCCAGCTGTTTTTTTAAACCTGTAAAATAGGAAGTATTCAAATTGACCACATTGAAACCGGCATTCTCAGCTACTTCAAGATACAACGAGTATAGATCAGCTTCATGGTTTTCTATTTCCATTAAAGTCAATACTCTTTTTGTTATATGGATAGCCTTTTTAAAAGCTCTTTTAGCTCTGATCCGGTATTTTGATTGAAGACTATCCAGGTAATCATCCATAGTACTCCACTCAGGCCGAACATTAAAAATCATGTTCGGTTGTATAGTAAATTCGTGATATTGTTTGTTAATAAGTGCTTCACACTTTGAATGGGTCTCCTCAAAGAAATCCTTGATAAGGCATACATTGCATTGCACACCATCAGCTTCCAGATCCTGTTGTATCTTATCTACGAGGTTCGATATGATATCACATTCTTCTTTTGGATCAACATATCCCGGTTTAAAATAAAAGCCATGCTCCCCGGTCAATAATAGATTACCACATACAAAAGTGTTGAACTCTACCTGTTTGACCAGTATCCCTTTAAAGAAATTATGAATGGTATTAAAAAAACAAGGACTGGAGACACTTTCTTTGTTGGCGATACTGTCATTAGCGTTAAAGTATTGAATCTGAAAATAAACAAGGCCTATTGCTTCTTTGTAATCATTAAATACAAGTGTATACCTGAATTGCATTCCCTGCGGAGGGTTTTCTTCAATAGCCAATAAAAACTCAGGAGACAACAATATATTCTCATCCTTTAATACAGACTTCCAGTCATCCTGAATATCAGCAATACTTTTAGCGGTCATATAAGAGGATACATGCTTTTGGGAAGAATGCTGCTTAGAAGTTAAAACTTGTAAAGTAGGTGCCATATTAAAGGAATGATCAACAGATTAAACTTAAAAGTATGAAGAATGTTCTGTCTGCATTTTTCATTTAAACACTAAAGTAAGCTATTTCTTAATTAGCTGGAATCCTTTTAAAAAAATATAGGAATTGTTTAACATTCAGTTTTGGGTCAAAATACTAAAATACACTCATGAACTCCATTTCAAGTTTTAATCTATAGGCGAGTATGGGACGGGTATATGGCGGGTATAGGGCGGGTAATAGGCGGGTAAGAAATTCTTACCCGCCTATTACCCGCCCTATACCCGCCATATACCCGTCCCATACTCGCCTTATCAGTTTAGTTAGGTTTTATTGGGATTAATATTTGCAAGGATGATTACTAAGTGATTTTTGTGCTCGAATATATCCGATCTAAATCAATGGTTAAATATGGCTATTAAGCAAAAGATCAGCATCTTATTAGAATAATTCATAATATCTTTTGATCTTTGTTTATACCTTTGTAAGCTTAAACACATAACCCATGAAATCACTAGCAACCGCAGTATCTATTTTAGTACTCCTATCATCTTGCGTATCCAGCAAAAAGTTTGACAAACTCCTTTTTGAAAAGAACCAGGTTCAGTATAATTATGACCAATTGTTGTATGTACATGAGCAGAATAAGAAACTGTCAATGAGCAATGACAGTCTCCAACAGGCACTCAATAAAGCCAATAATGAGCTCAAATCTTCTAAAGAAGGTCAGGCATCCATACAGGTGTCTTTTAATGACGTAACCAAAAGATATAACAAGCTGGTAGAACAAAATAAGCAAATCACCAATACCAGTTCTGATCAGAGAAATAAACTCATGACTGAGCTGGGAGCTAAAGACCAACTATTGGATCAAAGAGAAAAACAACTCGATAGCCTGAGCAGTGTAATGACGAGTAAACAGAAGGCTCTGGAACTGGCGACGAAAGATGTAAATGACAGAGAACAAAAACTGAAAGATTTACAATCTATATTGGATCAAAAAGATAAATCACTTAATGGTCTGCAGGCAAGTTTAAAAGCAGCTTTATCTGGCTTTTCACCAGCTGACCTGAGCATTGTACAGAAAGATGGAAAACTCTATACTACTCTGAGCCAGGACCTGTTATTTGCCAGTGGCAGTAAATGGATAGGAGCAAAAGGTCTGGAAGCATTAAAGAAATTTGGCCAGGTTATAAAGAATAACCAGGATATAGAAATCAATGTGGAAGGACATACTGACACAGATGGAACCGAGGAACTAAACTGGAACCTAAGTGCCGATAGGGCCATTGCAGTATCTAAGGTATTAATCGGAGAAGGTGTTGACGGTAAAAAGATTGTAGCATCCGGCAGAGCATTTTATGTGCCTTTATCTCCAAACGATACTAAAGAAGGTAAAGCTAAAAACCGAAGAACCGAGATCATACTTTCACCTAAACTAAACACGTTATACAATCTGATATCCCAATAGTAATATGCGATTATTTGGTCAGATTGTTTTCCTGATTTGGGCAAGTGTCAACTTACAGGCTCAAGAAGACTGGTGTACACCCGGACATGGTGACATTCCTAAAATCAAGAATACAAGCCTGATTAAACCCAGGTCTGTACTTACCATTCCCATTGTATTCCACATTGTCTGGTTTGACAACAGTGATAATATTTCTGATGAGAGGATTCAAAGCCAACTGGATGTTTTGAACACTGATTACCGTAAATTAAACTCAGACTTGCAATTTGTACCAGATAAGTTTAAAAACTTAAGTGCCGATATGGAAATTGAATTCTGTCTGGCATCTATAGATCCAAACGGTTTTCCTACCAGCGGTATAACTCGAAATATGACCACGGTAGAAAATATAGGTACAGAAAATACAGTTACAGCTCCTTACTATTCAAAAATAAAATATACAAGCCTGGGAGGTGTGGATGGCTGGGACAATGAAAAATATTTAAATGTTTGGGTCGGTAAATTCCAGGAAAATGGTGGTTATTTAGGACAGTCCACTTACCCATGGAAAGGTCTTAAATCTGAGGACGGGATACGTATAGATCCTAATTATGTCGGAGTACATTGTATAAATGCACTTAAAAAGAAATATTCATATGGGCGAACACTAACTCATGAAATAGGTCATTATCTTGGCCTATTGCATCCATGGGACACCAGTGTATGTGAGATAGGTGACCTTGTAGCAGATACTCCTCCTCAGAAAGAAGTCTATTATGGTTGTCCGGGAGAAATAACTGAGGAAGCATGTATGTCCATACCAATGACCATGAATTTTTTAGAATATACGGATGACCGGTGTATGGCCATGTTCACTAAAGGTCAAAAAGCAAGAGTCGACAGTATATTAAGTATTTATAGACCACTTCTGTTAACCCAGAATATACCATGTAATACCAAAACTAAAGATTCTGTATTAACCGAAGCTAACGTAAAGATATATCCTAATCCCACTAGTACTTGTCTTGTTTTAGAACTAGGCATAGAAGATTTAAAAGAAGTACAACTTCAAATCTGGGATATATCTGCCAGGTTAATTTATAATGAGACCATGCCCGCTATAGCGATTAGGCCTATTGAGATAGGTTTTGTTCCCAAGGGAATGTATATCATGAAGATAATAAGCGGGAGCCAATCAATTACCAGGAAAATCATGGTAATTTAAGAAAGATTAAAGTATTTGAAATTGTTCTATCTCAACAAGATCATTAGAAAAACGTAGCGTCCTGGTTACTCTTCCGGTAGGGCACATTAATAAAGTCAAGGGAAGATGGTTTCACCCTCAAATAGAAACTATAAGTACCTCTGTCCGGTTGCCAGTTCATCCCCATTTCCCAGCAATGCAAGTCGCGGTAAAAACCAAAATCAGGATAAGTAAGCTTTTTACTTATTAAGTCATAACCTATCCGGCCCACATCAATTTTCCAGCCTTTACTGATAGGTATGCTTCCGTTCATGTCTATATTATGTTCTGAAACTACTACTGTATCTCCCTTGAATGCCGGAAATACAGTCAGGTTAAAAGTATGCTGAATAAACATGTTTTCGAATAACTCCTGCATAGCTGATTTCCCGATCGGAGTAGGACTAGGGCCTGGTTTTTTGGATGAGCTTTCAAATATCTGTTTCATTGTTAAGGAAGTATTGAACCTGAAACTGGCAGAAACAAATCGCAATAACTTACCTTTTGTTTTATAATAGAAAGTATTAATTGATCTTCCATTTTTATCTTTATCGTAGGGATCAAAACTTCCACTGATGGTAAGCGTCGTAAGACCTTTAAAAAACCTGGCGGTACCGCTATAATTGATCCTGCTCCACTTTAGTGAATCGGCAGAAAAGTTATAATTACCACTGATGTTTATATTATCAAATATCTTAAACTTCTTAACTGTAGAGTCGCGTTTGCTATAGTACTTCCCCTCAAATATGTTATTCAAGCCATAGTTAAGGCTGAGCGCTTGCCCTGAATTAGGAGGCCCACCAAAAACACTAGTTTCAAATACCGAATACGCTTGAGGTACATTAAATGCCGGCCTGCTGTCTGAATCAACATACTTAAATATGCGCGTATCCGTATTATATGCCGGAGAATAATTCATAGAAATACTAGGCTTAATAACATGCCTTAAACCTCTTATAAGTCCCTTTTTCATTTGGATAGTACCAAATATTTGTGTGTTAAGGCTTAGAGAAGCAGACACAGTTCTAAAAGGAAGAAAGCCATTCACCCGGTTTGATACTATCTTACCATATGTATAATTGTACTGATAATCGATCGTATCTCCCACTGAATTCTTAATAGGTACAGTATCAACAATGAGAGATGGATCAAAATTCTTCTCTACATGATCAAAATTCCAGACTTCTTCATATCTCACACTGGGGGATATATTAAAATACTTAAAGACATTAGTATTATAACTGGTACTAAAACTCTGCCGTACTCCATACTTAAGATCTTTTAAAGATTGAGAAGTAAACAGGGTTGTATCCTTTGTCTTAAGTTCATTCCTGGCTGAGGCATCATATGTAAAATATATTTTCTCATACCAGGGTTCTTTGCCTATTGCTCCTTCTTTACTCTTAAAAGGATAAATACTTCCTGTTTGAAACCCTAATACCGGGAAGTTAATCAATACATCCCGGGTATTGGTATTTTGAGAGTGAGATAGGGATGCTGTCAATTGAGAACTAGTCCCGGTAAATCGTTTGGTAAAATTCAGGTTGGAGCTTAGTGAATTGGTCAATACACTCTGTGCATCATTATAATTTGTCCTTTGGAAATTATTGGACTCTATGTTCAGGTTCCCGCCAAATTGTATTGAGGGATTAGCTTTAGCATCCTGGTTATGGCTCCACCTAATGGAATACGATTTATTACTTTCTATCTCTGTAGAGCCAGGTATTTCATTTACTCTGTTAGAATATGCCAGGTTTACATTACCATTATATTTATAACGCTTAGTGTATCTAACCTGGGAATTCAGTGCCCAGGATCCTCTGAAATATATATCACCCGTCAACCTTACATCCATATATTGGCTAACCGGGAAATAATAACCAATATCTCTAAGTCCGAATCCCCAGGTTTCTGAGTTTTCATAATCACGGGGTAGTATTAATCCGGCTCTTTGTCCTCTGGCAAGTGGAAAAAAGGCAAATGGTAATACTAAAGGTGTGGGTACATCACCGATCATTAATACTGAAGGACCCACTACAGCCAGTTTATTAGGTACTACTTTCTGGGTCTTACTATATATGCCATAATGTGGTATAGGAGCATCGCAGGTAGTGATGATGGCATTTTTATTATAGACATAATTATCCTTTTTAAGTGTATCGGTAGTGGTAATGAACTTGGCTTTACTACCTAAGACATAAATGTCGTTTTCTTTGGTAGTAACATCATATACTATGCCCTTTTTAGTCTTAAAATTGTATTTTAGTTCACGGGCCTTAAACTTCTGCTGTCCATCATCAAACTCGGGTTTCCCTGCCAGCGTTCCTGAACTGTCCGGTCTTCCATTAGCATGCAAAAGATTAGAGTTCCAGTCAAAAACTATATAATCGGCCTTTAAGTCTATGGTTTTATACTTTACTTCAGCATTCTTTATTAGGTGTATTTTTTTGTCTTTAAGTTCATACCACATGGTATCAGTGGCCGAACAATCTACTTCTGCATCCAGGGAATCTTTAGAAAGTTTAAAATCGGTATAACTGACATATACCGAATCGCGCTTGGGTACAATAATAGTATCATTTTGAGCAATTACCAGCTGGCCAAATAACAATAAAACAATAACTGTATAAAATATTTTTGAATTCAATAGAGTTTTACCTTAACTTTGTTACAAATTACATTTTATTGTAATACGAATACCTTTTCCCATGCAAACCTGGCACAAACCTATAACGAATCTATTTGGCATATGTAGGCCTTCTTTTGTTATCTTTAACATATTGTTACTGATATCCTTTAGTGCTTCAGCCCAGAATCGTTCCTCAGCTTCAAAGCACAAATCTACACAGTCTGAAGCCAAAGTAAAAAAGAAAAATCAAATAAGAACTGTAGTAATTGATGCCGGTCATGGAGGACATGATCCGGGTACAGTCAATTTCGGCAAGAAAGAAAAAGATGTAACCCTGGGAATTGCCCTTAAAACCGGAGAACTGATAAAAAAGCTGTTTCCTGATATCAAGGTTATCTACACCCGGGAGACTGACGAATTTATTGAACTTAAGCAAAGGGCCAACATAGCAAACCAGGCAAAGGCAGACCTCTTTATTTCTATACATTGTAATGCTATCACCACCAACCAGGAGAATTTCTACGGCATAGAAACCTATGTTCAGGATCCAAAAGTGGAAGGTTATAACCTGGATATCGCCAAGAGAGAAAACAGTGCTATATTATTGGAAGATAACTACCAGAGAGATTATGAGGGTTTTGACCCTAACGCTCCGGAAACCCATATATTACTTTCTATGTTTCAAAACGCTTACCTTGATCAGAGTATTAAATTTGCCCAGGCAGTAGAATACGAAGTAAGCGATTATGCAAAGCGGAAAAGCAGAGGGGTAAAACAAGCCGGCTTTCTTGTTTTAAAGGCGACTACTATGCCAAGTGTATTAATAGAAACCGGTTTTTTATCCAACGATAATGAAAGTAAGTTTTTGCACAGTACTACCGGCCAGGAAAAAATAGCCACCGCAATCATGAGAGCTTTCTACAGGTACAAGCAGTGTATAGAGAATGATCAGACTGTAATGGCTTGTAAGAATATTCCAAATTGTCCTTTTACAACAGTTAAGCCGGAAGAAAAAGTATGTCTGAAACCAGATATTACCTTCAGGTTGCAGCTAATGGCCAGTCCTGATCTGATTGACACAACCAGCGGAATGTGGAAACAAGTATCAAAACTCGAAATAGTAAAAGAGGGCAATTATTATAAATACCTGTCTCGTCCTTTCCCGGCAATAACTCAAATTAATAATGAAAAGGAGCGATTAAAGAAAGCAGGGTTTGCAGATATGTTTACCGTAGCTTATGAGAATGGTACTAAAATTCCGTTGGATGAAGCTCAAAAGAAGTTACAAATACCCAAATAAAATATTTTGTAATGGGGGATTATCATATCTTTGGCCCTTCTAAGTCTGAATAGGTAGTATGTCAAATGAAATAAAAATAGGTATACTGGCAACAGCTGCTATACTCATCAGTATATTCGGTTATAAATTCCTGAAAGGCCATAATGTCTTTGGCAATTCTAATGAGTTCTATGTTGAATATAAAGTTGTAGATCAATTAACTAAATCTTCCCCCGTCTTTATAAGTGGTTTTCAGGTAGGTGTAGTAAGAAATATCTATATCAAACCCGAAGATCAGCTAAGCATTGTAGTTGTCCTGGAAATTAATCCGGAAATCTCAATACCCAAAAATACAGTTGCGGCCATTAGACCCAGTGGTATAGTAGGTGGTAAAATTGTAGAACTGATATTTGACAAGCCGTGTGCAGGAGATAACTGTGCCAAATCAGGTGATTACTTAAAAGGAGTTAACCAGGGTTACCTGGATGCAATGGTAGGTAAGGAGCAATTAAACTCCTACCTGAAAGTTCTAAAAGAAGGTCTTGTAGGTATTTATGATACACTGGCAGCCAAGGCTGAAGGACCGGATGGCCAGAATCAACTGCAAAAAACAATAAAGGATATCAATGTCATAGTACAGAATCTTAAAACTTCTACTAATAACATCAGGATTATCACAGATGCCACCGCCAACTCTTTTCCTTCTATTATGGGCAACCTGGATGGCATTACAAAAAACCTGAAAACCAATAACGATAAGATAAGTGCTATCATTAAAAATACCGAAGCTATAACCAGCAACTTCCAGAAAGTTGACATCGCTAAGACGAATGAGAGTGTCCAACTTACCCTTAAAAACCTGGATAATACTTTAAGTTCAACACAAGTGGCAATGGCAGATCTTAAGAAAATAACATCTGAGATTAATAGCGGTAGCGGTACAATGGGGAAACTTATTAAGGACCCTCAACTGTATGATAACTTAAATCATACTTCAAAAAACCTCGACCTTTTGCTACAAGACTTTAGATTAAACCCTAAAAGATATGTCAATGTATCTGTCTTTGGCAAGAAACAAAAGGATTATGCAGTACCCGAAAAGGATCCTGCTTATATAGGATTACCTAAGAACTAGAGTACTCTATATTATACAATATTCACTTCAGGGCTAAGTTCAATATCAAAATGATCTTTAATATCTGAGATGATCTCCATGGCAAGGGTGTATATTTCATTCCCGGTAGCATTTCCATAATTCACTAATACAAGTGCCTGTTTTACATGTGAACCGGTATTACCGATACGTTTACCTTTCCATCCTCTTTTCTCAATTAACCAGCCCGCTGGAATCTTCACTTTCCCATTTTCAAGTGGATAGAAAGGAATATCAATGTATCTCTTTTGTATCGATTCCAGGGTAGTTCTGTCTACTTCCGGGTTCTTAAAAAAGCTTCCTGCATTACCTAATTCTTTAGGATCAGGAAGTTTAGATCTCCTGATTGCTATAACTGCGTTACTGATATCCCTTATCGAAGGATCTACAATTCTAAGCTTTTCCAGTTCTTCTTGCAAAGCTGCGTAACTGGATTTGATCGCATGATCTTTTAGGCTTAATTTTAAACTAACTGAACTAATACAAAGTTTTCCTTTCAATTTATGTTTAAATATACTGTCCCGGTATCCAAACATACAGGCATTATGATCATAACTAAGCTTTTCTCCAGTTTCCAGATGTATAGCTTCTAATGAGACAAAACAGCTTTCTACTTCTACTCCGTATGCACCTATATTTTGCATAGGGGCCGCACCTACAGTACCCGGAATCAATGACAGATTCTCTAAACCTCCATAATTTCTTTCAAGGGTCCAAAGCACCAGTTCATGCCAGTTAACTCCACTACCCACTTTAATTTGCACATCAGTAGCTGATTGATCCAGGATTTCTATCCCGGCTATTTCATTTTTGATGATACAATACGCTGGGTCCTTAGTAAATAAGATATTACTGCCACCACCTAGGACATATAAAGGCAGTTTTGCTTCTTCTTTAATCTTTAATATATCCTCTGCACTATTGGCAATCCCTATTTGAGCAGCAATTACAGGAAGTCCAAAAGTATTATAAGACTGAAGCGATATACTATTTTCCAGCATCCTTAATCACATTTTCAGGCACTAATACGATGTCGTAGCCCCAATATCCTTTCTTAACCGGAAGATCGATGGTTTTACCTTTATCCGAATTCTGCAGCCATTCTTTGGTACTTTTTAATCTGATACTTTCAGAGTTGCCTGTGTTGAGATATATTAAAAAGTAAGTGGGGGTAAATTTCTCCATTTTAGTTTGTCCAAAAGGCTTTGAATAAACAGGCACTTGTCTTAGAAAGGTAAATTGCTTAATCCTCGGAGTTTCTTCAGCTAAATACCGGTTTGTTTTTGCTGCTATTACAGGAACAAATAATACTCCAATAAAAAAGCAAAACAGTACAGTCTGTATACGAGTCAAATTATCACCCTTATCCGTTCTTGAGAAAAACAAACCTGCCAGGATCCCAATCCCACCACCTATAGCTGCAGCTATTAATAATAACTTCTTTATGTTCAATGTATTATCAAAATAAGCATACTCTGTAGCGTATAACCAACCCAACATGATTAAAGCAACGCCACCTAAAATACCGATCAGTTTATTATGCATAAGCCTTATTAGATTTAGTGGTTATCAAACTGTAATTTAGCTAAACTATGATAAAGTCCATTAATATTATTAAAAAGTTCCTCATGTGTACCCTTCTCAATAATATGACCTCCCTCGAGTACATATATCTGATCAACATTTCGCACTGTCGCTAAACGATGGGCAATTATTATGGAAGTTCTGTCCTTCATTAACTCTTCAAGAGCTGCCTGAACTAATTTCTCCGATTCAGCATCCAGTGAAGAAGTAGCTTCATCCAGTATTAAAATAGAAGGGTTTTTTAATATAGCCCGGGCTATTGCTATTCTTTGTCTTTGCCCCCCGGAGAGTTTAATTCCACGTTCCCCTACCATTGTTTCAAATCTTTCAGGAAAGTGATCTATAAATTCCAGGCAATAAGATCTCCTGGCAGCATCTTCCATTTCAGCATCTGTAGCATCAGGCTTTCCGTATATAATGTTGTCTTTTATGCTACCCCCAAACAGCATAATCTCCTGGGGTACTATTGCAAGGTTCTCTCTGAATTGGGTTATATTGGAAGAATTGATGTCCTTCCCATCTACCAGTATTTGACCCTGGTTTACTTGGTAAAAGCGCATCAGTAATTGTACTATAGTAGATTTACCGGCACCACTGGAACCCACCAAAGCTATCTTTTGACCTTTTTTAATAGAGAAATCTATATCCGCTAATACTACCACATCTGCTCTTGAAGGATATGAAAACCCAACGTTCTTAAACTGAATATCTCCGGCTATGGGATGTTTTACCGATCTATCCTCATTGACATTCACTTCTGTTGTCATATCAAGCAATTCCACAATCCTTTCTGAGGATCCTATTGCCCTCATTAACTGGGTATATAAATCTCCCAGGCTACCAATTGAACCACCAATGATACCGGTAATAACTATAAATGAAACCAGGTCACCTGTACTAATAATACCAGCTTGTAACATACCCGCCCCTTTCCAGAACACAAAAAAGATGGCCCCAAACAATATAGCAATAATGAATGCAAGAAAGGCACCTCTCCATCTGCCATAAGACATAGAGATATTAACCACCCGGTCAATGGATGCGTTATAGCGTTTAGACTCAAACCACTCATTGGTAAAAGCTTTTACAGCAGCGATAGATTGTAATGACTCATCCAGAATTACATTCGTCTTACCTAGTTCATCCTGTCTCTTTTTGGAGAACCGTTTAATAAACCTGCCAAATACAATAGCCACAATCACAATAACCGGAAATGTAGCAAACATGACCATAGAAAGCTTAGGCGTATTGATTAAGAGATAAGATATTCCCACTAAAAGCACAATAATCTGCCTGATAAACTCAGCCATATGAATACTCAATGCATCTTGCAATTGCTGTACATCATTGGTAGTTCTGCTGGTAAGGTCCCCTACCCTGTTACTCTCAAAGAAAGTAATCGGAAAAGAAATGATCTTTTCAAACAAGGTCTTGCGTATATCGGCCATACTCTTTTCACTTACATAAGTAAAAATTAAAACCCTTATATAAGATACAAAACTCTGGATAACCAATATAACCAATAAGCCAATGCCGACATCATCTAAGGACCAACCGTATTTTGACTTTCCTTGCGCAATATCAATAAGCGTTCCTGATGAAATCGGGAATATCATAAATACCAGGCTGGAGAGTGTTAGCAGGAAGAAGCCAATTACCATATACCAGGTATAAGGCCTTAAAAACCTGAATATCTTTAGAGATTTTCTAAAAGCAGCTTTAGAAAATACCGGTTTGGCGCTTTCTATATCCTCATTAGATTTATTTCTTCTTAATCCCATTGATTCATTTAGTTAGGGACACAAAGGTACACAATGGATAAATAGAAGAATATTAATTAATAACTAAACTAGGTGGAAGGTGGAGGGTGAGGTGGAGGATGAGGTTAAGCGTGTGTAAGTTTAAATTAATTAAACTTATGAGTTTAAAATTCTTAGTATAAACTTATAACTTAACTCAATTCTTCTTCTAAATACTTAAGTTTAACCTAAACCTTAAGCTCTCTCATGTTTAGAATAATTCTCAGGACTACATATTATTAATTTAATTATAATAATAATGAACAGCAATTGATTATTTTCGTATATCAAGATTCAATTCATTTTTAATATATATAAGTGATCACTGATGAGCAAGAAATCCAAACCGCTTAACACTAAAAATCAAAATGCACCAAAGAAAGTAAATAGCACTTTCAACTTGTTTTCAAAGAAACAATTAATGCCATTGGGTGTCGCTTTATTACTAGCAATCATTGCTTTCTCACCATCTTTAAAGAACAAATTTGTGAATTGGGATGATGATGTCAATGTACTTGAAAACAAATCAATTTATGAACTGAACTGGGCCAATGTAAAGCAGATTTTTAAAGAGGATGTAATAGGTAACTATAATCCACTACCCATTCTGACCTTTGCTATTGAGCATCATTATGTCGATAAAATACCCAATAAGTTTGATCATCCGTGGATCTTCCATTTCAATAATCTTCTTCTTCATCTTTTATGTATATTCTTCGCTTTTCTTATAGTAAGTGAATTGGGGCTAAGTCCCTGGGCAGCCGGTATTGTAGCTATTCTATTTGCTATCCATCCCATGCGGGTAGAGTCTGTAGCCTGGATTACAGAACGTAAAGACGTATTGTTCGGAGCATTTTATTTATGGGCACTTTGGCTCTATGTAAAGTGGGTGAAAAACCCCAAACGTAAGTCTTTGCATATTTGGATAGTCTGTTTATTTGCTTTATCCCTATTCTCTAAAATACAGGCGGTAAGTTTGCCATTAAGTATGCTGGCAGTTGACTATTTAATGAAAAGACCCTTGACCTGGAGATTAGTGGTGGAAAAGATTCCTTATTTTCTCTTATCCCTTCTCTTTGGTCTTATAGGAGTGTATATGCTAAAAGCAAATAACTCACTCGAAGATTCCACACATTATAACTTAATCGGAAGATTATGCATAGGCGCATTTTCATTTATTGTTTACCTTATTAAATGGATATTACCTTATAGAATGTCACCCTTATATGCCTATCCGCAATCCATTGACTGGTCGATTTATGCAGCTGTACTTCCCGCTCTGATGGTGATTGGCTTAATCTATTATTTATGGAAAAAAGATAAAAAGGAATGGGCATTTGCACTTATCTTTTTCGTGGTGAACGTAGCTTTTGTGTTACAGATATTAGGAGCAGGGCAAGGATTTTTGGCAGACCGGTTTACTTATATACCCTACCTCGGTTTGTTTTTTGGAATGGGCTATACTTATGATCAATATAAGAATATCCCGGCATGGAAAACTGCACTGCCTATTGGCCTATTTGTTTACCTGGGTATATTTCTGTTTATGACCATGTCTCAGGTAAAGATATGGGAAAATGGTGAAACACTCTGGACACATGTAATGAAATATGAGACAAAAACACCTCTTCCTTTTTCTAACAGAGCCATGTACTATAGAGGTATAAAAGAATATGATAAAGCACTTTACGATTTCAATAAAGCACTCTCTATAAAGCCACAGGGAAGTACTTACAACTCTATCGGTAAAATGTATTTTGATCAGGGCAAGAACAAAGAGGCTTTTGATAATTATAAAAAAGCAATCGAACTGGATAAAACCAAGGGTGAGTTCTTTATTAATATGGGAGCTTCTATGGCCCTGGATGGTCAATATGATAAAGCACTGCAAGCCATGAATGAAGGTATCAAATTAGAGCCGGATAACTTAAATGGGTACCTGAACAGATCATTACTCCATTATACCATGCAAAACTATGAGTTAGCAATACTGGATCATTCTGAATATCTAAGACTTGATCCTTCAAAATACGAAATGTATTATGAAAGAGGGATTTGCAAAGCTGCATTAAAGAAATATGATGAGGCCGTAATGGATTTTGATAAAGCCCTGGATTTTGAAAAAAGAGATCTGTTTTATTTAGAAAGAGGTAAAGCATATTTTATGTTAGGTAAAAAAGATATGGCAAAACAAGATATGAGAACAGCACAAAGCATGGGAATGCAAATTCCTGATGGTATATTACAACAAGTAGGACTTAAATAGCATTTTATATAAAAAAACGACAATGAGAAAAATCCTGATTACTCTTTTAGCCTGTTTAGTATTTAATAGTATTGATATAATTGCTCAAAATAATGAACACGTTCCAGGTCAACTCTTAATCAAGTTAACCGGATCAAATGCAACTCAAAAACTGCAAAGAGATCTATCCATTATAGACAATCATTATACCGGCTTCAAATGGGAAAAACAAGTTTCCAGGGTATTGAATGTATGGTTAATGAGTTTTGATGCAAAAGCTATAGATGAAAATGCTTTACTACGAGCAGTAAAACAACATCAGAATGTACTGGAAGCTCAGTTTAACCACACTATAAAACAAAGAGATACAGCACCCAATGACCCCTCCTTAGGAAGTCAATGGCAATGGATCAATACCGGTGCCTCGGGGGGAGTGGCAGATGCAGATGTGGATGCCGAAAAAGCCTGGGATATTACCACCGGCGGACTTACCGCTGCAGGTGATACCATTGTAGTATGTGTAGTAGATGATGGTACTGCACTAACTCACCCGGATCTAAAAGCCAATTTATTTAAAAACTGGGGAGAAATACCCAATGACGGAATAGACAATGACGGTAATGGATATATAGATGATTTTGATGGTTGGAATATCAACAGCCTGGACGATGCAGTAGGCAATGGCGGACATGGAGTGAATGTAGATGGTATGATCGGTGCAGTAGGTAACAATGGAATCGGTGTAACCGGTATAAACTGGCACGTTAAAATAATGACTGTAAGATATGGTGGATTAACAGAATCAGAAGTGATAACTTCCTATGATTATCCATTGATCATGCGTAGATTGTACAATAATACCCAGGGCAAAAAAGGAGCATTTGTTGTAGCTACCAATTCCAGCTGGGGAATTGATAATGCAAACCCGGTTGATTATCCACTATGGTGTTCATTTTATGATACATTGGGTGTAGTAGGTATATTAAGCTGTGGCGCCACTACCAATAATACTGCAAATGTAGATGTGGTTGGTGATATGCCAACCGCATGTCCAAGTGATTATATGGTATCAGTAGGTAGAACAGGTAGCAGCGATCAATCACAGGGAGGTTATGGTGTTACGCAGGTAGACCTGGGAGCTCCGGGTATTAATATCTATACCACGGCAGCTAACAATTATACATTTACTTCCGGAACATCCTTTGCATCTCCCCTTGTAGCAGGAATAATAGCATTGATGTATTCGGCACCTTGTGTAAACTTTTCAAATCTTACTCATTTAAGTCCAGGACAGGCAGCGTTGTTAATAAAACAATATTTATTGGCCGGTGTAGATAAAATCCCCGGATTTGAAACTAAATATCTTACTGGTGGAAGAGCCAATGCCTATGGGGCCATACAGGAATTATT
>Ga0193744_1000163_pt1 | contig 21236 bp, 14 predicted proteins | sample L1a1metaG_FD_143056 | JGI IMG/M metagenome (GOLD analysis project Ga0193744, IMG submission 143056) | Soil microbial communities from a riparian zone of the East river system, Colorado, United States - L1a1 | ecosystem: Environmental > Terrestrial > Soil > Riparian zone | place: USA: East River...
GTCGTCTACAATATTCACACTATTTGCTTCAGACAACATGCCACCTCCGTTACCGTATATTTTAATTTGTTTAGGATTAATAGAAGCAGGATCGATACCAAGGGTATTCTTAAAATAATTATAATCTAGTTTATATATACCATCAGCATTAATTGATAGTTTATAATTCTCACCTTTAGACAAAACAGATGTAAGGGTCCAATCACCTCTGGTATTAGCTATCGGTTTAGGAATAAAACTATATTCCAGTCTATATGATACCAGCTTTTCCCAACCTGTGGCAGATTTTCTGATAGGAATAAAAGAGATAATACCCACAGCTTTTCTTGCAGCAATGGCCACTTCTGTTTTTATGCCAAAGTCTTTAGGGAAAGTTTTTTCATTGAGCTTTATACTTATAGGAAAGGCTTCCCATTTTGTATCCAGAAAACTACAATTTAATTCACCCCTTGAAGGAAGATCTACCTGGATAGATTGTATGGGCCAATCAGGATACAAGTCTGATACAATACATTTCTCACAAGGCCAGCTTAAATAGACTTTGCCCCCGGGAGTAGATTGTTGTTTAACTGCATCACCCCAAATAATGGTCCCGGAGATGCTTGTAGTTTGAGTATAAGAAGGTAAAACCCAGATCAAACAAATGATCAAGAACGTATTTTTCATATTTAATGACTGTTTTGAAGTAGAGCTTCTCCTATACGTTTGGTTTTTTGATTTTGATAGAATCGTTATGAAAACGTTAATAAGAAAATAGTATTGTTTATGTATCTTAATTTATTACTTTTACGTTAGAGTCTGGTTAGCTTATGGTTTCAAAAGTACTAAAATTCATCTTAATTTGTATCAATTTCCTTTATTTAGGAGATGTAATATATGCACAGGACCCCGTATATAGCCAATTCTATGCTTCTCCTTTGCAGTTGAACCCGGCATTTGCAGGTAATACTTATAATCCTTTTTTAGCTTTCCAGTACAGGAACCAATGGCCCACTTTAAATGCGTATGTTACTTATTCAGCTTCATATGATCAGTCAATAAGTGATTTAAACATAGGAACAGGCTTGTCATTATTGTCAGATGACGCTGGTGGGGGTATCTATAAAACCAACCAGGCTTCAGCTTTTTTTAGCTATAATATTGAAATCAATAATAATTTTCATTCTAAAATAGGAGTGGAAGCTGGATATATACAAACTCAGCTCAACTGGGATAAGTTAATATTTCTGGATCAATTAGATCCGAGATACGGTACTTTGGACGCTTCCGGTAAACCAAATTTTTCTAATGAAAAGAGACCGGATGATCTGACAAAAGGGGTTTTAGATTTTGGAGCAGGTATATTAGTATATAGCAATACAGCCTATTTTGGCTTTTCTGCTAAACATATTACTTCACCTGATGTAAGTTTATACAGTAAAAACAACAACCTGTTTATAGGCCTTCCAACCCGTTTGACCCTACATACAGGTATGCAAATTAATATAGATAATAACTCTCACAATACTGCATTCGTATCTCCCAACGTTATGTATGTGCAGCAAGGGGAATTTTCTCAGGTGAATGGGGGAGCATATTTCGGATTTGATAATATATTTGCAGGAGGGTGGTATAGATATGCAGGAAAAAACTCTGATGCATTAATAGGGTTAATAGGTTTTCAAAAGGATATTTTTAAAATAGGTTACTCTTATGATATTACATTATCCGGCTTATCTGGTAATTCCGGAGGTAGTCATGAGTTATCCTTAACCTTGAATTTTGATAATACCGAAGGTGCAAAAAGGAAAAGGAGAATGAAAGATATGCAGGATTGTTTTAAAATGTTTAGATAGTTGAACTGTTAAAGTCTGAGAATATTATATAAAAATTTACATAGAAGCTGTTTTATTTCAGCCAAATATTTAATTTTGTCCCTTATCTTAAAAAAAGCTTAGTAATCGATTATGAAAAATGCGTTAAAACTAACCTTCTTTATGCTATTGGCATGTGTGGTTTTACCATCATGTAGCAAGAAAGAAAAGTCCAGAACTATAGGCTGGAATTATAACGATCAAAAGTGGGGTGGCTTTGAAAAACTTGACTATGAAGGACAGGCAACTGGTCCTAATCTGGTTCTAATTCAAGGTGGTACATTCACGATGGGTTTAACCCAGCAAGATGTTACGTATGAATGGAATAACATACCAAGAAGAGTTACGGTATCTTCATTTTATATGGATGAAACAGAAGTAGCTAATATTGATTATCGTTTCTATTTATTCCTTTTGAATAATACTTTTGGTGAGTCTTATCCTGAAGTTTATACAAAAGCTCTACCGGACACATTAGTCTGGAGAGAAGAATTAGCGTATAATGAGCCTTACGTAGAAACCTATTTCCGTTATCCTGCTTATGATGACTATCCGGTTGTAGGTATTAACTGGATCCAGGCAAATGAATATTGCAAGTGGAGAACAGACAGAGTAAATGAAATGATTCTGATAGAAAGAGGTGTCTTAAATCCAAATCCAGATCAAAAAGATTCTGATAACTTTAATACTGAAGCTTATTTAGCTGGACAATACCAGGGAAGCGTAAAGAAGAATTTAAAAGATCTTCGTAGTGGTGGAGAACGCCCTGTACGTTTTGAAGATGGTATTATGCTTCCGGCTTACCGACTTCCAACTGAAGCTGAGTGGGAATATGCTGCTTTGGGTCTTATCGGAAACCAGGTGACTGAAAAAGATGAAGTAATTTCAGACAGAAGGATTTATCCTTGGAACGGAAATACAGTTCGTTACCAAAAACGTAATAAGTATCAGGGTGAAATCCTTGCTAACTTTAAGCGTTCTGGTGGAGACTACATGGGTATGGCTGGAAAATTGAATGATAAAGCTGCAATCCCTTGTGAAGTAACTAAGTTTTTACCGAATGATTTTGGACTATATAATATGGCAGGTAACGTTAATGAGTGGACATTAGATGTTTATCGTCCCCTTACTGCGACTACTATCAGAGACTTTGAAGGTCAGGATCTTAACTCTTTCAGGGGTAATAAGTTCATGACCAAAATGTTGGATGAAAATGGTAAACCTGTTGAGAAAGATAGTTTAGGAAGATTAAAGTATAGACCGGTTACAGATGATGAAGCTGCAATTAGAGATAACTATAAGAGAGGAACAGTTTATAACTATCTTGATGGTGACTCAACTTCAGCCGCAACTTATGAAACTGGTAAATCTTTGATTAGCGATAAAGCACGTGTTATTAAAGGAGGATCTTGGGCAGACAGAGCATTCTGGTTAGCTCCTGGTGCCAGAAGGTTTAAAGATGAAGATAAATCTGATCGTACTTTAGGTTTCCGTTGTGCAATGACCAGAACAGGAGGACCGGAAGGAAATGAAGATTCTGCCGGTAATAAATTCAAGACAAAGAAGAATAAAGTAAAAAGAAAATATAAATAATACTGAATAGCTCAGTTGAAAAAGTCTCCTTAGAAATTATCTTTGGAGACTTTTTTGTTTTAGCTACTTTATACTTATGCAGTTAAAAGACCTATACGATATTTTCATTGCCAGTTCAGGAATTTGTACTGATAATCGCCATATAAGGAAGGACTGTATATTCTGGGGTTTAAAAGGAGATAATTTTGATGGGGGAATGTTCGCTGAGGATGCTTTAGAAAAAGGGGCAATACTTGCCGTAAGAGAATCTAATCATATTTCTAATAATAACAGACTAATACATACAAGCAATTCTTTATTATTATTACAACAACTTGCTAATCATCATAGGAAACAATTTGAAATACCCGTACTGGCTATAACAGGTACTAATGGAAAGACAACCACCAAGGAATTAGTAAATTCTGTTTTATCTACCCAATACAATACCCATTATACAAAAGGAAATTTTAACAATCATATTGGAGTCCCGCTTACTTTGTTAGAAATGTCAACTGATACTGAAATTGCTGTTATAGAGATGGGAGCAAATAGCATTGGTGAAATACAATTGCTTTGTAATATAGCAGAACCCACTTGTGGATTGATAACTAATATTGGTAAAGCTCATCTTGCAGGTTTTGGAGGTATAGAAGGAGTTAAAATAGCAAAAGCTGAATTGTATCAATATCTTGACCAAACAAGGGGCCTTATATTCGTAAATATAGATGAACCAGAATTAGTAGAACTTTCAGCAGCTTTAGAGAAAAAGATATTGTATGGAAGTAATGCGGTTGAGACTTTTCAGAATGTAAGCAGGGTGGAATTGGATACATTAGAACCATTCCTGCAAGTTAGTTTTGATTCAAAAGATTACGGTAGAGTGGTAGTTAATACTAAATTATTGGGTAAGTATAATTTTAACAATGTAATGACTGCTATTGTCATTGGCCATTATTTTAAAGTACCAGACTTGAAAATTAAAGAAGGTTTGGAAAACTATATTCCAGGTAATAACCGCTCCCAATTAATTACTAAATCAACAAATACTATTATCCTAGATGCATATAATGCTAATCCCAGCAGTATGCTTAAGGCATTAGAAAATTTAAGTATGATAAAGAGTGAAATGAAAGTTGCCATTCTTGGGGATATGTTTGAATTAGGAGAGGTTTCAGCTTTAGAGCACCAAGAAATAGTAGACCTTTGTCTTAGTTTTCATATAGATCTTGCTGTATTCGTAGGTAGCCATTTCCATAAAACAATTCTTCCCAAACACTATTTATCATTTGAAAATACAGAACAGGTAAAAAAATGGTATCTAAATCAGACTTTTAATAATGCCTGTATTCTTATTAAAGGATCAAGAGGGATGAAAATGGAATCAATTCTCAACTAGTCTGACTTTTTAGATCACAACAGTCCAATTTACTATTCCAAGGTATTATAATGATTTTTGGATAACATGCACCAACCGGTCAGGTAGTTCTCCAGACATTGCCATATTATAATCATCCACAGTGCAAGGAATCAAACTATGCCGGTCAGTTAAATTCAGATCATGACCAGGCATTTGCATCCACCATCTTCCTGAACTTTTACTCTTCCAAAAAGTAATGGCATATCCTAGTTTTTTCCCTTCAATAACATATGATTGTAAACCAGCCAGAGAAACCGGAAATTCATTTTGTCTATGATAAAATCCATCAATTAAGTACCAAACCATCTGAGCAATTAGTTGGGCAGTTTGATTAGCATCATCGTGTTTGGAGGAGTAACCAAATATACCTGCAGAGCTCAATTTATCACTAAAACCGGCATACCGGCATAACTGGCAGGCATCTATTCCATTAAATCCATTGGGTGAATTATCTTTTACTCCTGGTGCATCGGCATGTTTTATAGAAGATAAATGAAACAGCATGAGATCTGCATCACGAATGATAGGTTCCGTAAATGCCATATTATCTAGCATACCACCTAATCTAACATGATCATTAAAATGTTCCTGGATAAAATTCAATAACTCTGGGTCAGTAAAATGTATTTGGTATCCAATAATACTTGGCTCTAAATAAGCCATGATTTCCTTTTCGACTAATTTATTGATGTAGTCGTTTTTGGTGTTTTTTGGAGAGTATCTGATCTTCTCATCTATTATTAATAGTTTTAAGATCTGGCCAAATGAGCGATATGCAAGAAAAAGACCATTTATAAGTGATTCATCCTGGGAAACAATAATAGGAAATATTCCTCCTGCTATTAGTTCCTTTATAACCGGAATTAGCATTTCAGGATTATTTTTTCGTAATTGCCCTAAGTCAGTTATAATTAAACCTGGAAAATGATGGGCCAATGAATAAAACTGTTTCCTCCATAATTCATTTGAAGGATGAGAATCACTTAAAATACCTATTTTAACTTTTTTTAGTGAAGGAAGGGAATTCTGATATATAGAAATTTTTTTTCCTATCATGTATGTCTGAAGTCCCGTACTTAAATTCTTTGGTACTGCCTGCAACCAGTTTTCTAACATCTTTAATTTCTTAATATAAACAGCAAGTATAGGAATGAATTATTTTATCTCAAAATTTACAGAGATTTTGTCCGGGTTTAGTTCTATTTAAAATTATTTTTGTGAACTAAATAGATAAAAAGGGTAAGAATGAATGGATTATTAGAAAAGTATAAGAGCAAAAAACCTGAGATAGTATTTGAATGGAACGATGAGCTGACAGATGCAAAAGGTTGGATAGTAATTAACTCCTTAAAGAATGGTGCTGCAGGAGGAGGAACAAGAATGCGAAAAGGACTTACCCGTGATGAAGTAACATCATTAGCCAAAGTAATGGAAATAAAGTTTTCTGTATCAGGCCCTTCAATAGGAGGTGCTAAATCAGGTATAGATTTTGACCCTAATGACCCAAGAAAAGAAGAAGTTCTGGCTAGGTGGTTTAAAGCAGTATTTCCCATACTGAAAAGCTATTATGGAACAGGTGGGGATCTCAATGTAGATGAGTTAAAGGATGTAATACCTTTGACAGAACATTTAGGTTTATGGCACCCTCAGGAAGGTATTGTTAATGGACATTATAATGGATCTAAAGGTGATGCAATTAAAATGTTGGGACAACTTAGATATGGATGTTCTAAAACTATAGAAGACAGAAACTACATATTTGATATTCAAAACAAGTATGCTGTTGCTGATATGATTACTGGCTGGGGTGTATCAGAATCTATACGCCACTACTATGATATCTTTCATAAGAGAAATTTACAAGGGAAGTCTGTTATTATTCAAGGTTGGGGTAATGTCGCTTCGGCAGCAGCTTTATACCTTGCAAAGCAAGGTGCCCATATTATTGGCATTATTGATAGAAATGGAGGTTTAATCAACAGAAAGGGTCTGCAGATGGAAGATGTAAAATCTTTATTTGTAAATAAAGTAGGAAATGCCTTGAAAACAAAAGATTTAAGACCTTTTGATGAAGTAAATAATGAAATATGGGAATTAGGGGCGGATATATTTGTACCGGGAGCTGCCAGTAAAATTGTAACTAAAGATCAAGTAGAATCATTACTAAGTAAGGGTATAGAAGTAATTGCCTGTGGAGCAAATGTTCCATTTTTTGATGATGGAGTCTTTTTTGGTGAAACTGCTCATATTGTAGATAAAAAAGCTTCACTAATACCAGATTTTATAGCCAATTGTGGTATGGCAAGAGTCTTTGCTTACCTTATGCAACCTGATGTAGATATGTCTGATAAAGATATTTTTGAAGATGTTTCAACAATTATCAGGAAAGCTTTGTTAGAGGTATATGAACAAACACAAAATACAACAGGTATTGCCGAAACAGCACTTGCCATTGCATTAAAAAAGTTGGTTAAATAAAATATATTGTATTACTTGTAATATGATTGTAGAAATTTGTTGTATATTGTTTCAATAAGGAGGTGAATAGTTTGAATTCAATTGAAGGATTAAAGCAAATTCATATAAATAATTTAAATATTACAACATGAAAAAGTCACTTAGATTTTTATCCAGTGCAATATTCCTACTGGTATTTTTCACCCCTATTTATGCCCAGGAAACTAATGTCACAGCCCAATCAGCTAACACTGCTATGCAACTTACCGCAACCCCAAGTCATATGTGGGAAGTTGGTATTAATGGGGGACTGAATTTTATTACCGGGGATGTAGACTGGACTCCTGCATTTGGCTTTGGAATTCATGTCAGAAGAGCAATGGATAATATTTTTTCACTAAGATTTGATGGACAATATAGAATATTGGAAGGTCTCACAAAAAGTGATCAAAGAAATCCTGATGCTTTAAATTCGATTTATCTTCATGATCTTGGATATCCTGAACAGGCAGATTGGTATCCTAATTACAGGACTACTGCAATAACTGGAAGTATTCAGTTAATTATGTCTTTAAACCAATTCCGATTTATTAAACCACACCGCTCAATGAATCCTTATGCTTTTATAGGGGTAGGTTTTACAACTTTTGAGGTAAAGGTAGACGCATTAGATGCAAATGCTAATATTTATCATTTTACTGCACCACCCACTTATAGTCAGCTAGATGGAACTTATGAAACTTCTTTAAAATTGAATTCTGATAATCTTGATAAAAACAACTTTTCTCCCATAACTGAAGCAGGAGTTGGTATCGCATTCAAGATTTCACCGCGAGTCAATATCGGGATAGAGCAAAAAATATCTTTAATATTAGGAAGAGCATCTGATTTCTTAGATGGAGCTCTTTATCGTTCAGATGTGGATCAGTCTACCAGCAGGGATTTATTATTATCTACTTTCCTAAGATTGAATTTCAATATTGGTAATAAGGAAAAGCAGTCAGAGCCACTTTGGTGGGTTAATCCTCTGGATTTTATGTTAAATGACATTGCAGAGCTTAAAGCCCGCCCTAAATTAGATCTTACAGATACAGATGGAGATGGAGTAATAGATATGCTTGACCAGGAAAAAGAAACTCCGGCAGGTGCACCGGTAGATGTTAGAGGTATTACATTAGATAGTGATGGTGATGGTATTCCTAACAATAGAGATAAAGAACCATTTTCACCGCCCAATTTTAATGTAAATACTGAAGGTGTAGCATTAGTCCCTAAATATGTATCAACAGATGATGCAAATAAGATTGTAGAAGAGAAAATAAAAGATTTTAAATTGACAAGAGGGGGATCTTTGACTGATTGGTTTTTACCCATGATACATTTTGATCTTGATAAATATACAGTTAAGAATTCAGAAGTTGAGAAACTTCGTCAGATAGCTACAGTGATGGAAAATAACCCTAGTTTAAGAGTTTTGGTAGCAGGCTTTACAGATAAAACTGCAGGAGCGGAATACAACCAGGTATTATCTTATAATAGGGCAAAAGCAGCTATTCAGTAAATCGATTTAAGGTTCCTCGTGAAAGATTGATCCTAAATTATGCCGGAGAAGATAATACACTTATTCCTAATAATGGTGCTACCTATATTAACCGCAGGGCTGAATTTAAAGTGGCAAAGCCAACTGATACGGAAATGGCAAGACCAAATGGACCCAATGCTGGTTCCGGTAAATTCGAAGGTAGTAGAGATGCAGGATATTAATTTCTGATTAAATAAGTAAAAATGGCACTCAATATGGGTGCCATTTTTATTAGTAGATGATTTTAAATTATTTATATCTTTAAGTAAAGAAACTAGTCTTATGAGATCTTTAATCTATTTCATTCTGATTTGTATTTACACAAATAGTATAGCACAAAACCCAATTAAGATTAATCAATTTGGTTATAAACAGGGTTCTTCAAAAATAGCAGTCTTAAGTGATCCACAAATAGGCTTTAATTCGTCGGAAAGCTATGTCCCAGGGCCTATCATTGAACTTAGAAGAAAGACCGATGATAATATAGTTTTTAGTGCACCGCCGATTCCCTGGAATAATGGAAATATTCATGACCAGTCAGGTGATAAAGTATGGTGGTTCGACTTTAGCTCGGTAAAAGATGAAGGAGAATATTATGTATTTGATCCTAGTACCTCTAAAGCTTCTTATCCATTTTTTATTAATAATTCCGTTTATAGTGATCTGTTAAAACAAGTTATGCGAGCTTTTTATTATCAAAGAAGTGGAGTCGCTAAGCCATATCCTTATGCAGAATCTGGTTGGACAGATACAGAAAGTTTTCAGGGAAATGATCAAGATAAGCATTGCAGATTAGTTACAGATAAAAACAATGGAGCTACTTCCAAAGACCTTAGCGGTGGTTGGTTTGATGCCGGAGATTATAATAAATATGTAAATTTTACATTCTCCACTCTACACAATTTACTATTTGCATTCGAACAAAATCCTGCAGCATTTATTGATAATTATAATATACCTGAAAGTTCCAATGGTATTCCGGATATCCTGGATGAAATAAAATGGGAATTAGATTGGCTTCTTAAAATGCAATTGGCAGATGGCTCTGTTTTGATGAAAGTAGCCCATCCCAATTTTGAATCTGCATCACCTCCTTCTGCGGATAATGCCCCAACTTATTATGGCCCGGCACAACAGTCTGCAACATTGACATTTTGTAGCATTATGGCACACGCAGCATTGGTATTTCAAAATATTAATGACCCGGATTTACAAAACTATGCAAATGATTTGAAAACAAAGGCATTACTTAGCTGGCAATGGTTAAATGACAATCCAGGTTATTCACATTATGATAATGCCGGATTTGCCTCTGCCAATCCTGAAGTTTCAGAATATGATCAGGATGCTATGAAACTAAGTTCAAGTGTATTTCTATATGAGTTAACTAAACAAATTAGTTTTAAAAACTATGTAAATTCTCATTACGCTGATATCCATTCATATCAATGGGGCTTTTGGTATCCATATGAACAGACTTATCAGGATGCATTATTACGATATACAGTAAATCCTGATGCTTCGGTTTCAGTAGTAAACGATATCAGAAATTCATGTATTAATTCTGTTTCAAATAATAATGATAATCTCTTACCTGCATTTAACCAAAAGAAGGATGCTTATAGAGCCTATCTTGCCGATCAGGATTATATATGGGGCTCAAATCAGGTAAAAGCTCAAACTGGCATGCTCTATAGTAATATGGATTATTTTAATCTAGATACGCTGAATAGGAGTAAATACATTGAAGCGGCTGAACAATATATTCATTTCATTTCCGGAGTAAATCCATTAGCATTGACATTAATTACCCATATGGATGATCATGGAGCTGAGAATTCAATACGAGAAATATATCATAGTTGGTTTGGAGAAGGTACTGATTTTGATAATGCTTCAACTTCATTATATGGACCTCCTCCGGGATATTTACCGGGAGGTTTTAATCCTACTTACAGTCCTGATGCTGCTTATTCTGGTCCCCCAATAAGCCCACCTATGTTACAACCTATACAAAAATCATATAAAGACTGGAATACTTCCTGGCCAGAGAACTCATGGGAAATAGCAGAAGTTTCCATTTATGTTCAGGCAGCTTTTGCAAGATTACTATCTTATTTTACAGAGCAGTCCTTTATTACTTCTAATAAAGAGGTAAATACTCTAAAAAGAAATTACTTTAAAATCCAACCTAATGTAGTTACAGATCAATTTAAAATTGGCTCCAATTTCTATGATAAAGAATTAAATGTAGTATTATATGATACTAAAGGACGCATTATATATAGCTTTAAACAAAATACTAACAGTAATATTGATATTTCAAATGTAGCCCAAGGACTTTATTTTGTAAATATCAAAAGCAATTATACTTCTGAAACATTGAAACTTGTTAAACAATGATAGTATGCCAAGAATATCATTTAAGTCTTTAGTATTAATTCAGGCAGTTATTATATTACTCTATTTGCCTGTTTATGAGTTGCTATTGCAGTTAGGATATAATCTTGATATACCTGCTATCAGGCTGTTTTATATGATTATTTCCGGTGTATATGGTTACCTATTGTACTTAATGGTAAGACTTCATGTTCAAAACAAGCGAATTGTAAAGCTGTCATTTATAATCTTAGTAGTAATTTACATACTAAGTTTCTTATCAGAGAACCCATTTTTCAATTTAATAGATAATAAAGATTGGTTAAGGGCAGTCATTCATATTATTTTAGTAACTTTTGAAATCATGGTTATAGTATTTGCCATTAAGGATTTATTATCTGAGAACAAGACTTTAGCGCAAAAGCTATGGGCCGCTGTAGCTACTTATTTTTTAATCAATTTTAGTTGGGGTGGTTTTTATGATTTGCTAAATATTATAATACCAGGAAGTCTTGGTCCCAATATTAAAACAGGCTTTGCCAGCTACCTTGCTGGTATTACCTATAGTTTTAGTATTATTGGTGGTGGTGACAGGCTGTATAATGCATCAAGATTTATAGTACAATTTAGTAAAATTCAATCTTTGTGGTGTTCGATGTACATGATCTTTTTAATAGGGCAATTTAGGGCAGTTGTTAAAAAAGAAGGGTAATTTGATTATTCTTCTTTTTTAAACAAATTTTAGCAAAGACCTATTATTTAATAATCACTCAGTTTTCTTCTCCAGGTATAAAACAGAATCTTGTTGCTTTTCCACCAGATTATAATTAATGCTAGGTTATTCTTGATTGTGCTACTATTATCGCTTAAATATAAAGGATTAATATATTAATATCTTTGTATTTGATAAATAATGCATATAAATGAATATTGGCAAGAATGTGATCTTATTTGAAAACATATAACAAAAGTTATATGGCGTATGTTTTTTCTACACCGTAACTTTGTACTTTAATTTAAATATTTCAGTATCAAATTGAAAACAGTAGATATAAGAAAATAAAAAAGGCAGCAAATCTTCACCATAAGGGTTTTTTTACTTAGGCCAACTTATCAATTCCGACATTTAACCGGGGAGGCTGTCATCCCCGGTCTTTTATTTTAAATAATCTTATACTACTTGCCATTATTAAGTCTGCGAATTGCTTCGGTTCTGTTAGTTACATGGAGCTTTTCATAAATCTTATGAATATGCTGTTTTACGGTACCTATTGTGATTGATAATTTAATGGCAATTTCTTTATATAATAATCCTTGTGATAGATTTTCTAATAGTTCAATTTCACGAGTTGTTAATGGAAGAATACCCCCATAACTCACCTTTTGCATTTTCTGAAATGCATCTATTATTCTTCTTGCAATACTGGGACTCATTGGTGAACCACCTTCGGCCAGTTCTCTTATGGATGAGACAATTGTATTATAACTTGAACTCTTTAAAATATATCCTTTAGCTCCCATTCTTAGGGATTCAAATATTTTATCATCATCTTCATATACTGTAAACATACAAAATTGCATTGCCGGGCAAAAGTTGATAAGATTTTGGATTGCATCAATTCCACTAGCTCTTGGGAGACCAATATCAACGATCAAAATATCAACCGGCTGCTTTGGTAAACCCTCCATTGCGGCTTCTGCAGTATGATATAATTGAAGACACTCAATATCTTTCTCCTCATTTAATAACTCTTGTAAGGTCTTAGCTACATCTTCAAGGTCTTCCAGAATGCCCACTGATATTACTTCTTTCATTTAGAATCACTTAATAATGGGTAAGAAATACAACTCAACATTCCAATGTTAAGCTGTTTAAATTCAAGTTGACCATTGATATTATGGATTCTTTTTTCCATGTTGTATAAGCCATTACCTTTTGAAATTAATTGATTTCTATCAAATCCAATGCTACCCACCTCTAAAATACTGATTTTAAAGTTGTCATCAGTAGTTAATTGTATTTTAATTTTAGCAGCCTTTGAATGTTTGACTGCATTATGTAACAGTTCTTTTACAATCAGGAATAAGTTTCTCCTTTTTTCACCACTGATAGTTATTTCTTCAGGGTGAGATACAGCTTCAAACTCCAGTTCTATTTCATTTTCTTCCAAGTATTCAGATGCATATCTTCTGATATATCCAATCAAATTAGTCAGATTATCAAAGCGACTGTTCATTGCCCAGATTATTTCAGACATATTCTGTATTAACTTATTGGAATAATCCGAGATCTTCATTATTTGATCCGATTCTTCAACTGTTTTTACATTCCGAAGTGCCTTTTCACTTAAGAATCTTATAGTAGTAAGTCCTGAACCTAAATCATCATGCATTTCGGATGCAATCCTTGTACGCTCCTTTTCGATTAACTCTTGCTTTTCAATGATATGGGCTTGTTCTAAAACCAGGAGATCTTTCTTTTCGAGCTCATAAGCATACTTTTTTCTTTGATAAGAAACTATGAACCAAATTAAAGCAATAGCCAATAGTAATGGCATGATAAAGGAAGCTAATATAATCCAGTAAGTTATATTTTCTCCATTGGGCATATAGCGGCACTTAAATATCCTAAACTTAATAAATTATTTCCTATTTTTAATAAATATGTATATATATCTAAGGATGTTGGGTCGACCAGAAAATAATTTGCAAAAGTGAGTATTGGAAAAGCTGATATAAAGAATAAAACAATCCCAATAGACAACCATACTAAAGGTTTAGTTTTTAATGATGCATATTCCTTCTGATACAAAAGATTATGAATATAAATAATAAACAAAACCAAAACTGACAATAATCCAAATAGGTATTCTAAATTATTAACGTGTATTTTATCAATTCCGGAGATATAATTTATAACCCCGAATAATGTCCAAATAATAATAAATAATAATAAGTACTTAGACCAGGGTTTCCTTTTAAATTCTAAATAGTAAAGGTATTGGTAATAAAAGACACATATAATTATAAAAAAATTATAGACTTGAAGATTATTTTTATAGTAATGTGCAAAATATGGGGCTGCAATTAGTTCGACTAAACATGAAAGGGTTATAAATGTTAGGAACTGACTTAAAGTTGGTTTTCCTTGTACCTTTTTTATTATTAGTACAAGAAAAACCATCAATAATATAATTTTATAAGAACTCATTTAGAATTTATTAAGGTGTCTAATCAGGACAATTTCTTGGACATAAATCACCCATATTCATATAAATACTTTGACCATTTAGATCATAAGCGGGTTTTCCTTTATGTGTAACTTGTAATAGCACAGTATTTCTACCTGAAAGATCAAGTATATTATTACTTACCAAATAAGCCCTTATTGCATTATTGTTGCCATCGTATTTTGCAAAATGAATTCTAAATCCAAGGCTATCAGCAATATACCCATTTTGAATTGAATGTGCCTTAAGAGTATCAATTTCTTGGCTTAATATTTTATAATTAAAATAAACAGACTTTGTAAGATCTATTCCTGAAGAAGGTGTTGGAGAATTAATATATGCCTGAATCATCAATAAACCTATAGAAGAATCAATTCTTAATACATTAGTTCCAGCTTTTTGTTTGGAAGTTTTAGTACTGCTAGGCCTTGATTCTTTGATTTTTAATGTACTCTTTTGTTTGCTTGATATAAATGGAGAATTTTCCAATGAAAGGAATATCCCACAAGCTAATACTAGTAAAATTAGGGTGATGTTTTTCATATAAGTGTTTGTTTATTGGTTACAAATTTAAAGTGCCCCGATCTACTTGCTCAATATTTTCAAAACATGCTTTATTTTAACCTGCTACTTATTAAATAGTTAAAATAAACACTTGCTCTATTCTGTCTGTAAAGATATACTATTATAAAATGCTAAAACATATAACTTTTGTTATATGTCAGGTTGGCATTATGAAAAATTAAATGTCTAATATGCTGATATAGAAGTTTGTTTATGACTAGCTTATTTTAAGAACTATTTTATTAATCACAGGGTTTCTAATTTTTAAACAAGTAATCACCCTTATACATCATGTTGTTTTTGAGCTTTAAAGCCTGATTAAACTTTTTAATTTGATTTAATAATACTAAATAGAAATATAATTCGTATTACATTCATATTTTATTATGATGGTATTATATTAAATTTAATTAAACTATTAATATGATTGTAAATGCTTGACAATGTAAAATGAAACATGCTTATTTAATAATTAAAATTATAGTCTTCTGGATATGCCAAACAAGTGTCAGCAACTTTACTTTTTGCAATACTCCAGTTTATACTAATAGTTTGCCTACTATTCGAAAAGAACAAATAACGTTAATATTAAGAAGATCTGATTCATTGATAGCTATTGGACTGTATAAGCTTAATATCATTGAATTGAATACCCTAATGATTACTATCAATTCTCATCCTGATTTATGGAATAGAAACGCTAATTCATTATTTACACGACTTGCAGGATGTTATGGTGAAATAGGGAAGTTTGACAGTGCTAGCATAATTCTAAAAAGACAAGCTGGTTGGATAAAGAAGTACGGTGCAGAGTTTCTGGAATATGGTAAGTTATGTCACAATTATGCCAGGATACTTTCCCTTACAAATTCTCTTCCCCAGGCCATTACTGCTAATAAGATTGCGCTTCTTTTTAAATTATTGGATAAGAAAAAGGATATTAAGAGCATCATTTCTACTTACCGCGAACTTGCTTTTTGTTACGCAAATACTAATAATAACTTCCTGGCTAAGAAATATTATAATCTAACATTGAATTATGTGGATAAGCTTGTTCCAATGGATTATGACCTGAAATTCTCTATAGTGGAGAAATATGCAGAGCTCTTATACAATGATGGTGACTATGAGTCTGTAAAAAACATTTATGAAGAAGCCCTGGAATATAAATATGGTAGTAAATATGCACAAGTTGTAAATAAGATATTGGCTTATCACAACCTATCCGATCTGGCACTGAGACCATTAATTGAATTTGATTCAGCTTTAAAATATATTGAAACAGGTTCACAACTTATAAAACAGTATCATGCTGAAGATATAATTAGCCCTATACAATTTGATCTATTAAAAGCTTCCATCTATTATGATAAAGAAGATTATACTACTGCCGGAAGTATTTATTTTACATGCTATGAACAGCTAAAGACCAATAAGAATTTCGATCTTAAGACTAAGATAAACCTGGTTTATAATCTGTACAAAACATGTTATAAATTAAAGTACTACAAGAAAGCCTTAGAGGTTTTGAATATTTATGAAAGCCTTAATAACACCCTCTTTGCTAACACAGCTACCCCACGCACAGAGACTGAACTGGCGAAATTGTTACTAAATAATTCTATTGATCCACAACCCAATCAACTGGATAGTTTATACAGTATTTGGAAACGTGCAGGTGTAAATATATTAAGCCTTATACCTCTTGAAGTATTTATTAAGGAAAGTAATATTGAATTTAGTTTGGAAACAACTGATTTCCTGCTTACTAATCTCTATCAACAATTCCAAACTAATACATATCTGAGCTTGAAATTAAATAACATATTAAATACGCTTCGCTATTTAGATTATCTTAAGAGTATAAATGCCGGAGATGATATTTCTATAAAGTCAGATACTAAAGTACAGCCATTAATTGAAAATGGAATTAGTCTGGCATATGATTTATATACCAAAACAAAGTTAAGTCAATACATAGATATTGCGCTTCAACTGACGGAAAAGAATAAATCTAATCAACTTTTGAGTGCTATTAAACAAGCCTTTCATGGAGATATTCCCGGGCTTCCTGTAGACTTGCAAAAGAAAGAGCGCTTAATTACCGATAACTTAAGAGGATTAATGGTTGACAGATTTAAATCTTCGGATACATTGCAAGTTAAGCAGTCATTTGATTTAATCCAATCCTATAGAAATCTATTAGAGACTATATCTTCTCGCTACCCTGAATACTTCAAACATAGATATGGAATTGAATTAATAGATATACAAGACTTTAAACTAAAATATCTTGATGACAGTATTAGTTACATTAGCTACTATTATGCTGAAAAGGCTGTCTATATGATCTTATTACAAAAGGGAAATGAACATTTTATTAAACTTGATCAGCAAGGACGGGAAGAATTAAATTCAGAAATTGGAAAGTTTAATTCTATTGCTTCCCAAAAACCCGAGGAAGGTAATCTACAATTAATACACGATTACCAGCTTTTAGGTGCAAAATTATACTGTAGTTTAATTAAGCCTATAAAATCTGAATTAAAATATAATGTAGTTATTTCTCCCGATGGACCTTTAAATTCATTGCCCTTCGATATCATTCCTGCTTCAGATAAAGAAGAAAAAGACTGGAACAAAATCCATTACCTCTTATTTGATTATAATATAAGTTATACCAGTTCTCTGGCTGTCTTAAAAGAGTTAAAGACTAAAAAAAGAAATACAGGCAGCAAGACTTTTCTGGGAATAGCTTATAGTCCCCCACCAGGAAATAATTTACACCTGCCAGCTCTGCCTTTTGCTGAACAAGAGCTGAATCAAATTAACCATAAACTACATGGAGAAGTACTAAAAGATAATTACAGTTCTAAATACAATTTATTAAAAGCTACCAATGATTTTCAAATACTCCATATAGCTGCCCATGCTAAAGCAGATAATGAATCGGGGAATAAATCTTTTCTGGTATTGGCACCTGATTCATTAAATAAGGATGGTTTAGTTTATGCCTATGATCTTTACAAGTATCATTTAAATAATGATTTAGTTGTATTAAGTGCATGTGAATCGGGTGCTGGTGAAAACTTAAAAGGAGAAGGTGTGGTTGGGTTGACAAGGGCATTTTTATATGCTGGTGCCAAATGTATTTTACCTTCCCTTTGGAAAGTATCTGACTTTCAGGTTTCTCAGATATTACCTGAATTCTATCAGGAGCTAAGCACAGGGAAGAACATCAGCAATGCAATGCAAAAAGCCAAGCAAAAATATATCTCCAATACAGTAGGTTTATATGCGCATCCTTTTTATTGGGGAGGGTTCGTAGTAATTGGAGAACCAGGTGTAATAAATAAACCGGACTTACCCATTTCACTTATCCTGGCATTGGGTATTTGTTTAGCTTTTATTATTTATAAAAGGAAAACTATTTTGACTCAACCCTACTTTATATTAAAGAAATAAGCACATTCATAACATACCAATATTCATTAAGTCTTTCTACAGTCAGCTAGAAGACTTAATGAATAATAGGCTGGAAATGAAAATGCTTTTAACAATTTAAGTCTACTCTAATATTCAAATAGCTTTTTGTAACTTTGCCACCCAATGAGTCAATTTGTAGTATCAGCCCGTAAGTATAGGCCCCTTAAGTTCGCAGATGTTGTAGGCCAGGAACATGTATCTCAGACATTAAAAAATGCACTGCAGACTCATCATTTGGCACATGCATTCCTATTCTGTGGCCCTCGTGGTGTAGGTAAAACTACCTGTGCGAGAATACTTGCTAAAATAATAAACTGCGAAAATCCTACTAAAGACTTTGAAGCATGTAACGTCTGTGGGTCTTGTAAAGCCTTTAATGAGAACGCATCATTTAATATCATAGAATTGGATGCTGCATCAAATAACAGTGTTGAAAATATACGGGCATTAACCGAACAGGTAAGGTTTCAACCACAACAAGGTAAGTATAAAGTCTTTATTATAGATGAGGTACATATGCTCTCTTCAAGTGCCTTTAATGCATTCTTAAAGACGCTGGAAGAGCCCCCTCCCCATGCCATTTTTATACTCGCTACTACTGAGAAACATAAGATTATTCCGACCATATTATCCAGGTGCCAGATATTTGACTTTAAGCGTATCCAGATCAAGGATATAGTAAAACAGTTACAAGATATCTGTCGTCAGGAAGGAATTGAAGCTACCGAAAAAGCCTTGCATATTATTGCCCAGAAAGCAGACGGCGCCATGCGTGATGCACTTTCTATATTTGACAGGATAGTAAGTTTTGCAGGTCAGAAAGTAAGCTATGAAGATGTAATAGAAAACCTGAATGTACTCGACTACGATTATTTCTTCAGGACTACTGATTGCATGCTCACGGAAGATGCAGCCGGAGTAATGGTGCTCCTGGAGGAGATAATCAGTAAAGGTTTTGACCCGGAGATTTATATGACCGGTTTAAGTGAGCATATTAGAAACTTACTGGTATGTAAAGATCCTAGGACAGCTCCATTATTGGAATTAAGTGATGATTTTATAGCTAAATATATTGATACTGCAGCTTTGTTTTCTGAAAACACTTTGCTCAATTGCCTCTCTATATTGAATAGTTTTGATATTAATTATAGAATCGTAAGAAATAAACGGCTACACACAGAATTAAGCCTGGTGCGCCTGGTTTATGTTAAACATGTTCATAAAATGGATAAGTCAGGTTCACAGCCTGCCCTGGAAAAAAAAACAGTTGATCTAAAGGAAAGAGTAGTTCAAGTTGCTGAAACACAAGAGCTTGTAAATAATATTGCAACTGGGACCCATGCTACCCGCCCTATTGCCGCTGAATATAAAACAAAAGAATATGTCAATAAATCTCAGGCTTCTACTGCTTATGATACGCCCTCACTTGCTTCTTTAACGGATCTAAAAGCCAGTATATCTAAAAAACTGGATATCCAGGTAGAGAAAAAGGAGATTACTCAGACCGAACTGGAAGTAGTGTGGAGAGAAAGAATATCAGAAATACAAAGCCCCAGTGTAAAAGCTTCATTGGGTAGCACACTGATAAGAATGGAAAATGGCAGAATGGTAGTGACGGTGGAAAGCGTATTGGCTAAAGAAAGACTGACTACAGAGAAAGACATAGTAGATAAGATAAGAAAGCACTTTCTCAGCTTTGACCTTATGATGGAAATAGAGATTGACACCGGACTATCATTGGAAGAAATCAAGACTGAAAAACAAAAACCTTTATCAGCAAAAGAAAAGTATGAAAAACTGGTAGAACAAAATCCTGCTGTTAATGAACTTCGTAAACGACTCCATCTTAAGATAGATGAAGCATTATAAATATAAGAATGCTTTATAAACTCCTCATTAAACCCTTTCTTTTTCAGTTTGAACCTGAGAAAGCACACGCGATTACGGTTAAAATTTTAAAGATAATCTGTGCTATACCATTTGGTAAACAAATCTTAAAAGCGGTTTTTAGTTATCAACATCCTGATTTAAGAACAGATGTATTAGGCCTCCATTTTCCTAACCCGGTAGGACTTGCAGCCGGCTTTGATAAGAATGGACATTATATTACAGAAATGGAATGCCTGGGCTATGGATTTATAGAAGTAGGTACCGTAACTCCTGTACCGCAAGCTGGTAATCCTCATCCACGTTTATTCCGCTTACCTAAAGATGAAGCCTTAATAAATAGAATGGGTTTTAATAACCTGGGCGCAGAAGCATTATCGATAAGATTAAAGAACAAGAAATCTAACTTGATAATTGGAGGTAACATTGGTAAAAATAAAGATACTCCAAATGAACTTGCCGCTGATGATTATGAAAAATGTTTTCAACTATTATATCCATATGTAGACTATTTTGTAGTAAATGTAAGTTCACCCAATACACCCGGTCTAAGAGCATTACAGGATAAAGAACCTTTAACTGCACTTTTGAATAGATTACAAAGTTTAAATAATGAGAATAAATTTCCCAAACCTATTCTCTTAAAAATTGCCCCTGATCTTACAGCCGGGCAACTTGATGAAATAATTGAGATTATAGCTACTACCGGTATAGCTGGTATCATAGCCACTAATACTACTATATCCAGAGATCATCTTTCCACCACAGAAGCTGAATTAACTGAAATGGGAAATGGGGGCCTGAGC